>Ga0209536_100005247_pt1 | contig 20230 bp, 18 predicted proteins | sample DeeMarSeWOR28_12_FD_187461 | JGI IMG/M metagenome (GOLD analysis project Ga0209536, IMG submission 187461) | Marine sediment microbial communities from White Oak River estuary, North Carolina - WOR-2-8_12 (SPAdes) (version 2) | ecosystem: Environmental > Aquatic > Marine > Intertidal zone >...
TTTTCAGGGCCAGTTTGAAGAAAGGCGAAGACTTTTTTGAAGAGATATACAAACTTGCGGAAAAGGAAGGTATCCGGGAAGCCTCACTCTTTGTTATTGGCGCCTTGAGCGAAGGTTGCATGATAACCGGCTTTAAAAACATAGAAGGAGATCTGGATCGGAGAGAACTCGGGCATAAAAGAGAATTTTTTGCGGTGGGTAACCTTACCTGGCCATCCGAGCGGCCGAATGCGGTTCCGGAAACCGTCGCCTGGGAGAAACCCCGGCCTTACGCCCATTTTCACCTGGCACTGGGTCCGGATATAGGTGCAACAGACCCGGAAACACTTGTCGGCCATCTGGACAAAGCATCCATTGTCGGCGCCTTTGTCGATATTTACGAACTGCTTTAATGCGATCGTCGCACCAAGATGGAAAGATGAAATAAACCGGCGATCATGACGTTATGATTGTCGATGCATGCAGTAGCCGGGGGAGGTAACAATGATCCGATTGAGCGAGCATCTGTTAGTGGAGACGGATTTTTTATGGGCGAACGTTGGGGCCGCGATTACGGAGGCGGGTATTGTTTTGCTGGATTGTCCGGTCCGCCCGACCGATTCGCGAAAATGGCAGAAAGAAGTCGGGGCGCTAAGTCCTCTCGGCATTCAGTTTCTGGTTTCAACGGATTATCATGGTGATCACGTTACCGGCGCTGCTTTTGTCGAGAATACCATTTTCATTGCCCCGCAGCTGGTTTACGATCAAATCTTGCAGACCAAAGGCCGCGATTCCTTCTCCAAAAAGATTTTTGCCGAAACGTTGCGGGACCAGGGCCATCTCGACGAAGCCGCCACCATTGAAGCAGCAGTTGTGCCTTCACCGCAGATTTGTTTCGACGACAGTCTTTGTCTGCACCTGCCGCCACTGACTTTTGAGATCCGCCGATTCGGTGGTCATACACCGGCCTGCAGTGTCGTTTACATTCCGGAGGAGAAAATCGTTTTTGCGGGTGATATCGTGATTGAATCTCCCTGTCCCGGAATGCGCGATGCAAATGTCGATGACTGGCTGCGAGCGCTGGATTGGATCGAAAGCTTACCGATCGATCGGATTGTACCGGGACACGGCAATATCGGCGGAAAAGAGATTTTAGGCAAACTCGGAAATTATCTGACCGATATCCGCGAAAACATGATGCGGCTGGTCAAAAACGGATTGGAAAAACACGAGGCCGTGGCGGACAAATCCTTCGACCGATTTTATCAGGCCGATACCCATAGTGGCCCCTACTGGGCAAAGCAGCGGGAGGAAACCTTTAAAAAGGGCTTGGAGAAGTTATACAGTGATTTGAAAGGGGGTTAAATTTCTATTGTTGCGTCCTGAAAGTCATCTGCATAACATGGATTCATTATCGTTTTCAGGTAAGTAGCTCGTAGCTGATAGCTCATAGCTCATAGCTGGAAGGATTGAAGGCCAAAAAACCAGAAAGGCCCGGCAGTTTTTGCACCTTTCAGCCTCCCACGTTACCAGCTTTCAAGTTTTTTAACTATGAGCTATCAGCTATGAGCTGATTTTGAGCCTTGGAACGTTGAACATTTGAACCAGGAGAGGGAGCAGCATATGAAGGCTGTTGATAAAAGAAGACGTTTGCGTCGAATGCTAACCGGCACGGAAACGATATTGTTGCCCGCGGTCTACGATGCGGTATCGGCTCGAATAGCCGAAATTGCAGGTTTTGAGGCCGCCTTACTTTCAGGTTCTGTGGCCGCTGCCTCACTGCACGGCTTTCCGGATTTGGTACTGGTGACGATGACGGAGGTGGCGCAGCTGGCGAAAAGAATTGCCGACTGTACGACCCTGAGCCTTCAGGTCGACTGCGACAACGGTTTCGGGAATGCCTTGAACGTGATGCGTTGTGTGCGGGAATTTGAAGCTGCCGGCGCTGCCTCCATCACGCTTGAAGATACCGACCTGCCGCATTCCTATGGTTCAAAAGGCCCTTCCGCTGTGTCCGTCGATGAAATGTGCGGCAAATTGGAAGCTGCGGTCGAAGCCCGCAATGACTATGGAATTGTTATCGTCGGACGAACAGACACGTTTCGTTTTTATGGAATAAATGAGGCCATTGAACGCGTTCGTGCCTACCAGGAAACCGGTGTCGACGCGATTTTTGTTCCCGGACTTCAGAAAAGAGAAGATCTGGAAAAAATTAGAAAACATATTTCACTGCCGGCGATCAGCTCCGGTTTGCCGGAACCCGAGGGGGATAAAAGCGGTCTGGAAATCCTGAAAGAAATCGGTTTCTGCATGACGGTGCTGGCAAAATATCCTTTCATGATCGTCGTAAAGACACTGTATGATTCATTAGCTCACCTTAAGGAAAACGGTGAACCGGGTCTGTTTGAAGAAAAGATGGGTTCGGCCCGGATGCTTGAAGAAATTATTCGTGCCGATCAATATGCAAACGATCATAAGCGGTTTATGATGAGCGATTAATATTCATCCATTCAATGAAACAATAAACAGGAAAGTACGAAAGGAGTCCAGCATGATCCATGTTATTGCAACTGTGCGGTTGAAACCGGGATGTCGCGACAAGTATCTGGAAATTTTGAAAAGCAACGCTTCCAAGGTAAAGGGCGAAGCGGGCTGCCGGGTGTATGAGCCGACCATCGATATGGAGACCGATATCGAAATTCATGAAAAAGCCGGCGATGATGCGGTAACCATCGTTGAAGCCTGGGACAGTGTTGATGCACTCAAGGCGCACTTTCAGGCACCGCATATGCTGTCTTATCGCGAAAAGGCAAAAGACCTTTTCGCGTCAGTCAGTATACGGGTTTTGCAGCCGGCATAAATCCGTTTTCTAATTTAAGTTTCGCACCCCGCTCTGCGGGTGGTCGGTGAATCATACTTGAGGTGTGAATTGGGCAGGCCGCGTCATTTTCTTCCAGGCGATATGAATCTACCCATTTCAGATAAGCAAAAGGCTTCCGGCGACAACCGTAATCGTTCCAAAGACAACGACCCGGTTGAATATTTCGATTTTGCGGTTCAGCAGGAATGAAAAAAACAGCAGAATGATCGGATACGTCCAGACCAGCGGCGCCACGATGCTCGCGGGCGTCAGGCTGAGTGCTGCAAAACGGGCGATATTTGCGGCAAGGCTCAAAATTCCGGTAAAAAAGAACAAACCGGCAACACGGCCCGGTATCTGGAAAAGGCGGCGCCGCTTCCTGCGGTTAAAAAGAAAAAATCCCAGAACGCTTGTCGCCGCAATATATGAAACCAGCACCCCGGCCATGGGAGCGCCGGAATCTTTGAGACCCAGCCGGGCAAAAACAAATGAAACGCCGATAGAAAATCCGCAGCTCAGACCGAGCAAAAGGGCGGTGGCAGGTATTTTTGAGAAGCTGCCGTCGGCACCCCGAAACATCTGTTTGCTTGTTCCCGTGAGCATGATACCCATCGTGATGAGCAGCACGCCGGCGGCGATGCGCCAGTTTAACGGCTCTTTCAGGAACACGATGCCGATGATAACCGAGATCAGCGCACTCGTCCGTATCAGAATACTGCTGATGTTTGCACCGAGCAGCTGGGAGCATCGATAGATCAGCGTTCGTCCGACCACAAAGAAAAAGATCCCCGCCGCCGACAGCCAGAGATAGCTCTGCCATGGAAAACGGATGACCTCGTGGAGTTGGTCGCTGGCCGCGACGATGGGCACTAAAATCGGCAGGGAGAGCGGTACACTGATCAGTATGCCGATACTTGAATCCTGAACCCCCAATACGGCGCGGCGGACAAAAACCGCATGAAGTGCGAAAAAAAAAGCCGACAGAAGGGCTAATAGAGGGCCGGTCATCAGCAAAGCTCCATTGATGGTCTTAAATTACGTTCCCTAAATACGGTTGCGGAACGCAACCTGCATTTTGCAACAAATGTCTGCAAGGCTTTTCCCCAAAAAAAGTGACATAGTCAAGCCCAAAATTCCAAATTCCGGCGGTTTTTGATCGCAGATTTCCCCGGGTAAGATTAAGCTTTTGAAGCCATAATTATTTGCAATCTTGGGTTAAAAGCGATAAAGTTAAATGCATGAACGCCCATAATCGCGAAAAAAATTCCAGATCCCGTATGCCAAAAATTGAGACATTCGAGCTGCCAGGCAATTTCCAAACGGAAGGGCAGACGGAAATTCTCAAGGCCTGTCGGAAGTTGAGTAACATCCTGGATCCCGAGGAATTGTATGCGGTATTTGCCGATGTGATAAAAAAGAAGTTTGGGATTCGTCAGCTGGCGATTTTTTATTATCGCAATACTGCCGAGGCCCTGGAGCTTGTTTTCAGTAAAGGCCTTGGAGAGCTGAATTTTCAGATTAAAAAAAATAAAAGCGGCCTCTGGAAATCCATCCTGGGCGGTCAAGTCTTTGCCGTCAGCGACGATACCGGAAACCTGCTATTTTCGGCTGAATTTGAAAAGCTCGGTCTTGACGCGCTTCAGTCTGAACTATGGGCTCCCCTGGGTCTGGGGGCTGAACTGGTCGGCCTGGTAGCGTTTGGGCCCAAAGTTACCCGCCAGCCTTTCGATGATGCGGATCTCTACTTTCTCCAGCAGATCTCGGCGCATGCGGCGGTCTGCCTGAACACCTGCCACCTTTATAAGCAGCGCCAGAAAGAAAAGGAAGACCTGGACAGAACCCTCCAGAACCTGTCGCTTTTATACAGCATCGGCAAGGCCATGAACTACATCAGTGACCTGAAAAAACTGCTTCAGTTTATTCTGGGTCAGGCCATTGAGATCACCTCGGCCGAAAAAGGATCCATCATGCTTTATGATATGGAGACGGATCAGCTGAATATCCGGGTTCTGGCCGGAATGGAAGACCATATCTTTCAGAAAAAAGTAAATAACAATGAAATCGATTGCCGCAGTTTCAAACCGGGCGAAGGCATCGCCGGTCGGGTTTTTCTAAACGCCAAGCCCATTGTGGTCAATAATATTAAGGAAGATGGCATTTTTGTCGACTCCGATACGTCTTACGTGCGTTCAATCGCCTGCATCCCCATGGTCGTTTATAATGATGTTATCGGTGTCATTAACGTTACCAACAAACGTCATGGTAAGGAATTTACGGACGACGATGTGGAAATGCTCAAAGCCGTCGCCGATCAGGCAGCGGTGGCCATCAACAAAGCGCAGCTATGGGATATGGCCGTTACCGACTCTTTAACGGGTCTTTATGTGCGGCGCTATTTCATGGTTAAGCTGCAAGAGGAACTCCTTCGGGCTGAGCGTTACAATAATATTCTATCGATTGTCATGGCCGATCTGGACCGGTTTAAAAATATTAATGACACCTACGGGCATGATGCGGGCGACCGGGTTTTAAAAGCGATCGGCAAGTTTCTCCAGCAGAATATCCGGGATGTAGATGTGGTTGCCAGGTATGGGGGTGAGGAGTTTGTCATCATGATACCGGAAGCAGCGCAAGACGCAGCCTATATTCTATCTGAGCGGATAAGAAAACAATTAGCGGAGTTGAAATTGGAAAATATGCCGCCGATTACAATCAGTCTGGGGATCGCCACGTTTCCTTCAGACGGCAGGGAACTTGAAGATCTCATTAAGAAAGCGGATTCGGCCATGTATGCGGCCAAAAGAGCCGGCCGCAACAAAGTGGTCATATACACCCCGGACATTAAACTGGTTGGATAGAAAGATAGCCATTCGGGATAGATATAATTTCATTTGAAACCAAATTGCAGTTTTAACCTTCAGGGAGGAAATATGTCGGATATCTTGCAAGTCGTCATGAACCGGGATCCAGGGGAAAAGGAATTTCATCAGGCGGTCAATGAGGTGATGGAATCGGTCAAGCCGGTTTTAGACCAGAACCCGATTTACCGCCAGGCGAAAATACCGGAAAGACTCGTTGAGCCGGAACGGATCATCGTTTTTCGGGTACCCTGGATGGATGACCAGGGAGAAATCCAGGTGAACCGCGGGTTTCGAATTGAAATGAACAGTGCGCTGGGCCCCTATAAAGGGGGGCTGCGGTTTCACCCCTCGGTCAATCTGGGTATCCTTAAGTTTCTGGCGTTTGAACAGGTATTTAAAAATGCCCTGACCACCTTACCCATGGGTGGCGGAAAAGGCGGATCTGATTTTGACCCCAAGGGCAAATCAGACAACGAAGTCATGCGTTTTTGCCACAGTTTTATGTGCGAGCTTTTCCGTCATATCGGAGCCGATACCGATGTTCCGGCCGGTGATATCGGGGTGGGTGCCAGAGAGATCGGATATTTATTCGGCATGTATAAAAAACTGCGCAATGAATTTACCGGCGTATTAACCGGCAAAGGACTCAACTGGGGCGGGAGTTTGATCCGTCCCGAGGCGACCGGATACGGTTCGGTTTATTTTGCGGCTGAAATGATTGCCACCCGCAACGAAACCCTGAAGGATAAAACCTGTCTGGTTTCAGGGTCAGGCAACGTGGCGCAGTTCACCGCCGAAAAATTGATCGAATTGGGGGCGAAAGTGGTTACCCTTTCGGATTCCTCCGGTTATGTTTACGATGAAAGCGGCATTGACAGCAAGAAGCTCGAATATCTCAAAATGCTCAAAAATGTGCGCAGGGGCCGCATAAAAGAATATGCCGACAAATTTTCATCGGCCGTCTATACTCCCGTTGATCCGGCGTTAGATCATAACCCGCTCTGGAACCATAAAGCCGATTGCGCTTTCCCCAGCGCTACCCAAAACGAGATAAACGCCAGGGATGCTCAAAATCTGGTCAATAACGGCGTTCAGCTTGTCTCCGAAGGGGCCAATATGCCGACGGTGCCGGAGGGTGTCGATATCTTTTTGCAGGAGAAGCTGTTATACGGGCCCGGCAAGGCCGCCAATGCCGGCGGGGTATCTGTCTCCGGTCTTGAAATGACGCAGAACAGCATGCGACTCGTCTGGACACGCGAAGAAGTCGACAACCGTCTGAAAATGATCATGAAAAGCATTCACCAGACCTCATTGGAAGCCGCCGAACAGTACGGCACACCCGGCAATTATGTGAACGGTGCCAACATCGCCGGATTTGTGAAGGTGGTGGATGCGATGCTGGATCAGGGCCTCGTCTGATCTGTTTCTGGCTGCTGGCTTCTTGCCGCTGGTCACTGGCTGCGGTTTCGGTCGTCAGGCTAATAGCTGATATCAAAAGGCTTGAGGCTGGGAAGCTGAGAGGCTATAAGGCTGAAAGGCTTGCAAATAATTTAGCTTTCCAGCTTCCTGGCCGTCCAGCCTCCCAGCCTTTTTAATCTTTCACAATTTTCTTATAGGCGGTAAAGGCCAGAAGGCCACCGGCGATGCCGCCGCCAGCCTGGATCAGGTTGGGGAGTATTTCTGAAACAGCTCCCTGGAGGCCGATGTTGGGCATCAAGGCTTCCGCGATAAAATAACATGCAACCATAGCAGCCCCACCCAGCAGGATCAAAAGCCAGCGACTAAACTTCTGCCGGCCTGATGCCAGAGCACACAATCCCCCCTCAACCCCTTTGGCGACCAGCGTAATTGGCGCAAACATGAAGAATCCGCCGAGGATATCCGCCAAGGCCGAACCAATACCGCCTGCTCCCGCACCCCACCAGAAATTTCTTTTCTGGGTCAGGCTTCCCAACACCAAACCGGAAAACACGACGGCGACGTCTCCAAAATTGAAATATCCCCGGCTGGGCAGCGGGATCCTGATAAAAAGCGTTATCAGGGCAACAACCACCATAAGTGCGATAAACGCAATTTTAATATTTTTCATTTGTTGGCCTCGTGTAAATGTTGATACCGGTTTCTTAGCAATCGATTTGAATTTTCAATTTCTTCATAAAGGTACAAATACAGTGCGATCATGAGGCAGGCATATTTTTTCAATCTATATTTTATGTTGCTGCCGGATTCTAATCCCGAATAGGTGTTCAGATACCAGGAAAACCGACGCAATATTTTTTCACCTTTTGAGAACGCCGATTTTATTGTAATTAAATCAACCCGTTTTTTCATTGAAATCGGAAGGTTGAGGATATCGAGATACGTAATGTAACTCAAAAGGACTTTTAAAAAAACCAGTGAACTGGGGAACACAATGCATTTGATAAACGTATCCTCCAACCAATCCTGCCTGCCCAGCAGTCGGGTGAAGTGAAAAATTAGTCCGAAAAGAAATAACGTAAACACAAACGGAAAACAGAATTTCAGCAAGGAAATCGTTTCCCGGAGGGAAAATCGCAACATATTCCACCCAATTACGCCGATTAAAACGACCAGTTGAGTTGCGATATGATCATAAAAAGGGCCAAACACAAAAAGCCAAAAAAATGAGAGGATGAGCACTAATATGATGCCAAGCTTTAAGACAACCATGTTTATTCTTTCTTTATACTGATATTCCTAATGTGACCATCAAAATCAATCAGGTCAAACTTTACGTTGCAGGTCCGATATTTTGCGGCAACCGCCTCAGACTGGCCATAGCCAAGATGGGTAACCATAATGTATGTCCTGATAAAGGCATTGCTCCAATCAAAGATAAATCCATGATCCGGGAAATATTTGTCAAACTCATCCAATATAAAGACAGTTGCAGATCGGCTGTGATTGATCCATAGCTTTAAAAGCTCGACCTCATCATGGTCAAACACTTTGATGCCCTGGACCGCTAGCAGTGATCTCAGGGTATACAGTTGCGTCCGAATATCCTGACCGATATACAGGTAGGGGACCTTGTTCTCCTTAAGCGCCGGAATGATAATTTTCTCCAGAAAAGATGTTTTTCCAAAGCCATTGCCCCCTCTTAAATAAAAGCAATTTGCGCTGTTATTAAAATTGAGCTCGTCGGATAGATTAAAGTTTAAGCCCCGCTTCTCTAAACGATATGTGCCTTTCTTTATCTGCATGCGCTTAATTTATCTCATGAATGCCGTTTTTTTTGCCGGTGAACAGCCGGATATCATGGGTTGTACGCATTTCTTCGAATTTGCTCAACAATTTCAATCGGTTGTCGTCACTTAGGGAATCCATAACATTATAAAGCAACAATTTTAAACCATGGATTTTTTGGCTGCGGATCACCGCCAGAGTTAGAAGGCAGCCCAGGATTGCTTTTTGGCCGCCGGAGTAGGTATCGAAATCCTTATCTGCGTTTACGTCGTATATGCCAAACGCTTGAGCCTCCCGCATAATTTTCTCCACCAATGCTGGATCTGCCCTGCGCTGCAGCAGCCAAACTTCTTCGCGGATGGAAGACGATATAAACAGATGGTTAAATTCCAGAATTAGATAAGCATCTCCGTATCTGTTCAGCATTGCGTCTAAATCATAGATTGCCATAACGTTCTTTCAATTTAATTAAATCCGAAATACAGCCATATATAACATAGTAAAGAATGAAAACAAACATGCAGCAACGAAATAACTTGACAGACGTAAGAGCGCGCCATATGGATAACATGTGAGTATATTGAAAAATTAATCCTACACCCTACCGGGAGCTCGGAGAGACCGGGCTGAGAGGGACTCTAAGCCGAATTCACGAGTCCGACCGTTGAACCTGATCCGGATAATGCCGGCGGAGGAATAATGCGCTTTCAGGCCACCCGCTGTCCGGGTGGCCTTTTTTATCGGTTGAATCCGCAGGCCGGTTAAAAAATAGCATTATCTACCAATTTATTTTTATCGGGCGCAAACGGCTAAACGGGACAACCGATCAACCTGATAACAAGGAGCACAAAAATGGACATTCAGCCAGTTAACACTGCCGAACGGAACCTCGGCGGTGCGGATTTTTTTCTGCTCTGGGCCGGAGTGGCGATATCTCTGGCCGAAATCTGGGCCGGCGGATTTTTGGCGCCGATGGGGCTTTGGCTGGGCATTGCGGCGATTATTCTGGGGCATGTTATCGGCAACACATTTATGGCGCTGGGTGGTATTATCGGATCGCAACATGGAATTATGTCGATGGTGTCCGTGCGGCCCGCTTTCGGCATTCGCGGGTCAAATCTGGCGTCGGTTTTAAACATTATTCAATTGATCGGCTGGGCTTCGATTATGCTGATTATTGGCGGCCGCGCCGGCGCCATGCTGGGCAAGTCCATGGGGGGGATTTTGGCGTCCAACAATTTGTGGATTATTGCAATCGGACTGGGAACCTTGATATGGGCTCACTATACCGGAAAATCGATCTGGCGCGTAATGCAGAAACTGACGGTTATAGGATTGTTGCTGGTTATCATCCTGATGAGCGGGGTATCAATTAAAGAATTCGGTAGCGGTGTCTTTGGGGTCAAACCGCAGGAGATGCCATTTATGATCGGCCTCGATCTGGTCATTGCCATGCCGATTTCTTGGATGCCGCTGGCTGCAGATTATTCGCGTTTTTCCAAAAATACCGCCCCGGCCTTCTGGAATACCTGGCTGGGGTACTTTCTGATTTCATCCTGGATGTATGTTTTGGGTTTGACGGCCACCCTGGTTGCCGGCACCAGCGATCCGGGTACGCTGATACTCCAACTCATGGGCAAAATTGGGCTCGCGGTACCGGCCCTGATCATGGTGGTATTTTCCACTATTACTACGGGATTTCCGGATGTGTATTCGGCGGCCTGCTCGACAATGAATATCTCTCAAAGGTTTAGTTCCAGAACGGTTCTGTGGACTGCAGGCATCGTTTCAATACTGGTGGCGCTGGTCTTTCCAATGGAACAGTATGAGAACTTTCTTTTCTTGATTGGTGCGATGTTCGTACCGCTTTTTGGTGTGGTGCTGACCGACTATTTTCTTATTCGAAACCGTCAGCTCAATCTGGAAGATCTCTACCGGCCGGAAGGCAAATACTGGTATACCAGAGGCTTTAATGTCGTCGCGTTACTCTGCTGGGCAATTGGATTTTCGGTTTACGAACTGATCACGCTCTTGAAATATTCCCTTGGCGGCTCCATGCCGTCATTGCTGATCGCCGGATTGTGCTATTATTTTATCACCCGCTGGAAGGAAAGGCGGATTCGTTGAAATTGTATTTAGACAGGATTTACAGGATTATTTGGATTTTCTTTTTGGCCGCTCTCCGGAAGAGAGCGGCCAAACCCCAATCGCCTCCGGCCAAGAAGTACATGCTCATAAGCTCTTAGGTAATTAACCGGCACTATAAAAATAGTCCTATATAATTGGCGCTTAATTACGAAATTAATTTTCCGCTGAAAGCGGATTGGGTTTTCTCAATTCCATCCGGGAATTGAGAAAGAATAAAATTAATCCTGAACAATCCTGTAAATCCTGTCTAAAAATTAAAATGAAAAAAGCATATTAAATCTGGTGCTGGCTAAATAAACAATTGTTGAAGGCACGAGCAGCGGGTTACGTATCGGAAGAGGAGGGGGGTTCCGCTTCGGATTCGAGTTTGTTGAGGCGGGCTTCGAATTGGGCGTTGCGGGCATCCAGATCGCGGGTTAATTCTTCCAGTTCCTCAAATAGCCGGTCGATTGTTTGCTGGCAGGCATGCAGGGCCCGGGAAATTTCGGTGATCCGAGATCCATCCTGATCTTGCGCGGCCTGCTGCATGGATAGATTCAGGCGGCCCAGTTCGGCTTCTTCTTGTTCCATCTGGTTTTCCACCTTGACAATGCGCTCCTGGAAAGGCTTCAGAACGCGAGATCGCTCGGCAATAATCTTCGATCTCTGGCGTCGCAATTCTTTTTTTGTTCGCTTTGCGGGAACAGTCGTATCCTGATCACGATGTCGATACCTGCCGACCGCTATATTTTCATCCTGCCAGCCGCCTTTGTCCAGAAAGCGCTGATAACTGCCCTCGAAAACCTCTATGCGGTCATTTTGAAATATGATGAGCCGCTGGGCCAGGGCGTGCAGAAACATCTCGTTATGGGTCACCATGATCACCGTGCCATCAAAGTTGTCGATTGCCGCCAGCAGGGCGTCGCAGGACTCCATGTCGAGATGATTGGTGGGTTCATCCAGCAGCAGGAGATTAACGGGGGTCACCAGAAGCTTGCCCAGCATCACCCGGCTTTTTTCGCCGCCGGAAAGGACGCTGATTTTCTTTAGGGCATCATCACCCGAGAACATCATCGCTCCACAGACGTTGCGGGCATGCTGCAGGTCGCCGTCCGGGTTGGAAAAAATTATCTCATCCAGTACGGTGCGGCTGTCAACCAACGTTTTGATGCTGCTTTGCTCAAAAAAGCCTTTTTTGACCGCTGGATGATAGCTAATTTCGCCGGTCTGGGGCGTGGTTTCGCCGATGAGCAGTTTCAACAGGGTTGACTTGCCTTTTCCATTCGGGCCGACCACGCAGATTCGCTCGCCCGCCGCCACGGTGATGTTAAAATCGCGAATCAAGGGTAACGTCCGGTCATAAGAGAAATTTAAATTTTGCACACCGAACACATGTTTGGCTCGAAACGGACTGCTGTTGAAAGAAAAATCCAATAGTTTCAATTTTTCCAATTTTTGCTGTTTTTCCATTTTCTGCAGGGTTTTAATGCGGGATTGCACTAAATTGGCCTGTCTGGCTTTGGCCCGGAAGTGCGTGATGAACTGCTCGATTTCCCTGCGCCGACGTTCATCCTTTATACGGGTCTTTTCATATACCGCTTCATCCACGGCGATTAAGTCGTAGTATTTTTCCGTGTTGCCTTCAATTTTACGCACCATGAGGCGATGAATTCCCATGGTATGGGTGACAATTCTGTCCATAAAACTTCGATCATGGGTGATCAGCATCACTTCATGGGGCCAGGTTTGCAGGAATTGTTCGATCCAGCGAATGGAGGTGATATCCAGGAAGTTGGTGGGTTCATCCAGCAGCAAAAGGTCCGGTTCGGAAATCAACGCCTTGGCCAGATTCAGCCGTACCTGATATCCCCCCGAAAATGCCTTCGGATGTCGCTGAAATTCCGCAGGGTTGAAACCAAGGCCGGCAAGGATCTTTTCAGCTTTCCAGTGATGATCTTTTTGTGTCTCAGGCAGGGCCGAGATAGCCTCGGTCAAGATCGTATCGTGGTTAAATTCAAGACGCTGGCTGACATAACCGATGCGATAGTTTTTCGGAATAATTATGGCGCCTGAATCGGGAGTTTCTTTGCCCAAAATCATCCGAAACAGCGTCGTTTTCCCTTGACCGTTGCGGCCCACAATACCCAGGCGCTCTTTCGCATTCAGGGCAAAGTTCAGGCCTTCAAACAGGATCAGGTCCCCATAGCTTTTGTACAGGTTCTCTACTCGAATCATGACTAGAAGCGGAAAAATGTCTGAAATTATTCTATTGAGGACACAGATTTGCTCAGATAAACAAAGATTACGGTTTCTTTTATTTCGTGCTTTCGTGATAAATTAAGTCTTTTATCTGTGTTCATCTGTGTGTATCCGTGTCCAATTATGTCCAACCCGCCGGAGGTGGAGGCAACGGACTAAACCGTTAACCCTTTTTTCTATGAGCGTCAATGGCCAATTGGGGCGTTTCTTGAAACGCAACTCACATTTTGCTATGATCTGCTTTATACTTGACAAAATTGCCTTACTTAATATGTTATAAGCGCCAATATCAGGGAGGTCAAATATGTCAGAGAAAAACGAAGAAAAAAAAGATTTTGTAATCAAGGACCGCAGGATTTTCGCAGAGGGAAGATCGGACGCTGACGAAAAGGAAGAGAAAGAAGAGAAAGAGACGCCGCCTGTTGATGCGGAAAAAGAGTCGGAAACCAATGAAGCCGGCGAAGAACCGGCGGCCGAAACACAAGAACCGCCCCTTCAATTTCCGGAAATCAATTTCCCAACCTTCATAGCGTCGTTGAATGCCTCGGCACTATTGCATTTAGGGGCGATAGAAGATCCCTCCTCCGGTAAGAAGAATAAAAACCTGCCGATGGCCAAACAAACGATTGACATATTAAGTATGTTGCAAGAAAAAACCAGCGGGAATTTAAGCCAAGAAGAAGAGAACATGTTGAAAAATATCCTTTATGATTTGCGAATTATGTATGTCAAAGAGAAACAGTAAATTCGCCCATACTCCTCCCATCTGAAAATATCCGCCTTCGGCCGGCCGGCTTCCTACCTGACGGTCATGTTTATTTGAATTATCATGCCTGCTTTCAAGCGGTGCCTGCAACGCAGCCATTGGGCCTTAGATGGGGTTTTGAAACCACTTCTAAAAAGGATTGATCTTATGAAGCAAATGCATCATTTCAATAAAAATGTGAGGCCCAAGATCAAAGCTGTGTTTTTGGGGATCCTGATTGCCTTTGTAACAATCGCTTATGATATCTCCCCACCGCAACGGACCAATTATTTCAAAGGCGTTCAATCCGGTGTAAAGAATCTGCTTTCCCTGGATGTCTCGGAAGCTGAAGCCGCAACCCTGAATAATGAGATGGTACCCGAAAGTTTCAGCTTTTTGGCTGAAATGGCCGGCCCCACGGTTGTTAATATTCGTGCCGTCAGGAACGCTAAAGGCGAAGGGCAGGCATTTCGACAATTTCATCAGGAGCCTTTTGGAGAAGATAATCGGATGCGGGAATTTTTTGAAAAATTCTTCGGCCGGCAGCCTGACAGGCATTTCAAACAGCGCAGCCTGGGGTCCGGATTTATCATCGATAAAGCGGGTTATGTGGTTACCAACAACCATGTTGTCGAAAATGCTGACGAGATTCAGGTTATTTTGAAAGACGAAATGGTTTATGAGGCTAAAATCATCGGCCGGGATCCCAATACCGATATTGCGTTAATCAAGATCAAATCGGATGATAATTTTGCGGTCGTGAAAATAGGCGATTCCGACGCGCTGGAGATCGGGCAGTGGGTTGTTGCGATTGGTAATCCCTTTGGTCTTGAAAATACGGTTACGGCCGGGATCGTCAGTGCCAAGGGCCGAATACTGGATTCGGGGCCTTATGATGACTTTATTCAAACAGATGCTTCAATTAATCCCGGAAACAGCGGTGGGCCGCTTCTGAATATGGATGGAGAAGTTATCGGTATTAATACCATGATTTTTGCCGGCGGCCATGGGATCGGTTTTGCCATTCCCGTCAATTTGGCCAAAGATGTTGTGGCGCAACTTAAAGAAAGCGGTGAGGTTACCCGGGGCTGGCTTGGTGTGAGCATACAGGATGTTCCCAATGATCTGGCCGAGTACTTCGATTTTAAAGAAAACAAGGGGGCACTGATCGCCGATGTGATTCCCGGAGATCCTGCAGATATGGCCGGCATCCGGCCAAAGGACATCATCGTTGAAGTGAACGGCCAAAAAGTCGAGGACAGCCGGGGACTGCTACGGCTGGTAGCCGGTCTAAATGTAGGCGAAACAGCCGCTGTAAAAGTGCTGCGCGACGGAAAACTAAAGAATTTTCAGGTCACGGTTGCCAGACGAAATGATGAAACACTGACCGCCAAAAAAGAACCGGTAAAGAGCGATGCTGAACTGGGGATACAAGTTGCCGACCTGTCATCGGATGCCGCCCGGCGGTTTGATGCATCCGACACGGAAGGCGTGATTCTGGTCGGCATCAAATCCGGGAGCAGAGGCGCAAATGCCGGATTGCAAGTCGGCGATGTTATCAAAGGCGTAAATCGGAAGGAAGTTAATAATGTTGATGATTACAAACGAATCGTCGACGATTTGAAACCGGGTGACCCGATTGCCATGCTGATCAAAAGACGAAGCCGTGGTTATTTAGCGATACGGCTGGAAAAATGAAAATTCTTTCACCTGCCAAAATTAATTTTTTTCTACACGTGCGCGGGAAACGTCCCGACGGCTATCATGAATTGTTCTCCCTGATGTGTCGCATCAATCTTTTCGATAAGATTACGTTGCAGATCGGCGACACCCATGAGGATGGAGTGGAGATTTATTGTTCACATCCGGAGGTTCCGGCCGATGCGACCAATCTTGCATATCAAGCAGCCCGTCTGTTCCAAAGCCGGCTGAATACCGCGGAGGGTATTAAAATCCATCTTGAAAAGCATATTCCGGTCGGTGCCGGTTTAGGAGGGGGCAGCAGCAATGCCGCCAGTGTTCTGCTGGCACTAAATACCTATTATGGGCACCCTTTTTCACCCAGACATCTCATGGAATTGGGGCTTAAGCTCGGCGCCGATGTTCCTTTCTTTATTTTTCAAAAACCGGCGATCGCCACCGGCGTCGGAGAAAAATTAGAAGCATTCCAAGGGGATTTGCCCTACCATATTTTGTTAATATATCCAGGATTTAGCGTTTCAACTGCTGCGGTATATCAAAACCTGAATTTGGGATTGACAAAAGATAAAAAAAAACCTACAAGCAACCATTTAAAACCAAACAGGTTCAATTTAGTGGATCATTTAAGCAATGATCTTGAGCAGGTTACGGCCCTCAAATATCCTGAAATTGGTTGGGCCAAAGAAAAACTGCTAAAATCGGGAGCAGCCGGCGCGCTGATGAGCGGAAGCGGCCCAACAGTGTTCGGTCTTTTCGACAATATCGATACGGCAAAAACAGCGAAGCAGACGCTGAGCACTGACCATGCGGGTAAAGATTTGCAATTGTTTCTCGCGGATCCGATCCTAAGTGCAGACTTTAAACTAATCGAACCCTGAAAGAGCTTGCCGGCCTATATAGTGGTTGTCAAAAAAACGTTACGGAATTCAAACTTTTTTTCCACAACCACTTATACCGCAATTCCGTAATTCGGAACTTTATTAGAAGTGGTTTCAAAATCTCAGATCAGGTTCAAGGGCAAGGCGCAGGCCGATCGAGAAAGTCGTTGTTCTCAGCATACACACGGGGTATGTGAGCATTTATCGGAGGCCTGCAACGCAGCCATGGGGCCTCAGATGGGGTTTTGAAGCCATTTCTTGGAAAGCGGTGTAAAGAATTATTCGAACTCTGGGAAAACGCAGCCGATTATGCCGTTCATAATTCTGGGGCGTCGCCAAGCGGTAAGGCACAGGGTTTTGGTCCCTGCACTCGGAGGTTCGAGTCCTCCCGCCCCAGCCAAAAAAAGTACGATTTGAAAATAATCTAAGTACAGCTTTACCATTTTATAAGATGGTTGGTAACCCTCAGCTAAAGATTGCGATGAATTAATATGGAAGGTATTTCGATTTTTACAGGGAATTCGAACGCTGCTCTGGCAGTTAAAATATGCGAATATCTGCACCTGCCTCTGGGCAATGCTCAGGTGAAAACATTTAGTGACGGTGAGATTCAAATTGAAATCGATGAAAACGTTCGATCCAAGGACGTTTTTGTTATCCAATCCACCTGCGCACCGGTAAACGACAATTTGGTTGAGTTGTTGTTAATGATTGATGCCCTTAAGCGTTCTTCGGCCAGAAGAATCACCGCAGTAATGCCGTATTTCGGCTATGCCCGACAGGACAAAAAGGTTGCCCCCCGGGTTCCCATCAGCGCAAAACTGGTTGCGGATATGGTGACCATTGCCGGTGCGAACCGGGTGATTACGATGGACCTGCATGCCGGTCAGATCCAGGGCTTTTTTGATATTCCCGTGGACAATATCTTCGCGGCACCGCTGTTGATTGAATATATCCGCAGTAATTTCAATGATAATCTTGTGATCGTTTCACCGGATGCCGGCGGTGTTGAAAGAGCCCGGGCATTTGCCAAGCGGCTGGATGCAGATCTGGCAATCATCGATAAACGGCGGTCCGCCCCGAACCAGGCCACAGCGATGGCGGTCATCGGCGATGTGCGCGATAAGGTGGTGGTTATCCTTGATGACATGGCCGACACGGCCGGTACGCTGACCGAGGCGGCGCATGCCCTTAAAGCGGAAGGGGCCCGTGAAATTCATGCCTGCTGCGCCCATGCGGTGCTTTCCGGCCCCGCGATTGAGCGGATCGTAAATTCGAATATTAAAAGCCTGGTGGTCACCGACACCATTCCATTAAGCGAAAAAGCCGCCGCCTGCGGCAAAATCGTTGTTATTTCAATTGCAGAACTGGTGGGTGAAGCGATCATCCGCAGCTATCGAGGGGATTCAGTTACTTCTCTGTTCGTTTAGTCCCTGAGAACTCTATTTAATGTTATTTGAGTTAATATATTATTAATGGGATATTATACCAATTTGTTAAAGCTTGGACAGCTAAATTAAGGAGGGTAATTCGTTGGAACAGATCGATTTAAAAGTACAGATCCGAAAAACAGTCGGGAACGGACCTGCACGGGTATTGCGGCAGCAGGGCAGGATACCTGCGGTTCTCTACGGTCCGAAAATTGAGCCGGTTTTGCTTTCGATTAATAATAAAGATTTCGAACACCTTTTAAAAGAATCAAGTGTCGGCTCTGTTTTGTTGAATTTGCAGATTCAGAACGGCAAAACCTATACCCGCTCCGCGATGATTAAGGAACTGCAAACCCACCCGGTGTCCGGAAAATTTCTGCACGTTGACTTCTATGAAGTCGATTTGCAAAAGAAGATTACCGCCAAAGTTCCGGTTGTTGCCAAGGGAACATCAACAGGTGTGGAAGTAGGTGGCTTGCTGCAGTACGTCCGCAGAGAGATCGAGGTACTTTGCCTCCCCACTGCAATCCCGGAAGTGATAGAAGTTGATATCAGCGACCTTGATATCGGTGATTCGATACACGTCGAAGATATTTCGCTATCCGGTGACATTGAGATTCTGGCGGAAACAAATTTTACGGTTGTAACGATACTCGCACCGAAGGTTGAAGAAGTCGTCGAAGAAGAAGAGCTCTTAGAGGGCGAAGAGCTGGAAGAAGGAGAAGAAGCTGCAGAGGAGGCTGCTGGCGAAGAGGCCCCCCCGGAAGACGCCAAAGAAGATTAAATTATCAGCCCCTGGACAAGAGGATACGAACTGATTGCCACAAAAGCGTACGCGCCTGATTGTCGGGCTGGGAAATCCCGGCATTCAATACGAACACACGCGGCACAATACCGGGTTTATGGTGGTGGATAGACTTGCCGGGGACTTCGGTATTTTTTTAAACAAAAACAAGTTTGACGTTCGCTATGGTCGCGGAATCATCGAAGACCATGACGTGATACTGGCCAATCCGATGGCCTTTATGAACCGCAGCGGCCCGCCGCTTCAAAAATTGGCCGCATATTTTAAGATACCCAGCAAGGATCTGATGGTCATTCACGACGACATCGATCTTGCTTTCGGAAGATTAAAAATAAAGGAGAAAGGAGGGCACGGGGGACACAAAGGCCTAAAATCGATTATTAATGCTGTCGGCGAAGACGAATTTGTGCGTCTTCGCGTTGGCGTTGGGCGTTCCGATACGGGAAGAGGAGTTACAGATCATGTCCTGGGGCCATTTAGCGATGATGAAGCCAGGGTTTTGGACACCATTCTTGATCAGGCTCGGAATGCGGTCGTAAAGATTCTTACTGAAGGCAGCAAAGTTGCAATGAATTTGTTTAACAAAAAAGAGTTATGATTTAAGGGCGAAACGTTAACTTTTTAAATGGAGGAGAGGATGAATTATTTATCGTTGATTTGTACACTTGTGGGTGCTGCAGGCGTGCTTTTTTCCATCATCATTGCGGTTATCGTTAAAGGCGCACCAGCCGGAAATGAAAAGATGCAGGAAATTGCCAATGCCATCAAGGAAGGCGCCGTCGCCTATCTGAATCGGCAGCTGAAAAGCATGGGGATTGCCGGTCTGATAATTTTTGTGATCATCATTTTTACGCTGGGGCTAAAAACCGCTCTCGGTTTCTTGCTCGGGGCGATTGCCTCTTTTCTGGCGGGATATATCGGCATGCGCGTGTCCGTATTGGCCAACGTGCGCACCGCCGAAGCGGCCAAAGGGGGCCTGTCCAAAGGCCTGTCCATGGCCTTTAAAGGCGGTTCGGTAACCGGGATGATCGTTGCGGGCCTGGCCCTTACTTCTGTTGCCGGCTACTATACGATTTTAATTTCAATGGGCACTTCGAGCCGGGATGCAGTAATCGCACTGGTAGCCCTCGGTTTTGGCGGGAGCCTTATTTCCATCTTTGCCCGTCTCGGTGGCGGAATCTTTACCAAAGGGGCCGACGTCGGCGCCGATCTGGTCGGCAAGGTCGAGGCCGGAATCCCTGAAGACGACCCCCGAAACCCGGCGACCATTGCCGATAATGTCGGCGATAATGTGGGCGACTGTGCCGGTATGGCGGCCGATCTTTTCGAAACTTACGCCGTCACCGCGGTTGCGGCCATGCTTCTGGGCAACCTTATT
>Ga0209536_100005248_pt1 | contig 20228 bp, 20 predicted proteins | sample DeeMarSeWOR28_12_FD_187461 | JGI IMG/M metagenome (GOLD analysis project Ga0209536, IMG submission 187461) | Marine sediment microbial communities from White Oak River estuary, North Carolina - WOR-2-8_12 (SPAdes) (version 2) | ecosystem: Environmental > Aquatic > Marine > Intertidal zone >...
CAACAACAATGGCATCTGAAGAGGTGACTGCATGAACAGGATCAGAGAAATGATGAATGGATCGAATTTTATGTCCTATCTCTGAAAATCTCTCCAGAACTCTTTTTTCATAATCGTCAAATGAAATAGTCACCCCAGCATAGGGAATAAATAAACATGTTACAGGTTTTTCGCCAAGAAATTGCTTTATCTGCTGTTTTGGATGATCAAGGTATGGTTCCCCAGCATTGGTGGAATTGCTTATCAGTAAAAGTCTCATTTGTATTGAATTAAATATTAACTAATATGAACCTGTTGTGCTAGTGAAATTCTTACATTAAAGGCGATGTTTAATTATCAAAGAAATATTGATTTAATAAGTTGATAGATAGTACTAATTTCAATAGCACAACAGGTTAATAAGAATATAAATATACATGATTTATAAGGAAGATTAAGGTAATGTATTGTTGACAACCTTTGTGAACTTTGTGATTCCCCGCCTGACCGATTGACCTCGGTCATTCGAGCAGGTTTGCGGCTCCTTGTGTAATGTTTAAAGAGCTATTACACAAAGTTTAAACGGTGAGAATCTGAAATTTGTTTTTTTGCAGGTCAATGGACAACATTTTTCCTGAAAGAACATCCCCGAATCCAACAAGAAATTTGATGACCTCAGCAGCCATAAGACCGCAAATAAGACCTGGCAACACACTGATGACACCCTGTTTATTTGAATCCTGTATTTCTTCTTTAACCGGTGACTCAGGATAAACATCACGGTATGTGAGACCCTTAGAATAATTAAACACTGTAACTTTGCCAGAGTACCTAATGATTGATCCGTATATCCATGTTTTGTTTTCGTGAAGGCATGCATCATCAATAATATAATGATCTGATATTTTATTTGTTGAATCAACAATTACATCATAGTCACGAATCATTCCCCTGGCATTATCATCAGTCAGCTTGATGTTTATAATGGTAATATCAACATAAGGACTTTTCGTTGATAATTTTTGTGTTGCAATGATAACCTTATGCTTTCCTATGTCTTTCATCCCATATAATAACTGGCATTGAAGATCCTGATCTTCTATTTTACCGTCATCAACAATTCCAATTTTCCCAATTCCTGAAGCAACGAGGTATTGAAGGACGGGTGATCCAATCTGCCCTGCTCCAAAAACAAGGACGCTTGAATGCTTAAGTTTTAATTGGCCCTGTTCTCCAATTTCAGGAAGGGAAATTTGCTTTTGAAATCTATTTGTCTCCCGGAAAGACAGCCTATTAGAATACATATTGAAAATTCTTTAAAAAGAGAATCATGGACTTTTTAATCGTAATCCACAAACCACCTCTGAAATAAGTCCGTAATCATCCCCTGGTACAGTGTGTAACCTGTTTAAAATAGATGTAATTTTTTTTCGGAGGAAAGATAATAAAAAAAGGTTGCCAGTATGCAGAAGCATTTCTGATCAATTCCTTTATGGATTTTATCAGCCGGAATGACTTCTTTAGAACACTGGCAACCTGGATAAGGTTTCCCCTAAATATAGCTAATTGAAATTAAAAAGTATGAGTCCGATGTTTATTGGATATACTTCAGGTCCGGTATTTTCCTTAAACAATGGTATCATGCCATAGTTGGCATACAACTTGAGAAATTTATATCCGACTCTGACGGTAACGGCATAACGTAAAGGTGACAAATTAAGATCATCCTTAATTTTGTTCTTTTCCACAGATCCTCCAACATTATATTTTGTTTTAACATTAGAATGTAATTTAAGTCCACCAATGGCACCAAAAGAAATGAATCCCTTATTCTTCGGACCAAACTGGAACTCAAGTAACAATGGAACTGTCAGGTATGTTGTATTTAATTTTGATTTTGCCCAGGATGTATTGTCTGGTGGATCAACAGAAACTATATAACCTGTAATAGAATCTTTCGCAATGCTGTTACCTGCATCAAAGTAATAGTTATTCCATTCAAAACCCATACCCGTTACCCATCCAATTCTTCTTGACATGGGAAGGCTGTATTGGAGCCAATTGATATTTGCATTCCACGATTTCCCGGTATTCAGGTCCAGGAAATCTGTTCCCGGGGTAGACCCGGCGAAATTAAAATCTTTATCAAGATAATTATTTAAACCAAGTTCGTATCCCGACCAGTGGCCTTTGAATTTTCTCTCCTTCTTCTTCCATCCATGCTTATCAAATTCATCCTCGTCAACGATATCAATCTCTGTCCGTCTTCCTGACTCTGAAATGATAATTCCTTTGTTGCCAATTTTTACTTTCACGGTATCATCGTCTTCATCAACATCCACAATAACATCATCATTAAAAATTCCAACATGGGTCTCAACAGAGTCTTCAGTAACCGTTAATACATTTTTCTTTGTTCCTTCTGTCTTTGTTGTATCCTCCTGTGCAGATAATGGGAAGCATATCAGGCATGACAACAAGAGTATTGTGATTTTTTTCATTTTTCTATTCATTTAAGTTAAAAAATTGTGTTTTGGTAATAAGACGAATGGAAGAACAAAAAAGTTACTGTACGTCTTTATTTGATTTTACAGAGGCAGTATAACCAAATATTGGGGTCTCAAAAGATATTTTTTTCACATTCCCATATTCATCTATATCGCGGTCAAGTTTATAATTTCCTTCAAATAAATTATCCATTCCATTGAAACCTAAATCTGCCAGATCCCAGAAAGTGAGTTTTCTTTCTGAACCTGCCGGATCAATTCTCAAAATTCGCCTTAAAATGCTTTTATTAGCATATTCGGTAACGGTAAGATAATCATAATTGCTCCCTGTTTGAGATGGAGATGATACAAGTTGTATTTGATCTGTAATGGGTATGTCAGGTTCTAAACTTGCCTGCAGGGCATTAATTTTTTGCAAATTTATGCTTTCATAGATTGGGTTTTGCCCTGCCTGATCACCATCACCTGATTCGTTAATGGAAGTTTCCTGGAAATCATTGCCCTTATCAATAATTATTGCATCGTCAGTTTTTGCTGCCAAGTCATCCGTTATTTGTTTCTCTCCAACAGGTATTTGTTCTGCAGCCTCTGTCGTTTCCAGTTCATTTAAATTATCCGGATGGATTTCGGAAGGGATGTTCTCATTTTCCCTGACTGTAATTTGTTGAGTGCTTTTCCATGGATTAAACAAGATCATGAAAAGCAAAAGTACAGCTGCAGCAGAAGATACGATGGAATAGATGCGGATCCTTCTCTGTTTTAAAGTTAATTTCCTTAGGCGTTGTTTCCCTTTAAAAATGATTTGGGTATCAGGTTCCATGTATACTTTTTTATATTCAAGAAATACTCTTTCCTGATCAGGATGGAGTTCTAATTCCTTTTCAAATGCTTGTTTTTGAACAGGATCCATATCCTCTTCATAGTAAGCTATACAATCCTCATCCAATTTCTCATTTAATATGTTGCTAGCTTCAGCTGGAAGGATCTTTTTTAAAGTTTGCTTATGGGTAAATTCAATATGTTCAGGCAATAATACCATCTCCCTGAATTCATCAATTTCAGACCTCAAATCCGGATTTTTAATCAAGAATTCCTCAAATCTCTGGATGTCCTCCTCTGATAATCTTCCTTCAAGATAATCAATCACATAGTACTCGTAATTTTTCCTGTTCAGCAACATTTTCTTCTTAGATTACATTTTCTATTTTGCTTATATAATTCTTTAAAAAATTTCTGCCCCTGTAAATGTAAACCTTAACCTGTGCTTCACTTAACCCGGTTATTTGTCCTATTTCATTGTAGCTATAACCTTCGTAGTCCCTGAGCAATATAACCGAACGCTGAATTTCCGGAAGCTTGTCAATTGCCTTGTGCAGAATCTCCTGCAGATCCGAATAATGATCAGTATGTGAATAGTCTTCAGGATTTACTTTGTCGAATTCTTCTACTCTTTTTTCTTTTCGTATTAAATCAATCATTGTATGATAAGCTGTGGTAAACAAATAGGATTTCACTTTCTCGGCTGATACATCACTTACTTTCTGCCATAATTTTTCATAGGTATCCTGTATGATATCTCTAGCTTTATCCTGATCTTTAATGTTTTTCAGAATAAAACGGTATAACCCATCAGAATAGCGATCTACACTATTGTTATACTCTTCAGTTGTCATTCCGGCATTTGAGTTCTATTGCTAAGACGAATAATGTCCTGAATAGTTACACAAATTAACGCAAACCATTTAAATAGTAGAAATCTGTGTTATTGAGTTTTCTGCCTACATTACACAATAATAATTTATCTAAGCTCTGATATTGGAACATCATCCCGAAGGAGCAAACCATCAGAGCAATGATCCCATTAATAAAACATTCATTTTTAATGAGTTATATCTTTTTTTCATAAATCATTATAATTTTTTCTTTTTTTTATTTGGAAATTAAAAAATGATTGCTACCTTTGACTAACCGTTCAGTCAAAAATGTTCAGTGAATCTGAGCATTTAATTTTTAAGCTTGCTATGACTGACCGGTCAACCGAAAAAATAAATGAATATGTCACCAAGAACAGAAAAACAATTTGAAGAAATACGGGAAACGAAACGTAAAATAATTCTCGATACGGCCCTGGAACTATTTGCTAATGAAGGCTTTTATCCAACATCCATCAGCAAAATTGCTGCCACGGCAGGTATTTCCAAGGGGTTGATCTACAATTATTTTGAAAGCAAAGAAGAGATCATTAAAAGTATCATCCTTAAGGGTATCAAAGACCTGGAAAAGATTTTTGATCCAAACAAGGATGGCATTCTAACTAAAGAAGAGTTAAGATATTTCATTGAACAGGCATTTAATATTTTCAAAGCAGACATGCATTTTTGGAAATTATATTTCAGTGTTTTTCTTCAGCCTCCGGTTTTAAGACTGGTAGAAGGTCCATTTCATGAAATGTTAGCCAATAGTATCCAGATGCTTGTTCAGTATTTTAATTCACAGGATTATGATGATCCGGAAACCGAGGCTGTTCTGCTGGGTGCAATCCTGGACGGGGTTGGATTTCAGTTTGTTATGTCTCCCGAACATTTCCCGGTTGAAAAAATCAAAGAAAGAATCATTAAAATGTATTGTTAAATCTCAGTAATCATGAAGAAAGCAATTTTATTATCCCTTATTATACTGGCATTTCAATTCAACTATGTAACCTGCCAGGATGCAAGAGAGATCATAATTAAAGCAGACGAAAAAATGCAGGGGGAAGAGACAAGTCGAACAACTATGACAATGAAAATTATCCGTCCTACATGGGACCGTACCATTGTTTTCAAAAGCTGGACAAAGGGACGGGATTATTCTCTGGCACTTGTTACTTCACCCCCGAAAGAAAAAGGACAAACTTTTTTGAAACGGGAAAATGAAATGTGGAACTGGAATCCTACTATAAACCGTTTGATCAAATTGCCTCCTTCGATGATGTCACAAGGATGGATGGGATCGGATTTCTCAAATGATGACCTGTTAAAAGAATCCTCTATCGTAGTTGATTATAACCATAAAATCATTGGAAAGGAAATGGTAAGCGATTGGGATTGTTATATTATAGAACTGATCCCGCTTGAAGATGCAGCTGTAGTGTGGGGCAAGATCATAAAATGGATCTCGGTTGAGGAATATCTTCAGTTGAAAAGTGAATACTATGATGAGGATGGATATCTGATCAAAACAGAACTTGCCAGTGATATAAAAACAATGGATGGACGGATTATTCCTTCCCGTTTCGAATTGATCCCGGAAGAGGAAGAGGGCAACAAGACTGTTGTAATATTGGATGAGGTTAAATTCAACGAACCCATATCAGATAGCTTTTTTTCACAGCAAAACATGAAACAGGTCAGATAAATATTGAATCATGAACGGACATTTCAATTATTCAGATAGAACAATATATACGAACATTTTAAAAGAGATATCATGAAAGATTACCTGAAACTTGCCTGGCGCAATATCTGGAGAAACAAAAGAAGGACTATCATTACGATCGCATCTGTCTTTTTTGCGATGTTTTTTGCTCTTGTGATGAGAGCGCTCCAGGTAGGCAGTTATGGTCATATGACTGACAGTATAGTTGAGGCTTTTACTGGTTTTATTCAGATCCACAAAAACGGGTATTGGGATGATCGGACCCTTGACAACACATTTGTTTACGATGAAGAAATAATACAGGATATTGAAGCACTTGAAAATGTAAAGGCTGTTATCCCGCGTCTTGAATCATTTGCACTGGCATCAACCGGAGAACATACAAAAGGAATAGTTGTTGTTGGTATCGATCCGGAAAAAGAAAGAGACCTTACTCATCCCGACCAAAAAATAATAGAAGGCAAATACCTCGATGATCAATCTGATGGTGTATTGGTGTCACGAAGGCTCGCGGAATTTTTAGGCCTCAGGTTAAACGATACCATCACTCTTTTGAGTGTTGGATATCACGGTGCCAGTGCTGCAGGTATTTATCCTGTCGTTGGAATTATTCAGATGCCCAATCCTGAACTCGACAGAAGGATCGTATTCATGAACCTGAATACAACCCAGGATTTTTACGGAGCCTATGACATGCTGACCGCTTGGCTGATCAATATATACGATTCAGATAATTTACATAAAACCAAAAAGAATCTGGTTCAAATGCTTGATATGAAAGCATATGAAGTTATGGATTGGAAGGAACTCAATCCGGATCTTGTACAACAAATCCAAAGTGATCAGGCTGGAGGATATATTATGTTGGGTGTTTTATATCTGATTGTTGGATTTGGCGTTTTAGGCACACTTATCATGATGACCACTGAAAGGAAGCGTGAATTTGGTGTGATGGTGTCTATTGGTATGCAAAAGAAAAGGTTAGGTCTGATCCTGGCACTTGAAATGGCACTTATGGGGATTGTTGGTATTACAACAGGAATCATAGGAAGCCTGCCTGTTATTGCCACGCTGGCAGCTCATCCCATTCGTTTTGAGGGGGAATATAAAGAGGTCTTTGAGAGTTATGGGTTCGAACCCATCATGCCGGCTGAATTTGAAAGCGGTTATTTCATTGGGCAATCCATTATCGTTGCGGTGATTTTTATTATTGCCATAATTTATCCAATATATACTGTGATCCGGTTAAATGAGATCAGGGCAATACGAACCTGATAAATAAAATCTTTGTTTATTCTTAAAACAGAATACTATTAATTGATTCAAAGAAATAAAAAAAGTCTTTAATTCTTATAAACTCACATAAATAACAAACAAAATGATTTGGTCAGTTTCATGGAAGAATGTATGGCGGAATAAAATAAGAAGCCTGGTTGTTATCATAGCATTTATATTCGGAATTTTTGGTGGAGTATATACAGTTGCCGTTTTTGTCGGAATGATGGATCAGAGGATAGACGTAGCAATTGGAAATGAAGCATCTCATATACAGCTCCATAATCCCGGATATCTTGATAACAACGAATTAAAATACACAATTAATGATTCGCCTGAACTTATTTCGGTTATTGAAAATTTACCGGAAGTAAAGGCCGTCTGTTCAAGGATTAAAATCCTCGGTATGGCAAGTACCTCCGGAAATGCATCAGGTGTAATGATAAACGGAATAGATCCGGAAAAAGAAAAAAATGTAACAGGTATTGCCAATTCCATTGCAGTTGGTGGTGGGTCTTTTTTTAATGGTTCCGATCAAAAATCAATTGTAATTGGGGAAAAACTGGCCAAGACCCTCAAACTTGTATACTACCAGATTACTCCTGAAGATCTGGTGCGGATGAGTGCAAACAAAAAGTACAAATCGGTCATAGATCAGATCGGCGCTCTTGTCGATATCCGGCACAGGACAGAAAAAGATTTCGACCTGGCACTTCAAAACCAGCTGGGTGAAGAACAGGCAGAAAGATATGGTTACTTTATCAAGTTGGAATCTATCAAATATAAGCTCCGGAAAAAAATAGTATTAAGCTTCCAGGCACTTGATGGTCATCTGGCGTATGATGCATTCAGGGTAGTGGGTATTTATAAAACCACAAATACTGCATTTGATGTACTGAATGTTTATGTCAACAGCAATGAAATATCCCATATCGCAGATCTGGCCGAAGACCAGTCTAATGAAATTGCAGTCTTGTTATCATCCATGAAATATGATAAGACCACAGCTGAATCGATAAAAAAACTGGTTCCCAGTTTAAGTGTACAAACCTGGGATGAAATCCTCCCTGAAGCAGGCCTGTACAGCCAGAGTATGAATTTTTACCTTATGATCTTCATGATCATTATCCTTCTGGCTCTTGGATTCGGAATTGTTAATACTATGCTGATGGCCGTCCTTGAAAGAGTGAAAGAACTTGGAATGTTAATGGCTGTTGGAATGAATAAAAAGAGAGTTTTCTTTATGATTATGCTTGAAACAGTTTTCCTGGGCCTGGTTGGTGCAGCAATTGGAATGTTGATTACCTATTTGCTTGTCTGGCAAACCGGTAAAACGGGTATAGACCTGAGGGCATTGTATGGAGAGGGATTTGAAACCATTGGTTTCAGCGCACATATTTTCCCAAAACTAACACCAGGTTCATTTTACCAAATTACATTCCTGGTAATCCTTACAGGGATTCTTGCATCCATTTATCCGGCACGTAAGGCATTAAAACTGAATCCTTCTGAAGCTTTGAGAATAGATATGTAAGCAGTTAATATATGGTTTGAAACACAATTAAGGGATTGAACAGGGAAATGTGAAATAAAAAATCAAATTAATAATTCAATAGTATCATGAAAGTAATTGATATCAAAAACCTGGAAAAGGTTTACAACGAATCGCATGTGGATGTTCATGCTGTACGGGGTGTTGATCTGATAATTGAAGAGGGTGAATTCACCGCTATTGTGGGTCCGTCAGGATCAGGTAAAACAACCTTGTTGAATATGATTGGAGGACTTGATAAGCCAACACGCGGAGAGGTCTGGATCAATGGAACAAATGTTGGAGAACTGAAATCATCAAAACTCATTGATTTCAGATTGAACAATATAGGATTTGTGTTTCAGGCTTATAACCTTATTCCTGTCCTTACAGCAAAAGAAAATGTTGAATTTATCATGCATCTCCAAGGAAAGCCGAAAGCTGAAAGGGATAAAAGAACCAAGGAATTGCTTGAATCTGTAGGTTTGGGTGACCGGATGAATAGCAGGCCTTCAAAATTATCAGGAGGACAACAACAAAGAGTTGCAGTGGCTAGGGCCCTTGCTTCCCGGCCCAGGTTTATCCTTGCTGATGAACCTACTGCTAACCTGGACACTCAATCCACTGAAAATCTTCTGGATATAATGGAAAAACTAAACCAAGAAGAAAACATGACATTTATCTTCTCAACACACGATGCCAGGGTAGTAAAAAAGGCAAGGAGGGTTATAACACTTGAAGATGGCAAAATATTGAGTGATGAAAGGAAATAACCTTCCCATATTTTCGGATGCACAGGTGATTACTGACCAAGAAATTTTAAAATGAGATCTATCAGGTTTATACCTTTTATCATATTCCTTTTCCCTACACTGCTTTCAGCTCAAAACAGTGAGAAATCCTGGACGCTTAATGGGTATGTTTCTGATATGCAAACAGTGATGTTCCAGAATATCGGAGAAGATTGGATCACTGAGAACCTGATTCATAACAGGTTGAACTTTCATTGGTATCCCTTTGAAAATCTGACTGCAACTGTTCAATTCAGAAACCGGTTAATATACGGAGAAACAATAAAAGGCAACCAGGATTATATTGATGCAATTGGGAAGAATGATGGTTGGGCAGATTTGTCATTTAACCTTTCTTCTGGTAATTCATATGTCCTGAACAGTGCCATCGACCGCATATGGATTCAATATACTGACGGGAATTTTGTTGCAACAGCAGGAAGACAACGAATAAATTGGGGACAAACTCTCGTCTGGAATCCAAATGATCTTTTTAATGTCTATTCCTATTTTGATGTGGACTATATTGAACGGCCCGGAAGTGATGCTTTGCGATTACAATATTATCCTGGTTACACTTCCACAATTGAGCTGGCTGCTAAAATTGACAGTTCAAACAAGGTAACAGCTGCCGGGTTGTTTCGATTTAATCTTCATGGTTACGACATACAATTTCTAGGAGGGATGCTGGGTGGAAAAGATTATGTTGCCGGATTGGGCTGGTCGGGAAATTTGTGGAATGCTGCTTTTCGTGGAGAGGCATCATATTTCCATGACATTGACAATTCAAAGGATACAACAGGAGTTTTTATGGCATCCGCAGGAATGGATTATACATTTGAAAATTCCCTGATGTTACAATTTGAATTTTTGTATGCAAACGAACCTTATTTCCCGCCAGGAGGATTTCTTGCATATCACAATGCTCCCCTTAATGTAAAATCTCTTGCATTTACTGAATATTCTGCTTTTGCTGGTATTTCTTACCCTATTACCCCGTTGTTTCAGGGATCACTTGCCGGTATGTATTTCCCTAAATTGAAAGGCTTTTTTGCCGGGCCATCTTTTACATATAATATGATGGATAATCTTGATCTAAGCCTTATCACACAATATTTTACCGGCGAAATTGAAGACCAGAGGATGGATGTTATCCTGGTGTTCCTAAGATTGAAATGGAATTTTTGATATGATCCGATCGTTTTCTGACCAGATCCCCGATTTGTATTTGAGCTGTCTAAGACAATAATTCCTTCCATAAGATAAATCCATTTTACTACTTTTACTTCTTTCTCTGTTTATCCTATGAGTACATTAAATTTATAGCCATGAAAAAAAGGTGCAAATTATTAATTGTCTGTATCATGTTATTGCTGTTTGGTTCTAACTTTATAGCCTATTCACACCAAACGTATGACAAAATGGAAAATAATCTATTTGGTCCGGAAGATGAATCAAAAGATCTTATAGTCCTCTGGACCAGCGGGGACAAGGAAGTTGCCCTGAATATGGTATTTATGTATACCTATAATGCTAAAAAGAATGGGTGGTGGGAAAACATTACTTTGATTGTCTGGGGGCCATCTGCAAAGCTATCAGCTGAAGATAAAGAAATTGCTGACAACCTAAAAGGCATGATGGATATCGGGATCATAGTTGAAGCCTGTAAGGGGTGTTCCGACAGATATGGTGTCAGCTCTGACCTGGAAGAATTAGGCATTGATGTCAGGTATATCGGTGTTGATTTTACCAATTATATAAAGAAAAACAATAAAATCTTGACCTTTTAGTTAAAACCGAAAAAATCATATAGACTACAGAATGAGGCGGTTGTTTGTGATATTGTATGTTTTCTTATCCTGTTCAGGAGGTTTTTGCATCATTTCAGATCCACCTGTGTTTGACCACATTAACAATAACAATCTCGAAGCAGTAAGCAAATTTATTTCTGAACATGAGATCAACGGTGTGTACGGTCGTGATAGTTTATCCCTTCTTGTATATTCCATCTCCAGAGAAAAAACAAATATTGTTGATTACCTGCTTTCGAAAGGAGCAGACCCGAATCAATATGTAAAGGGAAAGAGTCCTGTCATGTTTGCAGTCCAAACAGGTCGGCCTTCTCTTGTCAGGCTACTGATAAAATATCATGCTGATGTAAATGCTGAAGATGCCGAGAAGAATACTCCATTGATATATGCAGCAAAGCATGGTAATATGAGAAATATCAAAATACTGCTTAAAAATGATGCATATTTAAATCACAAAAATTATATGTGGCTGACAGCATATGATTTTGCAGTTCGGTCTGGACATTCAGAGGCAGCCCGGTACCTGAAATCAAAATATGAAAGGGAGCTGCCCAGTTTTCATGACGGACCTTATATATCTTGGAAGAACAATGGACATATCCGGGCATTCTATATTGTACATGATTCAACCCGCAAACACACAAAAAGAATTGATAAAAGATTTATTGCTAATACAAATCCTTACAGCATTAAAGGATTTTCAGCCGATCATGCTGGATATGATCTATGGAATACCATTCAAATTCCTGAAACGAATTATTCCGGTATAAACAGGCTGATGGTAATTGGTGATATTCATGGAGGATATGACAGCCTGGTGTTGTTCCTTCGTAACAATAATGTTATCGATGACCAGCATAACTGGACCTGGGGAGATGGGCATGTATTGTTTCTTGGTGATATATTCGACCGGGGTGATAAAGTGACAGAAGCTTTATGGCTTATTTATCGCCTTGAACATCAAGCAGTCCGGAATGGAGGATTTGTTCATTTAATACTTGGTAATCATGAGGTTATGACTTTAGAAAAAGATCATCGCTTTTTGACAGACAAATATTTCTATCTCTGTAAAAAATTAAATATTACGTATGGCAACCTGTATAATAAAAATACAGTTCTTGGGAAATGGCTGAGATCAAAAAATACCATTGTTAAAATTGACGATAAATTGTTTGTTCATGCCGGGATTTCAACTGATATCCCAAAAACAGGGCTTTCTCCTGAAGAATTGAATATTATGGTTCGTTATTTTCTTAATTATCCTGAACGGAACCGAAAATTCGGATTGAAAGCTCGTGAATTAATTATGGGAATGCGCGGACCATTCTGGTACAGGGGTTACGTTGAGGACCATTATTATATAGATCCTTTGACTGACAAAGATATCAGTTCAATATTAAATTATTATGGTGTCTCTTCCATATATATTGGACATACAAATGTGGATAAAATATCAACTCGCTTTGAAGGAAGAGTAATTATGATGGACGTTCCTTTTTATACTTACGGCCATTCAATGGAAGCCCTGCTGATCGAAGGGAATGTAAAATTCCTTTTAAATTCTAGTGGTACGAAAAAGAGCTTTGAATAAACATATTCTTTGTGCATTTTTGTGGATGAACAGAGCAGCACACTGAAAATCCCATATTGATGAAAGGATTGAGTTTTGTATTTGTTTTATTTTTCATCTTCCGTTCAATATTTATATCTGCACAGGTTGAACAAGAAGATTCTCTTTATCTCATCAGCTTTGACAGTATACCATTTAAAATTCTTCAGACCAATCCTAAAGGTAAGGGCCCTGAACTAAGACTGGTTTTTCATCGTGGACAGGCACATCTCAATCCCCTATTTGCTTTCTGGTACGAAGATTCTCATAATAATTACATTGAAACATTGTATGTTTCGGAAGCCATTGCATCAGGCATATTCAAATATGGGAAATTTGAAGATGGTTTTTGGAAACCCGGTGAGGTCAGACAGCCTGCAGCTCTTCCGGTTTGGGCACATCGGAGAAAAATACAGGCCAAGGACGGATTATACCTTCCCTCACCTGATGATCCTGTTCCTGATGCTTTTACAGGATCCACTCCTTCATCAAATTTCATTATAAGCACCAAACTGAAAGATTCAAAAATTAAGTTAATAAACCTGTTTTTTGAAATCAATCAACCCAATGACTGGAATGAATATTTTCATTCCGACAAACACCCTGAGGATCCGTATTATATGGCTTCCGGTCAACCATCTTTAATTTACAAGGTGACAATTAATCTTGATGATAGGCAACAGATGTATTTTATGAAGTTAATCGGTTATGGACATTATGCCGGACAAACAGGGGAAATTTTCACAGATCTGGAAAAAATCTCCTCTGCTAAATATATCGTTGAGAAGATTCTTATTTACGTGCATAAGAAATAATTTTCATATGGGCAGTTTAGCGCTTTATTATACAAACAATATCTTTCGATTATTCATCATCAGCCTTGTATTCTTATCTATACCTGCTCAACAAATTGTTTCACAAGAAGTTTCCGATTCCCTTTCAGACCGTTATCCAAGGCCATTATTTCAAAATAATGACCTTATCAAAATCACTTTTTCATTCAACATGTCTGAAACCCTTAAGGATGTAGGAGAAGAACGGGATTATCATGATGCTACTTTCAGTTACCTGGACACAGATGGGAATCCGGTTCATTTTGATATCAAAATCCGGACCCGTGGTCATTTCAGGAGGAACCCCGCAAATTGTAATTTTCCTCCCTTACGCTTAGACTTTTCTGATTCAGAGACAAAGGGAACTTTGTTTGAAGATCAAAATAAATTAAAGCTTGTAACTCATTGCCAGACAAAGAAAAAATATTATGAACAATGTTTACTCAAAGAATACATGGTTTATCGGCTTTACAATATTATTACAGAGGAAAGTTACAGGGTAAAACTGGCAGAGGTTACATATACAGACACGCAGGGCAAAATGGATTCTATTGTAAAATATGGATTTTTTCTTGAGACAGCCGGGCAGATGGCAGCCAGGAACGGTTCAGAAGAAATAAATATCAGAAATATACACCAGGAGAAAACCCACCGTGATAAAATAATGAATCTTTGTGTATTCCAATATATGATTGGAAATACAGATTGGTCGGTTCCGGGCATGCATAACATCGAACTTATCCGTTCAGATCATTTGAACCCTCCTGTCGCGGTCCCGTACGATTTCGATTGGAGTGGAATAGTTAATTCTATATATGCTTATCCTGCACCCCAGTTGGGTATTGAGTCTGTCCGTGAAAGGTTATTCAGGGGATATTGTCGATCCCAATCAGAATACCAGGAGGCTTTTGAATTTTTCAGGACAAAAAAGGATGAAATATATTCATTTTGTGAGAACTTTACTTACCTGGATGAGAAACAATCAAAACGTGTCATCAGGTATATCAACGATTTTTACACAATTATCGACAAACCTGCTTTAGTAAATATTGAATTTTATTTAAAATGCCGCACAGATTAATGATCGATTCATTCATGAAAGGATTGGCTACAGCATGAAAAAAAAGAATAAAAAATTCTGTGCCAATAATTACCCAAACGCGTATGCCGTTGAACAGGATAAATAATTAAGTCTGAATGCCAGGTATGATGATTATGTTTGAAAGTCATTGAATAAAGAATCTCTGCAGAAGGTATAATCAATTGTTGTCATAAAAGTCTCCCGTTTCGAGTCCATTACAATGAAATACTATTTATAAAATGAGAGCGGTTATTCAAAAAGTATCAGAAGCAACAGTATTTATTGATGATATTGAACATTCACATATTGAGAACGGACTTTTAATTTTCCTGGGTATTGAGGAAGAAGACGAAGAGGAAGATATTGAATGGTTATGTGGAAAAATAGCGCGATTGAGGATTTTCAGGGATAGTGATGGAATAATGAATCTCTCTGTTCTGGATGTTAAAGGAGAGGCCATGGTGGTCAGTCAGTTTACACTTCATGCCAGCACCAAAAAAGGTAACCGGCCTTCATACATCCGGGCAGCAAAACCTGATAAAGCAATTCCACTGTATGAACAATTCGTGAATCAGTTTTCCATTGAATTGGGGCAAGATGCAAAATCAGGTATTTTCGGGGCTTACATGCAAATTTCGCTTGTTAATGATGGTCCCGTAACCATTTTAATTGATACGAAAAACCGGGAATAGAAAAATATTACGAAGAATAACAAAGCTATTTGCGTTAGCCGCTAAGCAGATTATTTCAGCTGCATCAGCGGCTTTTATCATTCCTTTATTGTTTTAAACCACACTGCCATTTCTCCCTCTTCCCTGTGGGCCCATGCATAGTAAGGAATAGCTTTAAACTCAACTTCTATTGGAATTTTATCATCATTCAAAAACCGGTATGCCTGACCTTTCAAGACTGTAACTCCATGCAACAAACTATCATTGTATTCAGCTTGCCACTTTGTTGATGTTGAAAGGTGCAGATCCAACACTTCCCCATTATTGTCGATTCCTTCTGCACAATATACTATTGGTCCTCTTTCCAGTGCCACTCTTCCTGAATCTGCTTTCACGTTACTATGAGCCCTGATAGTCTGTACCGACATTGGAATATTTAATTCAATTATATCCTCCTTTTGCCATTCCCGGTGCAAAACAAGAAATCCATCAGAGACCACAGGTTGTTCTTCGGTTCCATTAATTTTTAATGAAATATTACTCTCATCCTGTTGAATGTAGGTATATAAATCACTCGGCACAGGGATATTCTTTGCCCATCCAGGTATCCTGATCTTAACAACAAATGGTATTTTTTTGCCCGTGCTGATCTGTATGCTTACTTTTCCATCCCATGGATAATTAGTTTTCTGTATAACAGTTACATTTTGTCCTTTTAACGGGATATCTGTCCGGCTTCCAATAAACAGGTTAATGAACAGGGTATCTTGTCGCTTTGCATAAATATAGCCCGGCACAGATGGAATGAACCGGGTTATATTGGATGGACAACAGGAACAACTGAACCAGGCATTCCTTTTTCTTCCTGCAGACTCAAGTACATTCGGATAGAAAAAAGAATTACCTTCAAGAGAAATTCCTGAAAGGGCTCCGTTATACAGTGTTCTCTCCAGCACATCCAGGTATTTTGAATGACCGGTCAGTAAGAACATCCGGTGATTCCAGAAGATATTTGCGATCGCGGCACAAGTTTCCGCATACGCAGTGGAATTTGGTAATTCATAATTGTCACCGAATGCTTCTCCACGAGAACTGGAGCCAACACCTCCAGTAAGATACATCTTTTTTGAGACCACATTCTCCCAGATCTTAAACAATGCCTGCAGGTAATTTTCTTCCTGCTTCATGGCTGCAATATCTGCCATTCCGGAATAGAGGTAGCCTGCCCTAACAGCGTGCCCAATTGCTTCTTCCTGTTGAACAACCGGCATATGATTTTGCCAGTATTCACCTGTTTCCCACAAAGAGCCTTCTTTTTGCCTTTCTATCCTTCCTCTTCGTTCGATAAATAAATGCGCCAGATTAAGATATCTTTCATCCCCTGTTGCCCGGTATAATTTAACAAGCCCAATTTCGACCTCTTCGTGGCCAGGAACGCCTTCTTGTTTACCAGGTCCAAAGACTTCGTAAACCAGATTGGCATTTTTAATTGCGATATCCATAAAACTTGTTTTTCCCGTTGCCTGATAATGAGCCACGGCTGCTTCATACATATGGCCTGCGTTATATAATTCATGCCCATCATCAAGGTTTGACCATCTTTCTCTTCCCCCTGACCAATCTGTGGGTGGTTTATCCGGATCAATGGTTCTCCAGGTCATTAAGTAACCATCTTCTTCCTGGGCTTCGGAAATAAGCTGAATGAGTGAATCCAGATATTTTTCAAGCTCAGGATCAGGATGGGTTTGGAGGGAATAGGATGCTCCTTCGATTATTTTATATACATCGGTATCATCAAATGGAAAAACAGTACAATAAGATCCCTCTTTTAATCCGGCTGCAATAGCAAAATTATCCATCCTCCCCGTATTTTCACACATCTTAAAACTGTATGGTATGGTTATGGTTCGGTTGGTTTCAATCCGGGGTAACCAAAAATTATCCTCTATATTTACTTGCGTGAAGGGTACTGGAGAGACAACATAATCCCGTTCTGAGTCGGATTGACAGGCAGTTAAACAAAAAAATACTAAGCCAGGAATTAATTTTTTCATGAGAATTTATTTTATAGAACTTTGAAGACGCGACTTATCACAGTTGAGTATATAAAGCATTGAACCTGATCTGTTCAGAGTTTTCAATTTATAAAAAATTCCCTGAACTAAGAAAGAGTAATTTCTATCATTAAATAATATATTTCAGTTTTACTTATTCAATTGATATCTATCTTTGCGGTAAATCTTCGTTTACGATGCTTTCAGGTCAGGGCAATAACCATAACAATAATTTGCATGCAAGATCCTTTTATCAGGATACTGTCGTTGTACAGCCTGATACCGGGATCATTCCTGTTCAGGATACAGGATCATTTGAATCTGGGTTGGCCCCGACAGAATTTGCTGATACCTTGTTTCCCATTAATCAATCGGAAATTGATACGATAAGCACAGAAGGGGCTGATACCGAGGTGTTTGTGATTCGGCCACAGCCCTCTGAACCGACAACTCAAAAGTTCAATTCTTATCCTGAATATCTTTCGGAATTCAGTACAAATGAAGTCCCCTATTTGGTTGGTTCTGATTCCCTTAAAGATCTTTGTCAGAAAACTTTTCTCCACCAGGCCGGGCTGCAATACTTTATGGTCAAAGACTCATCACAGTTGGTATTTTTAAATAAACCTGCTTCAGATTCTATTATTCTCCAGCCATCCCAGAGTGATCGCATCGTAGAAAATATACCAGAAAATAACCTGAAACCCGATTGGTTGCTTGGCATCATTATCATCAGCCTGGTTGTTCTGGCATGGATTAAGCTTATTTATAATAAATTCATTGACCAGACTTTTAATGCACTCTGGAATTTCCAGTTATCAGATAAACTTTTCAGGGATCAAAGCATTTTTTCTCGCAGGGTTGCGCTTGTCCTGAATGCAAATTTTATCATTACAGGTGGATTATTTATTTTCCTTGTCCTGGCTTATACCGACCGTCATTTATTCAACCTTAAGCCTTTTATGCAATTTCTTTCATATGCAGGAATCCTTTTGGGATTTGTCCTTTCCCGGTATATTTTAACACACATTACCGGATTTATATTCAGGAGGCAGGCCATTTTCCGGGAGTATTTACAGCAAATTTTGATCATTTATAAGGGATTGGGCGTCTTTTTAATACCTTTAATATTAGGTATCGCCTATATCAGCGAATCGCTTCGTATCTACCTCATAATCACAGGCATAACCCTTTTTTCTGCAGCTTATTTGTTCCGGTTTATAAAAGGATTTAAGCTAATATTTAAAAAAGATGTTTTTATATCTTATTTGATTTTATACCTTTGTACCCTTGAAATTTTACCTGTTCTGGTTTTATACAAGTTTTTTAATTCTTTGTTATAACAAGTTGGATTTAAAAGGTGTCGTTTCATGAGAATAAAGAAATTACTTGTCTCGCAACCCAGACCTAATAACGGAAAATCCCCCTATTCTGAGCTGGCAGATAAAAACAACCTTACGATTGAGTTCAGACCATTCATCCAGGTTGAGGGAGTCACATCAAAAGAATTCAGGCAATGCCGGATTGATATTCTGGAACATTCTGCAGTGATTTTTACAAGTAAAACAGCAGTAGATCATTTTTTCAGGATATGTGAAGAAATGCGTGTTACTGTGCCTGATGGTATGAAGTATTTTTGTACCTCTGAATCCACTGCCTATTATCTGCAGAAATATATCGTGTACAGAAAAAGGAAAATATTTTATGGTAACGGGAAGTTTGAGGATATGATTGATTTGATAAAAAAACATGGGGATGAACGATTTTTACTTCCGTTATCCGATATCCACAAAACTGAAATTCCAAATGCCCTGGAGAAAAACAGGATTAATTTCACCAGAGCAATACTATATCGAACCGTTTGCAGTGATCTATCGGACTTATCAAAACTGGATTATGATATTCTTGTGTTTTTCAGTCCGGCAGGAATTAAATCACTCTTTAAAAATTTCCCGGATTTTAAGCAACAGGAAATCAAGATTGCTTCCTTTGGTGAATCAACGGCCCAGGCAGTTAAAGATGCTGGATTGCGTCTTGATATTGAAGCACCTCGCCCGGAAGCGCCTTCAATGACCATGGCACTGGATCAGTATATCAGGAATTATAATAAAAACAATAAGTAGAATATTTCCATATCTGCCCTTGTTTTTACCCGATCCTGATTGCATAATTTGTTCCCTCTCCTGTGCAAGATGAAAAATACATTTAAAAAACGGGAACGATTAAAAAGTTCTAAGGAAATTGGGGAACTGCTTTCCTCTGGTCAATCGTTTAATATTTGGCCATTCAAAGTGTATTGGAAGACCTCTGATGTTACTCACCATATGTCTCACATAAGAATTGCCCTGCTTGTTTCAAAAAAGAATTTCAAAAAAGCGGTTGACCGAAACCTGATCAAAAGAAGAATGAGAGAATCATACCGGGTTAAAAAGCATCCATTATTTAACCTGATGCATGAAAAAAAACTATACCTTACATTCGTTATTATATATCTCCCAAATGAAATATTATCGTACGATCAAATATCTGCCGGTATTAACGATATAATAACTTCGCTGGTCTTTTTGGACACTATTCGTCCCTCGGATTATTCTGGCTCATCGGGTTCTATTTTCTTATCGTTCCTATTATCTTAGGCTATCTCGGCTATATATCCCTTTTCCAAGAAGAGA
>Ga0209536_100005250_pt1 | contig 20223 bp, 15 predicted proteins | sample DeeMarSeWOR28_12_FD_187461 | JGI IMG/M metagenome (GOLD analysis project Ga0209536, IMG submission 187461) | Marine sediment microbial communities from White Oak River estuary, North Carolina - WOR-2-8_12 (SPAdes) (version 2) | ecosystem: Environmental > Aquatic > Marine > Intertidal zone >...
AGGGGTATTGGACAGCCTGTTTATGCCCGCCTAATATTCAAATTATTCCGTATGCGGGAGAGCGCAAAGTCCCGCCCCTACTGATTTATTATAAAAAAGAAAAGTCTTATTATTTTATGGTATAGAACGATTCCTCAAATTCAGGTTTTCCTTCGTAACGTCTGAGAAATTTGCCTTTGACGCTGTCGATATTCTCAAAAATAGCTGGATCAACGTTTATTCCGGCTTGATGCAGCGCTTTGAGAATAGACTCCGGTTTCGGTGGACACCCCTTTATGGCTATCATCTCCTGAATGTCGGGATTATCCTTGTTTGCCTGATACATGCATTTGCCGAACAAAATCGTTTTCTTTTTACCGGGCACCGGTTGCATTACTTTGCCGCTGAGAACCTCAACATCATCCCAGGGCTCTCCTTTCCAGGCACGAGAAATGGCATACAGCATGGTGCTGGTAATTTCCGAACAATAGGTACACAGGCTGAGATCATATTTATAATACGAAAGTCCTTTAATGCCCATCTGTTCCATCGGCAGAGGCAACGTATTTTCTTCATTATAGGGGAAATCATACTGGTGATCGGCTGCTACCGATTCAATGGGCTCGCTAACCACCTCAACGTCGGACAGATCCAACGGCCTTTTTCTGTTTTTTGCAGCGTGTACCAGATGCGGTACCTCATCTGTTTCAAATCCCAATACTTTTGCTCCCACCATGTCTGCGGACAGAACATCTGCTGATGCGATCAACAGATTACTTCGATGCATGGTTCCATCAACATTCGGACCGCGCTCGTTGGTGTAAATGCCATCTAAAAGGGTGAAATTCGGTGGTATTTTGTCTGCCAGCTTTGCGACCATGAAATGCAAATCTTTTACCGGGTCTGTATTGTGGCATTTTTTGCGTGAATGAATGTCGATCATGCCTTTTAGGTTTTTGATACCCAGGCTGACTTTAGTCATTGAATGAGTTTTTAAAACGGGAAGATTTATGACAAAATCAGAATTCAAAATGTCGACATTGAATTTTAGTTCAATTCCGTCCCCCAGATTTACTTTTTCAAACGGTCGCTCCCAGATATTTAAAAAATTGACACCGTATCGTTTTTTCAGGACACCATATCCCAGGGTTTCGAAGGCATGCATTTGAGTTTGCATGTCTTTGGGATTTTGCAAAACCGTGCCTTCGCCAATCGTGATGTCATCGATTCCGTGTTCTTTGAGAAGAACCACCATATCTTCCACAACCCGGGACGTCGTGATGACGCCGTACTTGGGAAAGTTTGTTGCCCGTGTCCAAAACACAATATTGGGTTTGATGAATACCTTGGCTCTTGGCGGCAAGTGATCCAGACCGCAGGAAAGCTCTACGGCATTGCGGACAGATTCATTGGGATTTTCATATTTTGCAATGGATACAAGTGCTTTTTTCATGACAGATCCGGCATTCAGTAAGGTAGAACGTTGAAAAAACAATGGATTCCAGGTCAAGCCCGGAATGACAAAAAGACTAATATGCGTAGATTTGCCGATTGCGACACAGTCTGGTTGCGAGTGGTCGTTGACTCCAAATCGCCATTAAGCTTTTGAAAATAGTACACTTTTTTATTAAGAAGATACCCAATGACCATGGATATCGAAAAGTACTCTTAACATCTTAAACAGAACAATGTAAAGTTTCAATTAAAGATTCAAATCCTGAAGCGCAATTATTTTTTTAGCTTGACAAATAACTCGATTTAGTATCAATTAATGGCGGAAACGGCTGGAATTTGTAGAAAATTGGGTGAGCACCTGAACCTCTTTGTTTTTATAATTTGCAGCTGATCAAACAGGAGACCGGAGTTGAAGCTAAAGTGGATCCAAGTTACTAATCAACCTCTTTTCAAAGATCATGTAAATTTGTTCATCAATTCTGATAGTTTCGCAACAGATATCCCCATAAAAAGCATTCGTTATCGTGTAAATCACAAGAACCTGTCTTCAAACGACCGGAAAATTTCATCACAAACTTTTTGAAAAATAACTGCAACTTTTTTATCAGCGTCATCAAAATTTATTCATTAAAGAATTTCATATTTTTAGATACTTAAAGTAAAAAAATAATGTGATGTATTAACCTAAAAAATTTTTTTTTATAATATGAACGGCCGGCTCAATGGCGGAATGGTGCTGATCCATAATTTGCAATGTTGTGGTCGGTGCTATTTTGAGCATACATGACCTAATATAAAACGAAAGGAGGGTCTCATGAAAAAGTTTAAATGTCTTTCAGTCCTTTTGATGGCGTTTTTTCTACTTATGACCTTATGTTTTCCTGCATGGGGAGCAGAAACGATCAAAATCGGTGTGATCGGCCCGATGCATTTTCTCCAGGGCAAAGGGCATTGGAATGGTGCCACCATGGCGGCTGAAGAAATCAATGCTGCAGGAGGTGTCAAGGTTGGGAAGGAAAAACTGAAAATTGAGATCGTTAAGGCAGATTCTAACGAATTTTTAAACATTACGGATGCCACCAACGCCATGGAACGCTTAATGACTCAGGATAAGGTGGATTTTGTTGTTGGTGGTTTCAGGACCGAGGCTGTCTTGGCTATGCAGGACATTGCCATGGACTACAAGAAACTCTTCCTCGGTGTTGGCGCGGCTCATCCCGAAATCTGTGCGAGAGTGGAAAAAGATTATGATCGGTATAAATATTGGTTTCGTCTTTCTCCTATTAATTCCAGATATTTGGTCAAAGTTTGTTTAATCAATCTGGCAACAGTGGGCGGGATGATAAAAAAAGAATTTGGCATCGAGAAACCGAAGGTAGCCATTGTCGGTGCAAAGGTGATGTGGGTTGACCCGATGATTGAAGCTATCAAGGCCAATGTGCCGAAGATGGGCATGGAGATCGTCGGCGTCTGGAGGCCGTCTCAAACAGCCACCGATGTAACTGCCGAGCTCACCGCGATACAGCGGAGTGAAGCTCATGTCATCTTCAACATTTTTTCCGCTTCGGCAGGGATTACCTTTGCAAGGCAGGCAGCGGAGCTCAAGATACCGGCCGCCTTTGTGGGCATCAATGTAGAGGCCCAGAAGGAAGGTTTCATGGAAGCCACCCAGGGCAAGGGCGACTATGCCGTAACCATGAATACTTATGTCCGGGGAGTTAACTACAATGAACTCACCGGGCCGTTTATTGATAAATATGTTGAGAAGTTCGGCGAGATGCCACCTTATACTGCAGCCACCTATGATGCCATAAAAATGATCGCCGTGGCCGCAGAGCAGGCCGGTACGACTGCTTCAGATAAATTAATTCCCATATTTGAACAGACCGAATGGAAGGGTACCGCCGCTCCCAAAACCAAATTTGACAAAACACATGATGTGGTCTTTGGTCCGGGTTATGCAACCGGCATGACTATTCAATGGCAGGATGGCAAGATGAAAGGCTGGTGGCCCAATGGCTGGGAAGGTGTTACCTATGATGGCATGGTTCCCTATAAATTACCACCCTGGATGATCGAGAAATATAAAAAATAACCTGTTTCCCGGATCCCGCTCCTCCTTGCTCGAAAAGGAGGGGCGGGAAGTTCAAATCAGCACCCGAATTATTCAAAAAAAGATTAAGCAACAGAGGTTTTATGATACTGGACATCATTATAAGCAGTTTGATTAATGGGAGTGTATATGCCATTTTAGCCATTGGGTTTTCTTTGATATTCGGCGTAGCCCGCATCATTAATATTGCCCATACCGCTTTTTACATGCTGGCATCTTATTGCATCTATTACGGCACACATAGATTAGGTCTCCATCCGGTATTGTGTATGTTGCTTGCCGTAATACTGGTGACTATCATCGGCCTTATCTCCTACAAACTCTTTATAGATCCTATTCGTGAGCATGAGGCTGCTATGCTAATTGGCACTATCGCTCTAGCATTGGTTTTTCAGGAGATCATGCTCATTATTTTTAGCGGCGACTTTAGGGGTGTGCCGTCTCTGGTTGAAGGCTTCCTGGTGATTTTCGGGGTGAAGGTCTCCTATCAGCAACTGCTGACCTTTGGTGTGGCGTTGTCGGTGTTGGCCGCGGTCTGGGTTTTATTATTGAAAACCAGGCTGGGTTTGGCGATCCGTTCAACCGCTAATGACAGGGAAGTGGCCAATCTGATGGGGATAGATGAGAGCCGGGTGGCCATGATTACCATGGGTGTCTCCGTTGGGCTGGCCGCTTTCTCGGGAGCAGTGATTGTTCCCCTCGCTATTGTTAATCCGTTTATGTGGATGCACCCGTTAATCATGATGATGGCTGCCGTGACTTTAGGCGGACTTGGCAGCATCCGGGGCAGTTTTGTGGGTGCCTATATTCTGGGATTTGCCGAGGCGATGGTTGTCTTTTTGATACCCGCGGGCGCTTATCTGAAAGGCTCTGTGGCGCTGTCCATCATGATTTTGGTATTGTTGATCAGGCCGGAAGGTCTCTTTGGCATTGCTTTTGAGGAAGAGAGATAGGTATGGATCTGATTCGTTTCTATATAAGCAAGCTTTTAAACATCATAAAAAATGAAGTTCTTGTTCTTCCCAGCCGGGTTGTTGTTTTTCTATTTTTTCTGTTTTTGCTTGTCTTACCCTTGCTCACCGAAGACCCATATCTACTGCGCATTTTGATATTATCCAGTATCTTTGCCATTTTTGCAGCCAGCTGGGATCTTTTATCGGGCTTTACCGGTCAGATGAGTTTTGGTCACGCCCTTTTCTTTGGGGTAGGGGCTTACACGGCCGCCCTTTTGAACACGCATTTGCACATACCTCCCTGGGGAAGCATACCATTTGGGGCTCTGGCGGCAGTTCTAACTGGTTTGATTATCGGTATTCCCTGCCTTAGACTTAAAGGCACTTACCTGGCATTAACCACCCTTGCGTTCCCGATCATTTTGTTGGGCATCGTTTTCGCCATACCCGAAGTAACCGGGGGGGAATTGGGTATCTCCGGCTTGAAGCGCCTTGCTCGTTCCCACGTCGCCAATTATTACATCACCGTAGTTGTTATGCTCGGCCTGTGCACCATCATGTGGAAAATAACCGACTCGAATACCGGCATTATTTTTCATGCAATCCGGGAAGATGAAGTGGCGGTGCGAGCCGCTGGAATCAACACGACCTTTTACAAACTCATGGCCTTTTGTCTCAGTGGATTTTTCGCCGGCATCGCTGGTGGTCTCTACGCCCATTTCATGAGGCTGGCCGGTCCCTCGAACTTGGAGGTCTACATGTCCTTCCAGGTTGTTATCTGGTCGATTTTCGGGGGTGTTGTCACGATCTGGGGGCCTGTTGGCGCTGTCTTCATCCTGTTCCCTTTACTTGAATTTTTTCGGCTGTGGCCGGAGGTCCGAATATTATTGTTTGCCGTGATCGTATTGTTGATACTTCTTTATATGCCGCAGGGCTTGCTGCCGTGGTTACGTGATAAAATCGAAAGCGAATGTCCGCGGTGCAAAATTCGAAATGTCACCACCCGTAAAACATGCCGGGTGTGTGCGGCGGAGATGCACTAAGGCATTGACGATTGACGATTTATAATTGAATAGTGATAAAAAAAAGGAGAAGAATCGACGTATGGATCCCAAAGAAGTCTATCTGTCGAAGCCCTGGCTAAAGTACTACCCTGAGGGTGTTCCTCATGAAGTGGAGGTTCCGGATACCTCCGTGCCGGATATATTTGATCAGATGGCGGATAAATACAAAAGTAAAGCCGCGTTGATCTTTTATGGTAAAAAGATCAAATACGGGGAACTCAGAGAACTGACCGAGCGTTTTGCAGCTGCCTTAGCGGATCTCGGGGTAAAAAAGGGAGATACGGTATCCTTATATCTGCTGAATTGTCCTCAGTATGTGATTGCCTACTTGGGGACTTTAAAAGCAGGCGCTAAAGTAACACCCATCAGCCCGGTTTACACCAGCAAAGAAATAAAGCACCAGCTTGAGGACAGCGACGCCAAAACGGTTGTCTGTGAAGATATCCTCTATGAGAATGTGGAAAAAGCCGGTGTTGCCTTAGAAAATGTGATATTGTCCAATATTGGTGACTATCTCCCGCCGTTGAAAAAAATGTTCGGTAAAAGCGCATTGGGAAAAGCTTACAGTGGGATGCAAGTTCCCACTCCTGAATATATCGAACAGTCCGGATTGCATTTGTTTAAAAACCTGATCAAAAAATATCCGCCTCAAAAGCCCGATGCTAAGATCAATCCGAAAGAAGATATTGCGGCACTGCCGTATACGGGTGGAACCACCGGTCTTCCCAAAGCGGCGGTGTTGACCCACTACAACATGGTTGCGCTGATGCATCAGACCATGTCGTTTTGGCCGATATTTGAGGAAGGCAAGGAAACGGCCATTGCTTTTCTACCTTTTTTTCACATTTATGGACAGGTAGTGGTGATGCTCAATGGCCTAGCTCAAGGTTCCACGATCGTGCTTTTTACCACCCCGGATATTGATGATATCCTCTCGGCCATGGAACGTTTTAGGGCTTCCACTTTTTATGGCGTACCGACGTTGTTCGAATACCTGAAAGAATATGAAAAGACAGAGCGCGTCAATTGGCAGCGGTTGAAGCTCATCGCCTGCGGGGCGGACACTCTCCATGGATCGACCATAGAAGAATGGGAACGACGCACAAAATCCAAGATATTGGAAGGATATGGCATGACGGAAACCACTGCCGTCAGCCATAGCACCCCGTTTGATAAACCCAAGACCGGTTCTTTTGGAGTACCGCTTCCGAGTGTAACCGCCGCAATTGTTGATGTGGACGGCAAAGACTTTATGCCGGTTAATGAGGTTGGTGAATTGATTCTGCATGGTCCCAACATCATGCAAGGTTACTGGAAGCGCCCAGAAAGCTATGCAGAGGCGTTTGTTGAGATCGATGGAAAAAAATGGCTTCGAACCGGAGACCTGGTCCGCATGGATGAGGAGGGGTATTTTCACTTCTTTGATCGTAAGCGCGATCTGATTAAATATAAGGGCTATTCCGTATTTGCCCGACATGTGGAAGAAGTTCTTTACAAACATCCCCAGGTGAAAGCTGCCGGGGTGGTGGGTATACCGGATCCAAGCGTGGGTCAAAATATAAAAGCATACGTGGTATTGCAGAGCGAGGCCAGAGGTAAGGTATCCGAAGAAGAGATTATGGAATTTTGTCGTCAGAATCTTGCCCATTATAAGGTGCCCAAGATTGTTGAATTCAGGGGAGAGCTGCCAAAGACCGATGTCGGGAAAATATCGCGACGGGAGCTAAGAGAGGAGGCTGAGGAAGGCTAAGATGAGTCAACCGTTTTTGGAAATTAACAGTATCACCAAAATTTTTGGCGGGCTGAAAGCGGTGAACAATGTCAGCTTCAGCATGAATCGGGATGAAATCATTGGTCTCATTGGCCCTAATGGTGCCGGAAAAACCACCTTAGTGCGATTGATCACCGGTATATTGAAACCGGATACCGGCACGATTCGATTTCGAGGCCAAAAAGTTACCGGTATGAAAACATGGGATATCGTGAATTTGGGTATTGCCGGCACCTTTCAGAATATGCGGCCGTTCAGGCGGTTGCCGATTATTGCCAACGTAATGGTTTCGTGTTTATCCCCCAGGGCCATGAAGCGGGGGGAATGGGTCAAGCGGGTTGAAGTTAAAGCCATGGATGCACTCGAATTTGCCGGCATTTCGGATATGGCTCTGGAGAAGGCCTCAACGCTCTCCCAGGGTGATCTCAAACGACTCGAGGTGGCCCGGGCCATCGCCACCGAGCCCGAATTGTTGCTACTCGATGAACCTTTTGGTGGATTGAGTCCGGCCGAAACCGAACTTATGGCAAAATCAATTCAACGCCTCCATAAGGGCGGACGCTTCGGACGGCTTCACAGTGAAGGGCCGGCAATGATTATCATTGAACATAAGCTGCAGCAGTTAATGAAAATTGTCGATCGTGTTATTGTGCTCAATTATGGGAACACCGTTGCGGATTGTTCTCCGGGAGAGATCGTCCAAAATAAAGACGTTATTGAGTGTTATCTGGGTGAAGGAGGCATTTAAAGTGTTGCTTGATGTTTCTAATCTAACGGTCTGTTACGAAAAGGCGATGATAATTAACGATATCAGTATGCATGTGAAGGAGGGTGAGATGGTCAGCCTCGTTGGCCCGAATGGAGCCGGTAAATCTACGATGCTGAAAGCCATCACCGGTCTGGTAATCTGGGAAAAAGCGATCAAACGCGGAACTACCGGCGGTGACATCACGCTGGAAGGAACAGTGGTATTTGAAGGTGAACGCATCGACCGTGTACCCGCTCATGAAATCGTTAAAAAAGGCCTGATTCATTGTCCTGAGAGAAGGCGGCCGTTTCGTGAAATGACGGTAGCAGAAAACCTATACGCCGGTGCATACCTGGTAAAAGATAAAAACGAGATTCAAAAAAATCTCGATAGTGTGTATCAATTATTTCCGGTTTTAAAGGAAAGGTCCAATCAAATCTCCGGAACACTGTCCGGCGGCGAGCAGCAAATGTTGGCTGTCGGCAGAGCTTTGATGTATCGACCCAAACTGCTTTGCATTGATGAGCCGTCCACCGGGCTGGCTCCGATTATGAAAGAGGAAGTATTTAAAAAGATACAAGAGATCAGCGACATGGGAATTACCGTGCTGCTTGTGGAGCAGGAGGTTAGCGCGGTTTTTGAAATGGCGGATCGCAACTATGTGCTTTCTTCGGGAAAAATCATTGCCGAAGGAGTGGGCAGCCAATTGCTTCAGGATGAGGTCCTTCGGAAAACATATCTTGGTTTGTAGCAGTGTCACGTGCCAATCTGTTAAATCTGAAACGCTTTTTTGCTTTGTGTAAATCCCGCCGTGGTAGTCAGAGATAGGTGATTTGGCTAAGGCGCAATTTCGCTGAATACTCAGCAGTGACTTACCTGTCTTCGATCCTGCGCTACAGTCGGCCTGAACTCATGTCGATGTCAGACCGAAGGGAGATCGTCGAAGTCTTCCTGCGGGGAGTTTCATTGCCCCACCAACCATCATTTATATCATACTTCATACTAAACACAAAATACGCGTCAACGGCCGGCTCGTGCACAGCACGGGATGACTTGGAATTATTCGCCCTCGGCGGATAATTGCAGGGGCACGCAGTGCTCCAATCGTTACGTTTGTAACCGGGTGCGAAGCATCCGGTTTGAATACAAACAAACACCAAATCCCGCAAGGCAGGAATGAATTCGACTTTTAACGAATTCATCAAGGTTGAATATATTGTGATTGAAAAATGCTGAAGAAAATGGTTAAGGGTAATGGCCAGTTTTATTTTTTAAATCAGGAGTACTTCATCAGCAATGGAGGCAGCTAATGTTTAGGTTTTATAATCCTGTAAAACTGATATCCGGCGATAAAGCGCTGGACAGTCTTTCTTACGATTTGAATCAACTACAATCCCAGCGCCCCTTGATAATAACCGATCAGGGCGTTGAAAAAGCCGGTTTGATTGAGCTGGTAAAAAAAGCTCTGGAAGGATCTGATCAATTCACCATCTCTGTCTATAATCGTGTGCCACCGGACTCCTCACCCGCAGTAGTGAATGAGGCCTCCGCTGTCTTTCGCGAAAATGAGTGTGATTCCATTATCGCTGTCGGTGGGGGGTCGGTGATTGATACCGGCAAAGCGGTGAATATCGTTATCTCCGAGGGAGCGGATGATATCATGCAACTCGAGGGTTCCAAGCTCCGCAAACCGATGAAACCGTTTATCGCCGTTCCCACCACCGCCGGGACGGGTTCCGAGGTTACCTATGCCGCCATGATTAGAGATTCACATCAGAATGTAAAAGTGTTGTTCGCCTCGTATCAACTGTTCCCTGATGTCGCAATCCTTGATCCCCGTATGACACGTTCGCTACCGCCCCTGGTTACTGCTGCAACGGCAATGGATGCCATGAGTCATGCTATGGAAGCCTATATCAGCAATCAGAAGAATCCTTTCAGCGACGCTTATGGAGTTGCCGCCATTAAGCTGATCCGCCAAAACCTGTTGCGTGTGATTGAAGATGGAGATGATCTTCAGGGCCGTTTTTATCTGGCAAACGCTGCCTGTATGGCGGGGACTGCCTTTTCGAACTCCGGGGTTGGTTTAGTTCATGCTTTAGGCCATGCACTGGGCGGTGTTTGTGGTATTCCACACGGAGTGGCGATGAACATTTTTCTCCCTCACGGTCTGGAATACAATATGTCCGCAGTGAAAGACACCATCGGAGAAATGCTTCTCCCCTTGGAGGTTCCTGAGCTGTATGTTCAGACTCCAAAGGGAAAAAGAGCTGAAAAGACGGTGGAACGTATTCGTGTATTTCAAGATGAGTTATACAAGCTGACAAAGCTGCCGCGCACCTTAAAGGAAGCCGGAGTAAAAAAAGATTCTTTGGAGGAGGTTGCCCAAAAAGCCATCAAGGACGCGGCAATTCGTTTCAATCCTGTAAAGGTAACATATGATGATGCTTTTGAAATATTAGAGAAAGCCTATCAATAAATAGATCAGGAGGAGATATGTCCGAGATTTTTGAAAGCACAACGATTAACGGTTTGACATTGAAAAATCGATTCGTTCGTTCAGCCACATTTGAGGCAATGGCAGATGATAATGGAATTTGCAAAACAGAGTTAGTAGACCTGCTGGCTGAACTTGCCAGAGGAGATGTTGGGTTGATTATTACCGGTTTTACGTACGTCAACCTAATCGGACGGTCGAGATTTACACAAACAGGCGTACACACAGATAAGCTCATTCCTGAACTCACTAAGTTAACCACCGCCGTTCATCAGGAAGGCGGCAAAATCGTCATGCAGATCATGCATGCCGGTTGTAATTCGTTTATTATACCTGAAGGGCACTATGCTTTGGGACCTTCGCCCATAAAGATGCCCCAGGGGTGCGAATGTCGGGAGATGACAAAAGCCGAAATTTCCGAAACAGTAGCAGATTTTGTGAAGGCGGCAGTTCGGGCAAAAAAGTCCGGATTCGATGGGGTGCAGCTTCATGGGGCGCATGGTTATCTTCTCAGCCAATTTCTTTCGCCTTTTTATAATAAACGAACAGATGAGTATGGCGGCAGCTTAGAAAACCGTGCTCGGATTGTTTTAGAGTGTTTGAAAGGCATCAGATCTGCTGTGGGCAACGACTACCCGATCATGATCAAAATAAACTCTGATGATTATCTTGAGGGTGGTTTTAATAAAGAAGATATGGTTCAGTTGGCAGCCATACTGGAATCCGAAGGTATCGATGCCATTGAACTGAGCGGCGGTACCCATCTGAGTCCAGAACAATATCTGTTTTCCCGAAAAACCGGTATTGTTCCCGAAGAAAAGGAATTGTATTTTGCCGAAGCAGCCGGATTGTACAAGCAAAAGATCAAAGTGCCCTTAATGCTTGTGGGTGGGATACGATCATACGGCGTTGCTGAGCGAGTCATCAAGGAAGGTCTTGCAGACTATGTTTCTTTATGTCGACCGCTGATTCGGGAACCGCACCTCATTCATCGCTGGCAATCCGGAGACACCAGCAGAGCCGCATGCATTTCGTGCAACGAATGTTTCACGCCGGTACGATCCGGGCAAGGGATATATTGCGTTGCAGAGGCCAAACTGCGCCGTAAACAAGCTGAATAATTTGTACGCCTCAGATTTGCATTGGACATCTATAATAATCGGTAATTGACGATTGATACACGAAAACCTAACAAAAATAAAGGTTCGAAAAAGTATGTATTGGCCATTGCCTGATCTGCAAAATTTTTTGCTTTAATTGAAAAATGGATTTTTGGTCAGCAAACCTCTAGCAGAAACTAACAGATCAGTCTCTAAAATTTCTTGCGATATCTAGTTGAAACATGTACTCTTACCCGAATTGAATTTTTAGCAAAGTCCGGCCAACCCATCCGCTACTCGGTGGAGGACAAGGGATGCTTTGTGCCGGTGGATGTGAACCGGTGGATCAGCGAACACACCATCAGTGCTCAACCCAGCCTGTTGGATGATCGGGCGCAGGCAGTGTTCACGCCCACTGATCGTATATTAGGTAGCTCCATTGGTGCGCATATGAGGCATTTTCGCCAATCATAACTGAGTTGGCAGATGCCTCCAAGGCTGGTGGCTAAGGTTACCAGCAGTCAAGGCTTTACCAGATGGTCGTGAAACAGCGTTAGGAGCTTGAGAATGCGAAACAGCAGATGAAGAAAGACACCGCAAAATGAGTATAGAGTTGACCGTTTCGCAAGATGTCGAAATTTTCCTATCGCCCTCCACCTTTTTGAGGAAAAACAGGAAAGGACAGACCAAATGCATTCGAATAAATTGAAGATGATCGTGTGGGTCGGGCTTCTTGCTCTGTGCCTGAGCTCAACAGCATGGTCCCAAAATCCAATGCTGCCCAAAAAGGGCCAGAAGAAGGCAGCTTCAGAGGGCACTGAAAACATTTCACTGCCAAAAGACTTGAACGCAACCCAGATCGATCAAATCATTGCAGGTCTCAGTGACGAGCAGGTACGACGATTGTTAATCAATGAGCTCAAGTTGCATGCACAGCAGGAGACAACCGTCGAGGCAAAACCGGAAGGCGTCGCCGGTTTTATCGAGAAGATAAAAAACCTGACAGCTTTGCTGCAAGCCCGTATTGAATTTCTGCGTGCCGGCGGCAGCGCTGCTCCGCAACAGGTGTCGGGCATATACACCCTGCTTGGCAGGGGAGAACGCGGAACCAAGACCGTGGCCAGCGTCATTGTAAGTGTTGCCGGCGTGTTGGCCGGTGGTTTGCTGATCCAATGGCTGTTTGTGCTTTACACCGCGGCGGCGCGACGCCGCATCACATCAAGCGTGCCTTCCGGATGGATCGCCAAAATCGGGACCCTGTCTATGCGAGCCCTGTTGGATTTTGCGGCCATCGTCATCTTCATTGTCGCAGCCCTGATCCTTTTTTTCATTTTTCTGGACCGCACCGCCGGCCAGCGCGTCCTTTTGGCCGCTTACCTGGCAGGCCTGGTATTCATCCAGGGCGCCTATCTGGTATTGCGGTTTTTCTTGGCCCCGCGCACACCTGCGCTGCGGTTTCTGCCGTTCAGCGACGAAACCGCATTGTATCTGCACTACTGGCTCCTGGCGCTGACCTTTGTTATCTGCCTGGGCAATGTGACCAACGGTGTGATTGGCCTGGCGGGCGCCACCGAGCTGACGCGCATCAAGTCTTATACGCTGGTCGGTTTGATCGCCGCCGGGATGATCATCTGGATGATTCTGCAGAAACGCAAAGACGCGGCCATCGCATTCAGCCAAAGTCTGCCGGAATCCAGCCTGCGCTACCGACTGGCGCAAAAGTGGCATCACTTTGCCATCTTTGCTGTTTTGCTGTTGGTGGCTTCTGGCATCATCAGCTTGATTTTGGGCACTGCCTCGGGACAGGCGACCCTGACCCTGTTGATGGTACCGCTTTACTTTATGCTGGACTGGATCCTGCGTTTGATGCTGGAGGCGGCTTTCGGCATCGTGGAGCAGCCCCAAGAGCAGGCGGTGATTGCCGAAGCGGTATCCGACGGGCTGGAAGAAGATGTTGAGACTGAAGCCGCCGGGCCGCCGGCCGGCAAAACCTCAAAGGATAAAGCAGCCGGCGGCGGTCGCCTGGAACTCGACCGCATGAAAGGCCCGCTGCGCACCGCTCTGCGGCTGGCCCTGGCGGTGTTGCTGTTTTTCTGGATTCTGGACATCTGGAACGTTGATCTCCCAGTCGGGGAGGCGGTGGTCACAACCCTTATAAAGATCCTGGTGGTCGTGCTGATCTGTTACGTTGCCTGGGGCCTGATCAACGCGGCGATCATGCGCCGGATGCGCGTGGAGATGCCGGAGGCGGAATCGGATGATGAAAAGGAAGAGGGCGGCGCCGGCGGCTCGCGTATCGGCACCCTGCTGCTGCTGCTGCGCAAGTTCATGCTGGTGGTCATCATCGTCATGGCCGTTTTGATAATTTTATCGGCTCTGGGGGTCAACATCGGCCCCCTGATCGCCGGTGCCGGCGTCTTCGGTCTCGCCATCGGCTTCGGCGCCCAGACTTTGGTCAAGGACATTATTTCGGGGGTGTTTTTTCTCATGGACGATGCCTTCCGGGTCGGCGACTATGTGGAGTGTTCCGGCACAAAGGGGTCAGTGGAGCACATCTCGCTGCGCTCCCTTAGGTTACGAAATCCGCGAGGACAAGTCTATTTCATCCCTTTCGGGGATATCAAACTGGTGACCAATCTCAGCCGCGACTACGTCATCATGAAGCTTGACTTCCGGGTGCGTTACGACGCCGACGTGGAAAAGATTCGCAAGATTATCAAGAAGAAAGTCTACAATGTCATCATGGCGAATCCCGAGTTGGGGCCCAAGCTGCTGGAGCCGATCAAGTCCCAGGGCGTGCGGGAGATGGACGACTCGGCCATGATCATGCGGGTTAAATATAAAACCAAGCCCGGCGACCAGTTTGAAATCCGCAAAGAAGTATACCGACTGATGCAGGAAGCGTTCAAGGAAGAGGGCATCGAGTTTGCCCATCGAAATGTGACCGTGTACATGCCGCCGGAGACCGGCGGTAAGGATACCGCGCAACCGGCAGGTGAAGTTCAGCAGGAGGATGCGAAGACAAACAGCGAAATTCAGCGCCAGGCCGCTGCAGCGGCAGCGTTAGCCGCTATTCAGGCCGAAGAGGAAGAGATGGCCAAGAAAAAACCCGAAAAGTAGGTCTCTCTCTAAAGAATGATTATGTCGCTTGGTTTCTTACGGCAGTTCCAGGCATCAAAAATAAAATATATTTGTTTGCTTTATAGGTCAACAGCGCTTGGCGAAGCCGAGTGTAATTCCGCCAATGCAGAGAAGCTGCCTGATTCGCAGGCGGAGAGTTTTCGATTAAACGCAGCGGGTTTAGCAATTTTCAAAAGACGAAAACGTCAAGAAAGGAGGCTCTCATGAAAAAGATCATTGTTATTTTAATCGTCACCGTTTTGCTCTTGGGCCCAGGGTGGACCGACTCGGCAGCCGACGAGATAGCGGTAGGAGCCGTGACCCCGCTTACCGGCAAGCTGGCCGTTTATGGCGAGGGGTTTCAGAAAGCCATGCTGCTGGCACTGGATGAGGTCAATGCCTCGGGGGGGATTAACGGCAAACCCATGAAAATTGTCTTTGAAGATAATAATTCCACCTCCAAAGGTTCTGTTTCGGCCATTCAGAAACTGATAACCATCCATAGGTTTCCGGTTATCTTCGGCCCGGCCGCCAGTACCAACTTTCTGGCCGTCTGCCCAATTGCCCAGCAAAACCAGACCATACTGATTGGTGCTGAAAGTGCCGCCGCATCAATCAGCAAATGCGGGTCGTATGTCTTTAGAGTCTTTCCCTCTGATCTTCTCCAAGGAATAGGTGTGGCCGAGCTAACGGAGTATCTAAACTATAAGGAAGTTGTGCTTACTTACATCAATAACGACTGGGGTGTGGGCCTAGCCGATGTTTTTAAGGAGTATTTTTTGAAAAGCGGTGGTAAATTAATTGACGAATTTGCCTATGATGAAGGCAAGACCGATTACCGCAGTGAAATTTTGCGCATTAAAAAGAATTCTCCCCGGGCGGTGGTTAACCTGACCTACATCAAGGAAGGCGCAACCATGCTCAAACAGGCCTATGAGACAAAAGTTGAGGTCCAATGGCTCATGGGTTCTGCCGCCAAGTCACCCAAGCTGGTGGAGCTTGCTGGTGTGGCTGCAGAAGGGGTCATCGGGACCTATCCTACCTTTTCCCAGGATACTTCCCAGTATATAGCCTATAAAAATGGATGGGAGAAAAAATTCCCGGGCCAAAAGACCCCGATCTTCGGGGAGTACAACTATGATATGGTCAAGCTAACGGCCGAGGCCCTGAAACAGACAAAATCCATGTCTTCGTCTGATATTCGCAACGCACTGATGACAGCAAGCAAGGGGTATGTGGGAGCTACGGGCGACAAAACCTTTGATGCGAACGGCGATGTCGGCGCCACCTATGGCCGCTGGACCATAAAAGAAGGAAAGATCATCGATTACAAATAACTTCCGGTATGGAATATTATGCGCAACTTCTTTTAAATGGCATCATCGCCGGCTCTATTTATGCGCTGTTTGCGGTGGGCCTCACCATGGTGTATGGGGTCTTTCGGTTTATTAATTTTGCCCACGGAGAACTCATTGCCTGGGGGGCCTACCTAGCTCTTTTTTTCACCCGATCACCTTTTTATTTGCCAATCTATTTCGCTGCCCTGCCTGCCTTGTTGATCACCGCTCTTATCGGCCTGGCCCAGGACCGGTTTGTTTTCGAGCCCCTGAGGCACGGCAATCGGATCACTCTCTTGATTGCCTCCATCGGGCTCTCCTATTTTCTGAGAAATGCCATCCGGCTTATTTGGGGGTCGGATTTGCAGACGTACGGCTTTATGCCAACCAGAGGAATTGACTTGGCCGGGCTAAGCATTACATCAGCTCAGATAACAATGATGGTAGCCGCCATTTTATTTTTAGGAATCCTTTATATTATTCTTGCGCACACCATGCTGGGAAAAAGCCTCAGGGCGGTAGCCGACAATATGACCCTGGCTCAGATTATGGGTATAACCATCAAAAAGGTGAGTTTGGCTGTATGGGTCTTAGCCTCATTTTTTTCAGCTGTTGGAGGGGTCCTGCTGGCCGTAGATACCAACCTTGAGCCCATGATGGGGCTGACAAACCTGCTCAAGGCCTTTGCTGCCGTACTGCTCGGCGGTGCCGGCAATGTGTGGGGAGCACTATTGGGTGGTCTTATTATCGGCGTTGCCGAAAATCTAAGTGTGGCCTTTATCTCTCCAGGTTACAAGGACTTTATCTCGTTTGCCCTGATTATCCTGATGCTTCTTTTTCGTCCCAAGGGAATTTTTGGAATATTGGGAGGGGTTCGCTAGTTTATGGACTATTTGCTTCATATCTTTATTGTATCACTGATTTATGCCATCTTTGCCATGTCCCTTAACTTGGAACTTGGGTTTACGGGGCTGTACAATTTCGGTCATGTGGCTTTTTTCGGAATCGGCGCATATACTTCTGCGCTGCTGAGTCTTGCCGGTCACCCTGTTACCCTGGGAATGGTCTGTAGTATGATTGTTTCCGGGGGGATGGGGGCCCTGCTGGCAATACCGGCGCTCCGGTTGACAGGGGATTACTTCGGTATTGCCACGCTTTCCTTTGGTGAAATTACCAGACTTTTTTTCCTCAACGAACGGTGGCTCACAAAAGGCCCTATGGGACTTCCCGGAATTCCCCGGCCGACCTGGATTGGTGAAGGAGTTGCCGGACTTCCCTGGTTTTTGATATTTTGCATGCTGCTGACCCTGGTGGTTTTCATTTTGACCCGGCACCTTACCCGGTCCCCTTTCGGGCGGGCGCTCAAGGTGGTCAGGGAGGATGAATATGTCGCCCAGGCCCTTGGGAAAAATGCACTGTCTTTTAAGATCCGGGCCGTGACCGTCGGTTCAATTCTTGCAGGACTGGCCGGAAGTCTCTGGGCTCATTATATATCCTACATTAGCCCCGCTGACTTTACTCTTACCGAGACGATCCTTGTCCTGCTTTGTGTTGTGCTTGGCGGGCGAGGGACGAATTGGGGTCCAATATTGGGTGCATTTGTAATCATTTTCTTTCAGGAGATTATCCGGTTTCTTCCGATCCCTGCTGATTTCGACCGATTTGTAGCCCCTATTCAGGGGATGGTGTACGGCGCGGTTCTCATCATACTCATGCTGAAGCGGCCGGAAGGACTGTTGCAGGAATACAAAGAATAAAAGATGCTTAAGATCGATAATGTCACAAAAAGTTTCGGCGGCCTGATGGCCGTCAATGATGTTTCCTTTCAGCTCGATGATACGGGCATTACGGGATTGGTGGGTCCAAACGGTAGCGGAAAAACCACTTTGTTTCATCTGATCACAGGATTTTACAAGCTGGACAGTGGACAAATCCATTTTAAGGACAAGCGCATCAGTGGGCTGGCTCCGCACGTTATCAGCCGGATGGGGCTTGTGCGTACATTTCAGCAAACCCGGGTTCTGCCGTTCTTATCCGCGCTGGAGAATCTGATGGCGGCATCCCCCGGACAGACCGGCGAGCGCCTCTCTTCTGTTTTTTTTCAACCGGGAAGGGTGAAACTGGAGGAGAACAACAACAGGGAAAGGGCCATGCAAATCCTGGGGCTATTAAAGCTAAAATCTTTGGACCAACATCTTGCCGGTCGGTTAAGCTTTGGCCAGCAGAAACTCCTCGAGTTGGGAAGGGTGCTCATGGCCAAACCCAAAATGATCCTTCTTGACGAGCCCACCGCCGGGATCAATCCGACGCTGATCCGACAACTAGTGGATGTCATCAGGGAACTCGCTCGCAAGGGGATCCAGGTTTTTCTGATCGAGCACAACATGCCCTTGGTGGCGGAGATTTGCGAAAAGGTTTTCGTGATGGATTCCGGAAGCCTTATATTTTCCGGAACACCATCTGAAACCAGACAAAATCCCCGGGTCATCGAAGCGTATTTGGGAAGAGAAGACTATGGTGCTTGAACTGAATAAGATCACTGCCGGATACGGACCCCTCACCGTTGTACACGAGGTCAGTCTTAACGTTTCTCAAGGGGAGATCGTTTGTGTAATTGGTCCCAATGGAGCCGGGAAATCAACAGTGTTGAGGGCGGTTGCGGGTCAGATTACGCCTTCCGATGGAAAGGTCCTGTTTTATGGAGAAGACGTGACTCGCGTTAGCATCGCGGAGAAGGGTCGCAACGGACTGATCTTTATCCCCCAGGGGGACAACATCTTTCCCAATCTAACGGTTCTGGAAAATCTGGAAATGGCCGGTTTACTCTTGCAGGATCATGAAAAACTCCACCGGGCCATTGAAAAGGCGCTCGAAAAATTTCTCGCCATAAAAGAGATGAAAACGCGTCCTGCCCGGGAACTATCCGGGGGTCAGCGCCAGATGTTGGCGCTTAGCCGTATTCTTCTTCTGCGACCGCAACTTGTCTTATTGGATGAACCTTCCCTCGGACTCTCGCCCATGGTTGTTGACCTTATCTTCAAAGAAATCCGGGAAATGAACAAAGATGGCATATCGTTTCTGCTTGTCGAGCAAAACGCCCGCAAAGCTCTCTCGGTTTCCCACCGGGGTTATGTCTTGGAATTGGGCCGCAACCGGCTGACGGGAACCGGCCGACAACTGTTGAACAACCCGGATGTCCAGCGGCTTTATCTGGGCGGATGATGCAAGGCAAAGCATTGATAAATCTTTCAGATTAGAAGCATGGTGCTGGATGTTTCGCGATACAAAAACCTGTCACAGAGTATTTATTGTTTAAATAACTGTACAGCGGAATGTCATTACACTTTCGCACTAAATTAGACCTACCTTTTTTATCATTCTTTGCGATATGCGCTAGTCTTATGCGCTTTACGCTTCACCATGCGCCTGACTTTTCGCGGTGCGGCAATCCAGACAAGCATGCAAGAGATCAATAGACTCAGCATGCATATAACTAAAGGAATTGAATAGATTCCGGATACATCCCGCAAAACCCCGGATAGAAGAGATCCCAGCGCGCCCCCTGCACCGCTGCCAATACTGATCATTGCGAATATCAAACCGAACGATCTTCCAATAAAAATATCGGCACTCACAGAAGGCAGAAGCGGGGCCGCCGCGCCGTATCCCAATCCGAATAAAAGCGCAAAAAAAACAGGTAATGGGCTTTTTACCTGTGCTGAGTACACCAGACAAAGAATGCCGACAGCTGCCGTAACCCCTCCCAAGGTATTTACGCGCTCACGGCCAAAGCGATCAGAAAGGTAACCGAAGAAAATTTTACCCACCGAGCCGGCTATTCCTAAAATACCGAAATAAAAAGCGGCCGTATCACGGGTCAAGCCGGCCTCCACCATCGCTGAAATTGAATGAAGTAAAGTACCCTGATATGCATATGAAAGACAAAAAAATGTCGCCACCAACAGCCAAAAACGGCCGGTACGTAAAGCTTTTTGGATTGTCCAGTCTCTATTTGCCCAATCCGAATCTACGATTTGCATTATCATGAAAGGGCGGGATCGGCCGGCCGCTTGACCGGCATGATCT
>Ga0209536_100005251_pt1 | contig 20221 bp, 18 predicted proteins | sample DeeMarSeWOR28_12_FD_187461 | JGI IMG/M metagenome (GOLD analysis project Ga0209536, IMG submission 187461) | Marine sediment microbial communities from White Oak River estuary, North Carolina - WOR-2-8_12 (SPAdes) (version 2) | ecosystem: Environmental > Aquatic > Marine > Intertidal zone >...
GCACTATATAAAAAGATGAGGTGAAAAATGAAAAAAGATAAACAATATCGACTTACTGCATCGGTTAAAATTCATGGATGAGCTTGTAAACTTGGACCAAACAAATTAGAAGAACTACTGTTAAATGCAGGATTGGTGGGGGATATCGAGGATGCTGCTATTATACCTGTGCCAAATTCAGAAATAGTTCAAGTTAAAAATTTGGATGTGTTTACACCTATCATTGACGAGCCCGAAATAATGGGTCAAATAGCTGCAAACAATGTGACTAATGACATATTTGCATTAAACGTCCCTGAAATCTCTGGTATGCTAGTGTTCCTAGCTATTAATAAAAATACTCCTATGTATATAGCTGAAGGCATTCTTAAAGGAATTAAAAATTTCGTTGAGAAAAAAATTAATTCGAAGATAGTTGGGGGGCATACAATCTATTCAAAATGGCCTTTGTTCGATAAGGAAATCCCTTTCGAAAGGAAATCGGAGGAGAAGCATCTGGATTCGTAAATAAAAATGCAATGATTCCCAAATATGGAGTTAAGAATGGTGACCAATTACTATTAACAAAACCCGTAGGTCTACAACCTATTATGGCTGCATATAGGATTCTCAAAGATATTCCTGAAATGCTTGATACTTATTCTGAAAAACAATTAAAAAAATCGATAAAAATTGCAGTGAAAATAATGACTACATCAAACCAGAAAGTCGTAGAAACTATTCATTCTTTTAAAGACTTCTCATTTATTCATGCAATGACTGACGTCACAGGTTTTGGATTTGCTGGTCATTTAAGTGAAATGCTCCAGCATTCCAATTTATCAGCTCTTATTGAAATAATACCTTCTATTAAACTATCCGAAGAATTAGCCAACGATTTGGGATATGCATTTGATGAATGTAAATGCTCTGAAACAGCAGGGGGAATGCTTATGGCTATAGATCCAGAGAATATCAATGAATTTTCAGAGAGACTAGCAAGGAATGGGATTAGTAATTGGATCGTCGGTAGAATAGACAAAGAGACGCCCGATCTTGTTAGAATTTCTGGAGATGTTAGGAACATAGAAATTACTAAATATTAAAGATGTTGATGAAATAAGCAGAAACACTAAAATGTGGTAGCTTATTGAGAATTCCACTCGCAAGGTGGCATCAATAAATAATGCTTTCTATTCTTAAAGAATAGATTAGTATGAATAAAACTAGAAATATGTTATATTATAGTTCCACCAAGTTGGATTATTATCTTTTTTATTTCACTGAGGACTTCTTCCACTAATTCCTCCCCATTTTCTACATTGAAAGCAGTTATAGAAATTTCCACTTCAACAGATAATCCAATTCTTGGGTGAGTTTTTATCCATAGCTGTGGATATTTTTGTGCCAGTTCGCTTGTATACGGTGCAATTTGCGATTCACCAATTCCACTGAAGAGAAATCCCTTTTCTAAGAATTTACCTCTTTTATCTTTTAATATCGGAGTTATAATATTTCTGAAAATGGATTTCATCTCAGTTGGTACCCCCGGTAATATAAATATAGAAACTTTTCCTTCCTTTACCTTAACCCCTGGTGCAGTCCCAATCGTATTAGGTAATGGAATTGAACCTTGGGGTAGATATGCCATTTTTTCCCTTTCTTTTGTCATTCCTTCAAGTTTCAAGATCCCTTGTTTGTGAGCATGTTCGTACGCTTTTTTTATAGAAGTATATGCATGTTGATTTAACTCCAATGTTCGGTCGAGACCCAATGCGATTCCCTCTAATGTCATATCATCGAAAGTTGGGCCTAATCCACCTGAAGTTATGATGATATCTGGGTTACGCTTAATTATTTCCTTTAACGCGCTGGAAATTGTATCAAGGTTATCATCTACTGACGTAATTCTTTTTAAATGATGACCGTACCGACTTATTCGTTTTGCCATCCAGTTAGAATTACTGTCTTGTGTTTTTCCAATTAAAATCTCATTCCCAATAATTAAAAGTTCAATATCCATTTATTAATCTCCTTTAAATGATCGTAATCCTTTGTATAGTAGAAAAAATGTTAATAATTCCTTAAATTCATTTAATTTTCATAATTCTTTATTTTTATGAAACTTGATAAAATGCGGTTAATATGTTTTCTAATATGTGTAAAAACGATTATTAATGAGAACCTATGACAATCGAAATAGACGATGCGGGAACTGGAGATCTTGTTGGAGATGCATTTATTGGCCTTCTAAGAAAAGGATCGGGGGAATTAATTTTTAAAACTTTACCCGTAAGTCTATTCAAGAGAGATCATTGGAAGAATAAAACATATTTAGAAGAAACTGTTAACCTTGTAAGAGAGGGATTAAGTGAATTAAATTTCCAGAAAGATAATGAACTAATCAAACTCTGTCGAGGGAATGTATTTGATAAAGTACGTGAATATTTTTTAGAACAAGGAATAAATTTTGAGGATGCTGTTGTTGAAGGGGAATTACAGAACGCTGTTGAGGGAAAATTAATTGATCACCTTCGAAATGACTTGGGGGTAAGGTCTCGGAACTTAACAACGAAAAGTGGGGCAAAACGATTCTTTATTTTATATAATTGGGTGTGCTATGATTTTCCTCGCAGGAGTCACTACGTGAAATCGGGTTTCAAGAAGTGGAATACTGTTTGGAGAGATAGGGCTATTAAAAAATATGAAGAAATAAAAAAGGGCAAAAGATCAAAATATTAAAGATGCCCCCCATCACTTATGAAGAAAAAAATCGTTATTTTTGCACCTCATCCTGATGATGAAATATTTGCTTGTGGAGGAACTATTATAAAATGGATAAAAGAAGAACATGATGTTCACCTAATTTATGTAACAGATAACAGAGCCCTCATTAGTTGGGGAAAACAAGTAGATCAATTGATACAAGAACAAGCAAGAGATTATCTAGGATTAAGTGAGGATCAAATAGCGAATATTGCTCTAAAAGAAGCTAGTGTGGTTTCACAGAAGTTAGGATTAACACAAAGTAATGTTCATTTCTTTAAATTCTATGATCAAGAAGCAATGAGCAATATTGAAAAAGGAGTGAAATTATCCAAGAAAATTATTTTTGATGCTAATAGAATAGTGTTGCCAAGTGATAATAATTCCCATCCAGATCATCAAGCAACTCACACAATAGCAAAAAGAGCAGCAGAGGAACTAGATCTAAAGGAAGTAGAATTTTATGTTTACAACATCCGTGGTGCTTTAAAAATTCCGAAGGAAAAACAGATTAAGGTGAATGTTGTACAGTTTAGACCTAAAATTCTTGAAATAATAAAGAATTATAAAACCCAGCTTTGTATAAAGGAAACTAAAATGGGTCTTGAGATGCTCAAAAGAAGAAGAAGTGAGAGATTTGCGATATTTAACTTTAATGATATAAATAAGTTTGTAAATTTTTAATTTAGTTCAGTTCCGCAATTCTTACAGACTTTAGAGTTTCTAGGATTTTTATCATATCCACAAGCAAAACAAATTAATATCCCTTCGTCAGCTGATTTGCTAAATTCGACTTTTTCGTCTTTCTTTTTATTTTCATCATCCTGATTGAGTTTGCTTGATTCCCTGTATCGAGCTAATTGTTTTTTCACATACTCCTCATCATGGGGGGTGACAATCGTAAAATCAGATGATGTTTTAAGCTCTTTGAAACCTTCTGGTAAGTTTTTAAACTCGGTATCTTCAACTATTTCAACAGTTTTATTTTCTCTCGTTTCTTCAGTTGTTCTTTCTTTTGGGATTCCCTTGGGAGGGACTATTTCATTTACTTCACCGTCTTTTGAGGTTTCGACATATTGGACTTCTTTAGTTTGCTCAATATTCTCATCCTCAAATAGAGCTTTTTCATATTTTCCTGCTTTCAAACTTTTAATATGCTTAATTATCCCTTTTGTTCTATTTAATAGCATACTTTTGTATCTAGCATCGATATTACGAGATTTTGAGAATTTTAAGGCCATTTCAGAAATTTCTAACCAGAGTTTTATAGCAGAATCTATCTCATTGCGCTTCTCATAACTTCTTGCCAGTGAAACTTTAGTCTTTAGTTCTTTATTGAACTTTATTATATCCATCTGTGTTTTAGATTCATTTTCTTTAAATTACAAGGTTAACAAGGAAACATTGATTATTAAATCTTTATTAGACCTCTCACTAGAAATTAAATTTTTATGCCTATTCACTATTAGATAATTAAGAAATTAAGGATAATCACAAAAAACAATAATCACACATTACTCATTTCTATGTCTATTAATCCCTTTTCCTCAAACGAAATAAGCAATTTAAGAGAGGTACTCGAAAAAAATGGTTGGAAATTAGAGGGGGGTATAGAAAATTATTTTCGTTATAGCATAAAAAAAGAAAAAATCCTTGTTTTTACCATTAAATTCCCCATTACTTTGCCCATTAGAATTACTGTCCCTTTTGAAGTTATAAGTTTTCGAGTTTCTATAGCATTTCAATTATGGAATTTGAGTCAAAATGCATTTACGACTGTGCTTTATTTATTGAAAGTTCTTCGAAACTTGGCCATCTCTCTGACTTTAGAACATTCATTTCCATTAACAGGGAAGGAACAAAAACTTATAACCCTTTTAAACTTAATCATCCCTGAACGGATTAAAGATGAAAACGAAAATACATGGCTTAACCGCATTAGAGTTTCTTTGTTAAATAAACGGGATCAACTAATGGATTTTAATCTAGATCAGCATGATTCTCTTGTTGATACGCTTCATAATGTTGGATTAGATCCTAGTTTTAAATTGCCTTGGGAACTCAAAGACGGAGTTCCAAAAATTAGGACTTCGGAAACATTGTTTTTTTCAAATGATGAAGAGTTTGATGAGTTTTTTATTTTAGAAAAAGGTTTTTTTACATATTTTAAGGATTTGGAGTATAATAAATTCTATATTAGAAGTGCATTTGATAGTTATGCCCCATATGTACTAAATGAATTATTCAGTGATCATCCGGATTTTAAAATGGAAGATTTAGTGGAAAACTGGATTAAATTTTCAAGATTAATTTTAAATTCAATTATAGATGTTATCGAAAGAGGAAATTTTCCTCAAAATGAGCTTCTTAATTTTCGTCCCTCTAAGGAGTTAATTTTCAAAAGTAAGAATTTTGTAATGGATCAGAACAATTTTCCATTCTCCTCACTTTGCTATGAAAGTAATATCGCAAAAGAATTATTTCCCTTTCATAATAACTTATTCAACAATCCTCCAAGCAATTTCGAAGTCATTGAATCGATTATTCAGTATACAGAAGCAGAAGAACTCATAAAGAATTATCGATTTGATGAAGCTACTAAATTACTAAATGATTCATTAAAAATTTTTAATAAAAACCAGCAAAAGAAGGTAATGGTTTCAATACTATTGAAACTAAGAAAAATTGCCTCTCTCTTAGGAAATGATGATCTAGCATTGAATTATTTGGAAAGTGCCATTAGTGTTGCTAAGTCAGGGGAAGTACCTATAGATTATATAATAAAAATCCATAACAAACTAGGAATTAGCTATTATAAGAACAAGCAATTTGAGAAGGCTCTTACCCATTTTAAGATAAATATAAATTTCTTAGAAAATGAGAAAATTTCTATTAAAAATAAGGATTATTTAGGAAGTGCATACCTTTATATCGGTCTGATGAACCTTGAAGTAAATAAGTTACTTGAATCAAAAGGATATTTTAAGAAAGTGCTTGAAATTGGGAATACATCGAGCAATGTTAAATTAAAATATTTTCTAACTCGTGCTATACATTTTAAAAATCAAGGTAACATTTCACAAGCGCAAAGATTTTTAAAAGCAGGAATAAATAATATAGATATTAAATTTTCAGACAATAATCATCAGAATATTTTAATAGATTATCTTTTAGAAATGGCAGAGTTTTATATCCACCATAGAAAAGATTCTAAAAAAGCCCTCCACTTCTTAGGAAGTTTAGAACACCAGCTCTCTCCAAAAGAAATTAGTAAAATAAGCCGTGCGATAAGGTGGAATTTACTAATGAGTGACTATTACAATGTTATAGAAGGAGATCGCCAAAAATCCCAATATTACCTCAAAGAGAGTAGAAAGTTAAAGAGTCAGCTTCAGAAAATAGGAATAGATAAATAAATTCTTGTAATTTTGTTTTATCTCGAAAATTGAGCTCGTTTGGCTCCAAGACTATCCTGTTGACCCCCAAATCGCCCATTTACAATACGGGTATTATATAATTCTCGAAATCGTATTCTGGGAGTCTTCTTTTTTCTCGAATTTACCCCAGATCGTTCAATTTTTGGGGTTTGCATTTTAACTTTTCCTGCTTTTGTTAATGAACCATGAGAACCAGGCATTTTTTTTTATTCAACTCATTTTTTTATTTATGCTATGATTCTATAAATATATTCCAATTCTTAAATTTTGCTGTCTAATACTTTCCTTAAAGATCGGACCCCAGTTTTTTATTAAATTTAGTAATTATTCATCTAATTAAACTACACTCTTACTAGTATTGAATTATGCCAAAAAATAGAGCTGAAAATAATATTCCTGAAAAGGATGAAGCTAAAATTCTCTATGGAGATAATCAACCAGTCTGTTTTGCCTGTGGTTCTCAAATCGAAAACAACACCGAAATTTGCCCCTATTGCAAAACGATAATTGAGTAGTTTTACTATCCAAATACCTTTAAATAAATGAAAAATTACGATCTCTATTGCTCTATAAATAATTAAAGGGAATTTTATGAGTGTAAATCATAAATGGAAAATAGAAAAAAGCAATAAAGGTACTTGGGCATTATTAATCGGGATTATCACATTTCTGACCATATGGTTATCTCTAATTGTTAATCCTTTTTGGTGGTTATTGTTACCTCTCACGCTCATTATCATCGTTGTAATTAAATTGATGTCCAATTATTTTTGGTTGGATGAGAAAATATGCCCTCGCTGTAATGCTCCAGTTGGAAAATATAGCGAATATTGTAGAAACTGTGGACTCAAGTTATGGTTCAGATGTATTTCATGCGGGAAATATATGTTTGCTGATACTAAATTTTGTGATGATTGTAATATTGAACTGAAACATGATATAGTAGAAAAAGAGACTGGGAAATATGAAATATTGGAGAAAGGCTCTCCTTTACCTGAAATACCAAACCACTGTTATAATTGTGGTGCTAGCCTAAAAAATCCTGGTATCATTAAGTATTGCGAAAAATGCGGGGTAAAAATTAAATAATGATTTGGGCATTAAGTACCCCTTAGTTGAAGTTTAACTCAAACAATAAAATCTTAAACTCTTGAATTCTGTTTATTCTTATATTATAAAAAGGTGATATAAACAATTTCAGAAAAAAATAAAGAAGTATTTAATAAGGGAATAAATCAACGAAAATCAATTTACCTTTCCAAACCAAGAATACCCCCCTTAGAAGAGTCAGAGTGGGATGCTGATGCTCGAAATTTGATAGAAGGATGGCGAAAATTGAATAATAGAGAAGAAGTAATAAACATCCTGGCTACTATGGCTAATTATTCGAAATTATATAATCGATGGCGCGTTTTCGGCAATCATGTTTTATACAAATCATCACTTCCTCTTAGAGAAAAAGAAATCCTTATCCTACGCACAGGATGGCTCTGTAATTCTAAGTATGAATGGGCTCAACATAGCCTTATAGGAAAACGAGTAGGAATAAGCGATGAAGAGATATTTAGGATTAAGGAAGGACCAGATGCTGAAGGATGGAGTTCGTTCGAATCTACATTACTTCGCGCTGCTGATGAATTATATGTTGATTCCTTCATAAGCGATTCTACATGGGAAGAACTGGCTAAAAAATATAATACTCAACAGCTGTTAGATGTAGTTTTTACTGTAGGACAATATACTTTAACCGCGATGGCACTTAACTCACTTGGTATTCAACTTGAAGAGGGTATGAAAGATTTTCCACAGGTTTAAATTTTCAATCTAAATTAATTATTATTTTTATTATTATTCATTAATTAACCTCAAATAGCATGAATAATTAAAAAAAGATATAAATTCCACAAATTCCTTATTAATTTAAATTACCTTAGGGGACTTGGTGTAGCCCGGTGGCACAGCAGGCTCCAGATCCTACAAGCAAAAGCTGTACCGTGGACACCTGTCGGTCGGGGGTTCAAAATGGGGCGATGAAACCGCGCTCCATGGTCACATCCCTCAGTCCCCATCTTTTTTTCATTTTCTGATTATTAGATTATTACATTTCTATTATTGATAAATTTAAAGTGATATCTTCAGACAATAATCTATAACTATTCAAAATGTACTTTTACCTGTAATATTTAGTTGAGTTTAAAAAACTTTTATCAGACACAAAACATATGTTTACTATTCAAATCTTTTTCATTTTCACCTTTGTTCTCACTCTTCTTAATATGGGATATATTATTCTCAAAAAGAAAGAATTTAAGGATAAGAAATTGACTTACTTAATAGGGGTATTATTGATTATTTCCATTGTAGAATTCTTCTTAAATGTAGATGTTTATTTGCTCTCCAACGCATCAAATTCTCTCGAAACACCGCCATTTTCTTCTTTAATACTACCTTTTATTCTTAGCTCATTATGCCTATTTATATATTCATTCTTCATAAGAGACCAAGACGTAATAGAACTAGACTGCCCATCCCTATTTAGATCTCGTCTTGGAAAAATAGAAAATAGGGGAAGATCAATTTTTTATAAAAGCATTAGGCCAATTTCAATAAAAAACAAAATAATCTAAATCTTTATCTGCAATTGTAGATGGAATGGATTTTATCTTACTTAACCTCAGATTGTTTCAATACTAGAATTGATAAATTTAAAGCGAATTTGTAAGATAAAAATCTATTGAATTTACACTTAAACAGCTATTCTTTTTTAACTGATCTACAGAAAAAATAAAAAAATTGAAAGATTGAAATCCAGACGTGGTTTATTTTAGCAGGAAAAGTATTTGAGTTTTCAGCTTATCCGGAGGAGTTACTCCAGGATCATCTAGGTATATTTCGTAGGCAATTCCTGAAGTCTCATATCCTTTTTTTTCAGCCCATTCAGTAAGAACGTTATAGGTAGACTCCAATTTTTCGTATGCACCTGTATGAATGCAACTGACATAATTCCCAGCGGGAATTTCGCTTGCCTTTATATCATCTTTATCAGGCAGTTTTTTTGACACGGGGATACCAATCTCTATATCCATATTTTGCATATCTCGACTGAAATATCCAGCAAAGGGAACACCTGCGGGATTTTCTCCCAGTTCCTGTAAATATTGCATGATTTTCATATAGGACTCCCCTAGTAACTGAGCTATCTGAAAAAACGACGTTTTTGTGCGAATAGATAACACGGGTTGCACTTCTCTTTCTAATTTTTCACAGTTGTAAGACATATTACTTTCTCTTATATTTGTGATAGTGTTTTGAATTAATTTAGTAAATAAGTTGATATATATTTTTAAATTAAACCTTATTTTTTAAAAGAAAAACTGTAGTAATTACTTGATTTATCTCATTTAATGAATAAGAGAATTAGTTATGATTTTTCATTGACGAAATGAAAAATATTAAAGGTTTTTCAGTCTCTCTTGCTCTTTCTGCTTTTTTTTCTCTAATTTCTTTTTTTGTTTTTCGAGTTTCTTTCGTCTTTTTACCTCTCGTTTCGCTTCTTTTTCTTTTAATTTTCTTTCTTGTTTCATCTTTTCAAGCTCCAATTTCTCTCTTTCAATTGCTTCTAATTCTGCTTTCTCCTTTTCAATCCTTTCTTCTTCTATTCTAATTTCTTCTTGCCTTTCTCTTTCAATTTTTTCTAGTTGTTCTTTTTCTGCTTGTTCAATTTGTAATCTCTCTCTTTCTTTCCTTTCATTCTCTAACCGTTTCTGTTCTTGTCTTTCCCTCTCTCGTTTTTCGCTTTCCAATCTTTCCTTTTCTTCTCTCTCCCTCCTTTCTTTCTCTAATCGAATTCTCTCTAGCCTCTCGCGTTCTATCCTCTCTTCTTCTTCGATTTCAAAATACCATGAATCAATTTTTTGACTTAATTCCTGTTTTTCTCTTGGTGACAATCCTAGATTAAGTTCTTTTTTCACGTAGATATTCGCATATTTGCTCATTTCCCATATTTTTGCTTGATGCATCGTAGTGGCACTAACCCCTATCTTTCTCATACTCTCCCTAGCGATTTCAAAAGCTTGTCCAATCGATCGCATCTCATAATTTTCAACAATAACTTTTTTTAAATATGTTAAAATTTGCTTTATATCAGCTATCGGTGGATTGGGCAAAGGTTTAAATTCAATCCTTTCTGATTTCATTGTTTCTAGCTCAAATTTTTCTTGACTATAGTCAAGGGTTTCTGGAACTCTAATCTGGGAACTTAGAGTTTCCTTTTGTTGAAGATAAGAGGGTTCTTCTACCAATCCAGGCGATACCGGCGGTTTCTTTTTTGCTTTTCTCTTAAACTGTATAGGCCAACTGGTAAATGCATACAAGCGATCTTCTGCGGAAGCAAAAATTGAATTTTTTGATGATTCCGGAGAACTGGAATCTCTCTGTTTGGAAGTAATTTGGGAAACGTTAGAGTTTAACATAGTTGATGCTGCTTCTAATATTGAGAATAGATACATTGGATCAAATTCAAGATTAGAATAAATACTCTTCAAAGAATTGATATTACTTTCAATTATACTAAGATTTACGCGAGAAAGTGTTTCCTGCAAATGTTGATCAGCAGTAAAGATAATCCCATTTAAACCTGCCGCAGAATGCAAGTAGGAATCATCAGGTTTTCCCTTCATTTTCTCAGAAACTAAAATTTGATTATAAAAATCCCAATGAGTACTCAATAGCTTATGACCATCTTTAGCTATTTGATAAGAATCGGCATTTCGGATGGCATCCATCATCTCTAAAAAGATGTCCTTATGAGGGATGAATATATTCCTCATTAACGCCCCCTTTATGAAAGTGAGATGATTTTCTGTCTTATAAGACAAATTAATAGGAACTTTAATTACTTTTTCTGCTATTATAACATCCTGATCATCTTCTAAAGTAACGTTTGTGGATGTAGCCATATGGTCATAAACAAAATCAGATAGTATTAATCCTGTTAAAATTCTATTATCAGTAATGTATTTACCCGATTCTAATTCAAATTTTAAAAAATAGTACCCTAAACCAAAAACGTAATGAAGAGTTCCCCTTTCAAGCTCAATGGAATAATCATACGCAGTGAAGAAGATAACTGTATCTGAAATTATACGCGATACCTGATGATGAGCGTACTTTCCTAAAGTGGGATATCCTAATAAATCACCCCAGCTCGGTATCATGAAGAGTGAATTATTGGGATATAGTTTGTTTTCCATACGTTGCTTTTCCAACTTCTCTCTTTCGAGGTGTTCTTTTTCCAACCTTTCTCTCTCTAATCTTTCCTTCTCGAACTGTTCTTTTTCTAATTTTTCTCTCTCCAATTTTTCTTCTTCAAGTCTTTCATTTTCCAAGGGGTCTTCATCAAAGTTTTCATATTCCATAAAATCATCTACTATTTTTCTATTAACCTAATAAAAATATGAAATCCTACATATTTTAATTGCACACAATCATTGTATGATTTTTTCTTTATCCATAATCTTGAATTCCTTTTTAAAACTAAAATATGAATTTTTTGATAAAATTAATATGAAAAACTTGTAATTATTTAATTTAGAAAAAAAGAACTATAAGGTATTACTAATGTATCGGATCGAGAAGATTGGGGAAAATGTGTTTTATATAAAAGCTTTAGGTACGTTCCCCCCATCAGTAGCGAAACGTTTTATAAGGGAATTTAATGAAAAAACTGAGAAAATTGAAAACTTTTCTGTTATCGTTGATGGATTAGATTTTATATTCCTAAATCTCAAATCTTTTGAAATAATTTTGGACACCCTCGTAAGAAATAACAATAAATTAATAAAATCTGCGTGGGTTATCGCCAAAAATCCTCCATTAGATACGGAAATTCAAATTCTAATAAAAAGAGCTGAATCTCCTAAAAGAAAAATTGTAGAAAATCTCGATCAAGCCAAAAATTGGATTGGGATTAATAAGATCATAATTGAATAAATGATCTTGCTTTCTTTGTAGGAGAGCCTTGCTTTAACATTTATTTAATGAAGTTTTTCTCAATTATATTTAAATAATCACTAATTCATTATTTATTCAAGTGATAATTTGAGGTAGAATAGGAAAACAAGCTATTCCAAATTTAGTAGGAATAAGAGGGGACATTTTTGTTATTAAGTAAAAATACACTTTTTAATGAGTTACTCAATAATTTCTTAGAAGTGAATAAAGAAACTGAAGCTATAATTATATCTGACGAAGAGGGACTGATGATTGCCGGGGAAAAAAGAGAAGATATTGACATGGAGATTGTTTCAGTACTAACGGCTATAATCAATCCAATATTGGATAGGATTCGGTATGAATTTGATTTTAAAAAATTTGGTTCATGTTCATTTGAAACAGACCATAATAGATTAATATTTATATCTGTAGATGAAAAGGTGATGCTCAGTATTGTTTTAAATACTATGGCATCAGTTGAACAATACTCCCCTTATGGTTATTTTCTTGCAGAGAAAACAGCTCAAATACTTAATATCCAGGAAGGCGATTATATTCAATTATCCATTCCTGATTTTAAATATGAAGCTGAACAAGGAAAAAGGATGAAGAACCAATTATATCAATTAGATACAGATTTAAGCGGGAGTTACAAATTCAAATTTATAATTACTGGTGATCATAATGTGGGAAAGACTTCAATCATTCGTCGATTTGCTGAAAATAGATTTCTATCAGATTATAGAGCCACAATTGGGCTTAATATTATTTCACATAACTTTGAATCTTTTGGGAATAATATTAATGTCAGTCTCTGGGATATAGGTGCTCAGGAATATTTTAGACGATATCGAAAAACTTATTATAATGGCGCTCAAGCGGGATTTATCGTATTTGATCTAACGAGCAGAACATCCTTTGAGAATATTAAAAATTGGTATAATGAGTTAAATGAATTTATTGATAACAGAGATTTGCCTATTATAATTATTGGGAATAAAAAAGATTTAGTAGAAAAGCGTGCTATTAACAACGAAGAAGCCCTTAATTTGTCAAGAAATTTAACTGGATCTGCAAATCAAAATATCCTCTATCTTGAAACTAGTGCCTTAACGGGAGAAAATGTTGAGGATGCATTCAGAATAATATCTTATAATTTTATAACCAGATGTAAAGAAATAGCTATACAACAGAGAAATCAAGAATTATTGAATGAAATTGGGTATATTTTACAGTTTCAAGAAAGTTTAATTTTAACTTTCATAACTGAAAATCCTATTTGGAATCCGGCTTTACAAATATTGATTGAAGCAAATGATAACGAGCAAATATTGCAATTTAAGGACGAAGAAGATGAGAAATTCTATCAATATTCTAATGGTCTAGTACTTAAAAATTGTATCTATTTTTTAAAAGATGTAAATGATTCTGATGGAGTTTTTTGTATCTTTGATGCAAGAAATAGAGATTCACTTAATCCTAGATGGAAATATATTATTAGTAAAATTATTGAATTTTTAGAGAAAAATAAAGTATTAATCATCGGAATCCTTGTATCAGAAAATAGTGACTGGTCAAGATTAATCCAAGAATTTCGTATCGAGGAAGAATTAGAAAGAAAAATGGGTTCTATTATTTTCTTCAAAATTGGGAAGGATTACCATAGAGAAATACATACTCAACTTAAAGCAATGTTAACCGCTATCAAAAATCTTATTTAACGTAATCTAGGTTAGTAAAGAATTAAATTAGGAAAAATAATCCTTTTTGTTTTAAATCATCCTTTAACTCAGATGTATCATGTAAAACCGTTCTTGTTTTCTCAAATGATTCATTTAATGAGTCAAAATCATAATGGGAGTTGATGATATTTTGAAGATCCTTTTGATATTGTTCATTTATTAGAAAGATCCTTGAAAATACGTTAAAATTAACGATTTTGACATTCTTAGGGTATTTTATGCTTTTATCTGTAGGAAGATTTATTATTTCTCCATAGTTATAAGCAGGCCATTCAAGCCCTACAATTAGGAGTATCATTTCTGGATTTTGGAACTTTTGACAATAATTAATTATAGCTTCAACAGATAAATCTACAGGGAATAAGACTTGTACGGCATTTATATTATCTAAATTGGCTGGATCAATATCTAATTCTTCTGATATTTCTTGGCTATCATCTAATTCAGTAAATCTATTTTGCAAGAAATTATTATCATTCAAGATTAAACCATTGATTGTCTCTTGGTTTTCAGGATAGATTTCTGGGCTCGAATAATACTTTATTGCATTCTCATCAAAAAATTTCGTTAGCACATTATTTACACAAGCATTTCTTATAGGGACTGCTTCTGCTTTTGATCGTGCATCCAATTCTAAAGCTTTAAAATTTTTATATCTATGTTCTTCAAGCTTATCACCTTCATTGTATAATTCATATGATATTTTAACACATTCTTCATAAATCTCTGCAGCTTTTATGTAGTTATTTGCTTTTAATGCGATTTTTGCTTCTGCATCCAAATCAGTTCTTTTTTGTTTTAATTTATCTAATTCCTTGTCTATAATGACTACTTGAATCTCTTTCTTTTTTGATTTTTTCAAAGCAACAATTACGACTGCTAATCCTAAGGGAATTGCTATTATTAAAATTATCCACCATGGAAATTCTGAGGGTGGTTCAGATGCACCTGCAATTGTAAATGTACCAGATGCAGCACTCCCTTGGTTTTCAGCGGCATCGATTTGGTATATAAAGAAGTAGTAGTTTCGAGGAATTAAATACTCTAATAATTCATAGTAACTGCTTGCTGAGCCAGTGTTTGTAATATTTATTTCAAATACAAAACCAGGGGTAGCAAAAGGATCTGCTTCATTATCTATAATTAATCGATAATAAGCTATCCCAGATGTGTCAGTTCCATCCTCCCAATCAAAAATTAATGGTAAAGAGACTTCTCCTGATGGATAAGTTAATAGTACAGGAGCACTTGGGCTGATTGTATCTTTATAGAGTGTTAAAATGGAAGTATCATTTAAATGACCAAGTGTATCATTGGCAAAAAGATATATCTGAAAAAATCCTTCGGGTAAACTATTCCAAATAGAGCTATTTAACTGAAAATCTCCATCATTTATAAGTGAAATATTATTCCCCCCAACCTTACACCATAATTTATCGAGATTAATATCAAACGCATTTATATTAATAGTCGGGGCACTATTACAATATGAGTTATTATATGGTGTATTTATTGTAATTGTGGGAGCATAAATGTCTTTTATTATTGATACTTCTGAAAAACCGAATGATCCAATACTATTGTTAGCATAAAATCGTAAAGTAATTCCCCCATCTCCATAAGTATCCCACAATGTTTGATTTATTGAACCATTCGCTGTAAAAATCGTATTTGTCATCCCTCCATCAAGAGAGTACCACATTGTGTCTATACCATTAATATCAGTTATTTCAACATTAAAAGTAGGTGCAATTGTCCCAAATAGTTGATCTGTAACAGGAGTATTAATTATTATTGTAGGGGGATCAATATCTTTTCGGACGGTAACTTCTGAAAAACCTTCATTACCTACCGTATCTTTAGCATAGAACTTAATAGTAACTGTTCCATTTCCTTGAATTTGCCATAATCCTTGACTTATACTCCCATTTGTAATAAATGTAATATTTGTTAAACCACCATCAATCGTATACCACATCAAATCTATACCACTAACATCAACTAGCTCAATATTGAAACTAGGAGCAAGCTCCCCATATAAAGCATTAGGAACTGGAGAATTAATCGTAACATTTGGGCTATCTAAATCTTTTTGAACAACGATTTCCAAATAACCCTCATTACCCAGAGAATCATTAGCATAAAATTTAATTGAAATACTCTCACTTCCAAAACTATTCCAAGCTACTTGCGATATGGTTCCATTTGTTGTGAAGAAAATCTTGCTGCCATCATTTAACGTATACCACATAAATGCGATTCCGTTAGGGTCAGTAATTCTAACATTAAAAATGGGAGCACTTCTTCCATATAAATCAAAAGGATCAGGAGTGTTAATAATAATTATAGGATTATTGATGTCTTTCCGAACAACTACCTCTGAAAAACCTTGATTGCCAATGGAATCATTGGCGTAAAACTTTATCGAAACACTTCCATTTCCAATCCCGTTCCATAGAGTTTGCGAAATAGTACCGTTTAATGTGAAATATGTATTCACGCCGTCATTTAATGTATACCACATATAATCAACAGTGTTTATGTCTTGAATTTCTACATTAAACGCAGGGGCTGTATCCCCAAGAAGATCGAGCTCATTCGGAGTATTTATATTTATCATCGGAGAGACTATATCCTTTCGAACCGTAACCTCTGAAAATCCTACATTTCCTAAGGTATCATTTGCGAAGAATTGAATCTTAAGGGAACCATTTCCTATCTCATCCCATTTTGCTTGATTAATAGAGCCGTTGACAGTAAATGTGGTATTAGAAGTGGTTATAGTCCCATTGGTCAATCTATACCATCGTGTATCTATAGTGCTATTATCATTGATTTCAACATTAAAAGATGGTGATACCAACCCAAATAGATCATTATCATTCGGGGAGTTAATTATTATCGTAGGAGGAATAAAATCAATATCAATTGGATTACTTATCGTATAAAAGGAATTAGGAGAATATTGGTTATTATACGTAGTTGAAATCCAACCAGATGACCGGATCCCGGATGATAATCGTATTTCATCAATTGCACCATCAAAAGTCCTACTCCCCCCACTAAAATCACCAACATATAAAGATTGAGAAGAATCATCATCAGCAGATCCTTGAGGAGTAGGTTCAGCAGTAAGAGATTGAAGAACACCATTTATATATATTGATGGAGTATTAGAAGTTGAGCTATCATCATAAGTCACAACAATGTATTGCCATTGGTTTAGACTAATAGAATCTGCTGGCGTATACCAAAGTCCCCTTCTCGTACTAAATCCTCGATAAAACAGCATATGATGATCCACTGCATCAGCTTCTCCATCTACACACATAACCCAACCATCTGTACCGTCTGTAGCTGAAGATTTATCTAAAACTCGACCATATTGCGCACCACCCCATCCTTCTGGATAGATCCAGGTGGAAATAGTTGCTCCACCATTGAATAAATTATCTATGCTGGTATCTGAACCCATATTGGAATAATCATTTATTCCATCATAATCTCGACCTCTAGCGATGTACGCTGAAACGTCAGCAGCCTGAAAGTTGGTACCATCATTATTATTTGGAGTTGAGTCTAATAGGGTTGTAGTTAAATGCCAAACTCCTTTAAAATTTGAATTCCAAACCCCACTAGGGTTTTGTCGAGATTCCATCGTCAAATTTCCATAATACATATAGATTTTAGTATCTATAGAACTTGAAAGTGAAGGAATTTTGATCCATGCCACCAATCGAGCATGAGAACTATTAAAGTCTTGTTCAAACAGCTCTATCTCATGATCTAACCAATCTGTATCATTAGAAAAGGCAATATCATCCCCATCTGCTTGTACTTCTGTGTGTAAATCAGAATCGTATGTAGAAATCAATAATGGAAAATTTGTGAGATCATCGGAAACTTGTAAATGATTTATTGTTATTTCTTTATAATATTGAAAATAACGGGTATTTGGAGGGATACTTGATCTGTAAGGTAATGAAACGTTTTCATCATAAAATTTAGTATCTTTATTATACCAGTTGTTTCTAGTTTGATAATCTATTCCGGAAATAATTGGAATAGAAAACGTTATAATAATAATTATTACCACTCCAAATTTAAGCTTATTCAACCTCAAACCCTTACCCCTATTTTCACTGTGATGTATATTCTTATACCAAAAATATTACAGTTATGTGAAAAAAATAGTGCAAGAAATATATAAATCAATGTAAAATTTTGACTCAAATTTAATTAAATTATAGTATTTCAATCGAAGATAAATCTCATTTTTTAAAATTAATTGCGAATGAAATAATGTCGGATGCTAAAATCTGTAAAATTAATTTCTGAAAATCTGTCGTAAGAAAAACAAAAACAATAGTACATTATCTTAATGAGTATTTAATCTTTTTTTACATAATTCAATCGCTCTGGGATTAGCATCCACACCTAACCATTTTCTTTTAAGTTTGTGTGCTACCACCAATGTTGTCCCAGATCCACAGAAGAAATCTGCAACTAGGTCTCCTTCCTTAGAAGATGATAAAACTATACGCTCAAGTAATTTTTCTGGTTTTTGTGTTGGGTACCCTAAATATTCCTTTGATCTTGTCCTTGTTTGATACGAATATATATCATTCCATACATCCCCAACAGGCGTCCCAGGATTTTCATCTAAATATTGCTTCCCTCCTCTCCTTTTTCTGTATAGACGTCCCTTTTCATCCCTATATCGGAACATTTGCTTAATGTATTTCTCTCGGTAAGGGATATATTGTTTATTAAACGTATATTTATCTGACTTCGTATAGTACAAAATAGCATCATGCTGACGGACCCATCCTCTAACTTGACTTTTAAAACCGGACACACTCCCTACATTCCATATTATTTCTCTTCTAAAAAATTCTCGACCAAATATCTTATCACATATAAGCTTAAGATCAAATACGGCATTATTATCACAATGACAATAAAAACTACCAGAATCCTTCAGAACGCGGTGCATTTCTCTTATTCTTTCTTCCATGAAATTTAAGTAGTCATCTAAAGACTCCCAAACATCAGAAAATTCTTTATAATCTGTTCCTGTATAAAATGGTGGATCAATATAAATTAAGTCAATTAACTCAGGTTCAAGTTGTTTCAAAAATTCTAGATTTTCTGAGAGGTAAACTGTATTTACTTTCATTTGATAGTTAAATAGGATTAATAATTCATACCATTATAATGAATTTGATTAAAGCACGATTAAATAAGAATTTCTTGGATGAATTTAAGGATTATGATTTTTCTAAAATTGCCGAGAATAAAATATTTTTTGTTGGTTCCTGTCGCTTTAAAGATTATTTTATTAAAATTGAATCAATCTTACAAATTTTGTTTGGTAAAATAGTCTATATTTGCTCAATTGATGGGTTATTAAATAAAGATAAGTTTTCTTTCAATGAATGGGAAAAACTACAAGCAATTGCTCTAAGAAAATTACAAGATCAAGATGCTATATTAGTGTTAGACATAGATGGTTATATTGGTGATCATTCTTTAGAGGAAATTGAGAATTTTGAGAAAAGATACAATAAGCCAATCTACTATTTGTCCGAATTAAGAAAAAAACAATAGCATCACATACAAATCATTAATTTCATAAACTCATTTTTTATTTAAGAAAAGATCAATACTTAGATATGAACTATAAATAGGAAATGAAATTAAGGGTTTAATTGGAATATGGAATTGTTCCATGTATTTTGGGACGACGGGAAAAGGCTATTTTTAGAATTCAAAAAAGATGAAAGGGAAAATCAAATTCTTCTTCCAGAAAAAATAAAACGATTAAACCTAAAATTTGATATCTCCAAGACAACAAACCAGAAACTTATCAATCAACCTCCTTATCTTGTCTCGATAAAAAAAATATATTATTCAAATGAATTTCTCTGTTTTACAGTTGATTTAGATGAGATTTTTGGGTGTAATGATCTACAAGTTAGAATATTGAAACTAACTATTTTCTTGTTTTCTGGTCAACGTATTGAATATAAATTTGAAGAAAAATTCAATATATCAGACCTATGGGTTAATGAAGATTGTTATGTAGGATTTGACTATATTGATTTGGGATTAAGAAAAAATCAAAATAATGCATTTATTCAAGAAAAAGTGTTTCGAGAAGTTAAAACAGATTTCAATCACCAGAAACGGGAAAGTACAGTTATCTATGAGAAAAATAGCGTCAAAAATATTTCGATAGACAAGTCTATCATTTCTATGATACGTGAGAGTAACAAAACCCTAAAAAATATCGAGAAATAT
>Ga0209536_100005252_pt1 | contig 20217 bp, 13 predicted proteins | sample DeeMarSeWOR28_12_FD_187461 | JGI IMG/M metagenome (GOLD analysis project Ga0209536, IMG submission 187461) | Marine sediment microbial communities from White Oak River estuary, North Carolina - WOR-2-8_12 (SPAdes) (version 2) | ecosystem: Environmental > Aquatic > Marine > Intertidal zone >...
CAAAGCCAGACCCGACCCGGAGCAGATTCGACTTATCTATGAATTCACCAATTATGGTGATGCAAGGGCGTTCAACGCCAAAAAAGAGGCCCTCAGCCCTACGACACCCGAAAATAAACTGGACATCGCCGCCTTGAATGAATTGACGCCGGAGCAGCGATGCTTTGGAGAATATAGGCATGTGCAGTTGATTACTCACGCCTTCCTTCACGGCGGCATACTTCATCTGGCAGGAAACATGCTGTTTCTGCTGGTCTTCGGCTCTCGCGTAAACTCGGCGATCGGCAATATCCTGACGGTAATTCTGTACCCGATTCTGGCCGTTGCCGCGGCGCTGACGCACCTCGCATCAATGGGAGCAGAGCCACCCACACCGATGCTGGGCGCTTCAGGAGCAGTGATGGGATTGGCTGGAGCGTATCTGCTGCTTTATCCTGTTCACAAGGTTTACATGGTAATATGGATGCGGTGGGGACTGGTCATGGGATTTCGACTTTCCTACAAATACTTCGCCCTCAGGGGCTTCTGGGTGGTGCTTTTCTACATCGCATTCGATGTCGTAGCAGTCAGCATGATGATGACAACGGGAACCGCTCACTGGGCACATATAGGAGGGCTCATCTTCGGAATCGTGCTCGCATTTATCCTGCTTGCCGGCAGAATAGCTTATTCCAGAAGTGACGTGCTGTCGTTGGTTCTGGGAAGACACGCATGGCCGATTATCGGTAAACCGCACAGCCGTATGAAATAGCGCCGAGCAATCCTGCCATTATCTGCCTGAAACTCGCAGGAAACCACTAGGATCCGACACGACGCACTGGAATTATCCAACATCACGGCATCAATGAATTTGTCGCAATTTTCCTGAACAGGATTCCATCCCACCAAATGATGATGAGTAAAACACGAGAGCCAAAATACTATTGGATTGGCGGCTCAATGGTAGCGCGAATTTCGGAGGGATGTTTGCCCGCCGAGTCTGCAATTGCTCGCATCGTCATATCGGGGCCGGCCTTGATACCGGCGTCTTGGAGTTTCTTAACTGCCGTGTTCACATCAAGGTCCATTTCTTCACAGTATTGTGTCAGTGTCAACTTGCCGAAGCCGCGACCAGGGCCTCCTCCATGCCCACCACCATTCGCCTCACTTTCGGCGCGCTGGCCGCCTCCGCCATGACGCCTGCCGGGACCGGACTGACCTAAGGCGATATTATAAAGCCGTACTGGCGTCATATTGTACGCCTTCGCGAGCTCGCCCAGTACAATGTCTGTCGATTTTACCTCGATTCCTGCTGCCTTAAGGTTGGCGAGCATCGTTTCAAGGTTTACACCCTGAACCTGCTTGGCAAGCTCGTCAAGGCTCATAAGTTCGGCGTGAGGGATAGGTGCACGTTGCTGGGGGCTCTCCCAACTGTGCTTTATGTTCTCGTTCCAAGCCAGCAGAGAGGAAAACGGCCTGATGTCCCTAAGGGTGCCGATAAAAATCAGGGCGCAAACAAACAAAGCTGCCGCCCATTCGCTGCGCAGGGCAAAGGCTTTTGTGGCCTTGCTCTTGAAGTAGCTAACGAATGGTTTCCAGTTTAGGTACAAGTGGACAACCGATGCGACGACGAAGGTAATACTAAACCAGTCATGAAGACCTATCCACTCATGCTTCGTCAGCCCCAGAAGAGTCCAGCCCGTCCAGTTGGCGACCCGGCCGGGGGGAACCACAAAGAGGATCACTCCCGTAAAGGCCATTCCAACAAAGGATACTGCGGTCAGAACTGAAATAAAAGAACGCCAGTTGAATCGCTTATTTTTACCATTGCTCATTTTCTTGCCTTTCCGATCTTTTTTTGCCCCTCACATATTCTCGCTGCCATAATCACACCTTTATATAATTATTAACTTTCAATAATACGTCAGGATACTACATTGGTTCTGTTATGGCAATTACAAACCTGTATTTACATTCTCAACTGGAATTGTGCGCAACTGTTCCTGTTCTTGTAGCAAATCGAAATCATTTATTTACTTGGCAATATTTCTCCGCTTTGTTACAAATATGCAGCAGATATCAAATTAACTGCAATAGAAGAAAAATTCGGAGCCCAAAGAAATGAAGGACATAAATCGAAGAGAATTTGTAAAGTTCATCGTAACAAGTGCTGCCATACCTGTCACCGGCTGCAACAGTGCTCTTGGACGACAAAAAAGCTCGAAGCCCGAAAAAAAGCCCAACATAATACTGATTATGGCCGACGACCTTGGCTATGAGTGTCTCGGTTGTTACGGCAGCGCATCATATAAAACCCCCGTCCTCGACGAGCTTGCCCGGACCGGAATGCGCTTCGAACATTGTTACTCCCAGCCCCTTTGCACTCCCTCCCGCGTAAAAATCATGACCGGAAAGTCGAACGCTCGAAACTATACTAAATTCGGTAACTTCGATTTCACCCAGACAACTTCCGCCCATGTATTGAAGCGTTCCGGCTACGATACCTGCATCGTCGGCAAGTGGCAGTTAATGGGCCGCGGCCTCGATGGCCCATACGACGCCGGCTTCGATGAATACTGCCTCTGGCACATGGAGGATGTCCGCGCCCCAAAAGGCTCTCGCTACCGCGATCCGAAAATTATACAAAACCGCAAACTGCTCAAAGGTCTCGATGGTAAATATGGCCCCGATATATTCACAGATTACATCTGCGGCCTGTTACTTCGCCACAAATCCGAAAACTCAAAACCCTTTTTCCTGTACTTCCCCATGGCTCTGACCCACGCCCCCTTCGAACCAACGCCGGACAGCCTTGAGTGGAGCAAAGCCAAAGTCAAAAATTCCCCTAAATTCTTTATCGACATGGTTGCATACATGGATAAAATCATCGGCCGCATCGTCGCGAAACTCGACGAACTTGGCCTTCGAGAAAACACACTCCTGTTATTCACCGGTGACAACGGCACGCCAAGACAAATCACCTCGAAGACCAAGGATGGCCGCTCTATCCGCGGTGGCAAGGGCCTCACCACCGACGCGGGCACACACGTCGCCCTGATTGCTAATTTCAAAGGCACGATCACGCCCGGCCGTATCTGCTCCGACATCGTCGATTTCAGCGATTTCCTCCCAACACTCGCGGATGCCGCAGGTGCCTCGATACCCGCCGACACCAAAATCGACGGCAAAAGTTTCCTGCCTCAGCTACTTGGCAAAAAAGCTTATCCAAGGGATTCCATATTCTGTTGGTATCGAAGAAATCCCGGCGATACCTTGTTCCGTTTCGCTCGTGACAGGCGATTCAAACTTTATGACAAGGGAAACCATCCGCGCGCAGGAAAACTTTACGATGTCAAAGCCGACCCCCTCGAAAAGACTCCCATCGAAACGGGCCGCCACTCCGATGTCAGAAAGCGCCTCCATGCGGTCCTGAATTCAATGAAGTGAAAATGGGACGGGACCTGTTCAATAAGAAAAACTCAAAAACCAAAACAAATCATTGCAAAATGTCACCTTCGTTGCATAATATATTCTCCGACAGATGCAGAATGAATGGGATGTGTATGGATGACCTCGGCTTTATTCGGGAAATATTGGGCCTGTAGACTTATTCGGGAGAAAATATGATTGGCCAGACTATATCCCACTATAAAATTCTCGAAAAAATCGGAGAAGGGGGGATGAGTGTGGTCTATAAGGCACAGGATACTACGCTCGGAAGATTTGTCGCCCTGAAATTTCCATCGGAACAAGTTCTGACAAATGAGGCCAAAAAGACGCGATTTATCCGAGAAGCAAAAGCCGCTGCTGCCCTGGACCATCCGAATATCTGCATACTGCATGAAATTGGTCAGGCACAGGGAAAAACATTCATTTCTATGGCTTATATAGACGGCCGGAGCCTCTATGAGAAAATCAAGTCCGGCCCGCTATACCCCGACGAGGCGGTTGATATTGCAATCCAGGCTGCACAGGGACTCTATGAAGCACACGAAAAAGGAATTGTCCATCGTGACATCAAAACCGGCAATATTATGGTCACCGCCAAAGGTGCTGTTAAGATTATGGATTTTGGTATAGCAAAGTTGGAGTCTTCAACTACCGAGACGCGCCTGACAAGCCACGGCGCAATCATGGGTACTGTAGACTATATGAGCCCGGAGCAAGCTCGCGGTGAACCTGTGGATTACAGAACAGATATATGGTCCCTCGGCGTCGTAATGTATGAAATGCTTGCGGGCCGGCTCCCTTTCAAAGGCGGCACCGCGCAAGCTGTTATTCATGCGATTTTATATGAAGAACCTGAAAAGCTGAGAAATTTGAGAAGAGAGATTCCTCCGCCACTGGAACAAGCTGTTTTAATGTCGATGCAAAAGGAACCTCCAAACAGGCATGAAAATCTCGGTGTTTTAATCAGCCGGTTAAGAGCCATAAGACGTGATTACCTGACCTCCTCGACTCCATACAAAAAATCTCCCTCAATCGCTGTCCTGCCCTTCACGGATATGAGCCCCGAAAAAGACCAGGAATACTTCGGTGATGGGATGGCCGAGGAGCTTATCAATGCGCTGACGCACGTGGGTGACCTGCACGTTATCGCTCGCACCTCTGCCTTTGCATATAAAGGTAAAAGTGTTACTGTCGCCGAAATAGGCAGGGACTTGAATGTGGAAACAATCTTGGAAGGAAGCGTGAGAAAAGCGGGAAACAGATTAAGGATAACCGCCCAGCTTGTTGATACAACAAGCGGCCATCATCTCTGGTCACAGCGTTATGACCGCCAGATGGATGATGTCTTTGCCATTCAGGATGATATAACTTCGGCAATTGTAGATGAGCTAAAACCAAAGCTCTTGGGACAGGAGAAGGCAAAATTAGCTAAGCGGCAGACTGTAGAGCTCCCGGCTTATCAACTGTATCTCAAGGGTCGTTTCTTCTGGAACAAGCGAGGCGCACAGAACCTGGAAAAGGCCATTGAATATTTCGATAAGGCGGTCGAAGACGACCTTAACTATGCAGCGGCTTACGCCGGCTTGGCTTCATCTTACATGTTGATTCCGATTTATAGTTCTGTACCTGCGGCCGAATACGGTCGTAAAGCTAAAGACAACGTATTGAAGGCCCTCGAAATCGACGATTCTCTTGCCGAAGCGCACGCCTCTATGGGTTTCATCATGGTATGGTACGAGCGCGATTGGGATGGTGCCGATACCCATTTCAAACGTGCCTACGAGTTCAATCCCGGCTATGCCTTCGCTCACCACTGGTATTCGGAGAGTTTCTATTTCAGGGGCAGATTTGAGGAAGCTGTAAGAGAGATGGAAAAAGCCTTTGAATTGGACCCTGTCTCAGCCGTCATTCACAGGGACCTTGCAACGGTCTATTTCTTTGCAGGTCAGCTCGACCGTGCGATAGAATTTTGTACTAAAGCCCTTGAGATCGATCCGGCAATGTTCCTGGCTCACTATCATATCGGCCTGGTCTATTTGGCTAGGTCAATGTACGAAGAAGCACTTGGGGAATTTCAAAAAGAAAATCAGCTCCAGCCAAATACACTGGGAGTGTCAAACGCGTTAATTGTCTTCACATACATGCAAATGGGCAAAAAAGAGCTGGCAGGAAAATTTCTTGACCAGAGCGTTGCACTGTCAAAGCGGACATACGCAGTTCCAAGCTTTTTGGCAAGCTTATATTTCGCGATTGGCGATAAAGACAAGGGTTTTGAGTTTTTAAAAAGGGCCTATGACCAGCAGGATTGTTGGCTTGTCACGATCAAATTGGGTCCTGTATATCAGACTGTCCGCTCAGACCCGAGATATATCAAAATGCTCAAAAAAATAAACCTGGAAAAATAGGAATAACAGGCCAAACGACACACCTCCTGAATATCCGTAACGAGGGATTTCAATGAGTGATATCGAAGATGAAAAGAATAAGGGGTTCATTGAGGATGAGCCTGTTCCCACAGCCGATTTTACCGGCCCGCTGAAAGGACCTGGCAGCCGAATCGGTCGGTTCAGTATTGAGCGGGAATTAGGTCGCGGCGGCATGGGAGTGGTGTACCTGGCCCGTGACACCAGGCTTGACCGTTCTGTCGCCATCAAGAGTCTGCCGCCGGAAGTGGTGAACAATACGCAGATAAAGTCACGTCTGAAGCGCGAAGCAAAACTCCTGGCTTCTTTGAATCATCCCAATATTGCCACTATTTATGAAGAACTCGAAGAGGAACAGGGTGCCGGATATCTAATCCTCGAATACATTCCCGGCCAAACGCTGGCTGATAGGCTGGCGACCGGACCTATGCCTGTTCAGGAAGTTCTATCCGTCTTTAGACAAATCGCTGAGGCTCTTGAGGCTGCACATCGGGAAGGGATTGTGCACCGCGATCTGAAACCGGCCAATATCAAAATTACTGAAGAGGACAGGGTGAAAGTGCTGGACTTTGGAGTGGCCAAGGCGGTCGGTGGTGAGGCGCTGAATAAACAAAGCACAGCTACAGAACCAGGCAAAGTGATAGGCACAGCCGCTTACATGAGCCCGGAACAGGCACGAGGAAAACAGATTGACAAACGCACCGATATATGGGCGTATGGATGTTGCCTTTATGAGTCGCTCACGGGAATTATTCCTTTTGAAGGACCTACGGCTTCGGACACTCTGGCCAGAATTCTTGAGCATGAACCTGATTGGGAAGTGCTGCCTCAAGCAGTGCCGGCAAGTATTCGGATTCTACTGCGTCGCTGTCTTGAGAAAGATCCTCACCAGCGCCTTCAGCATATTGGCGACGCAAGATTAGAAATCGCCGACGCGTTATCTGATCGAATCGAATCCTTGAGTATACCGCCACCGAAAAGATTGTCTAAGATGCAACAGGTGATGCTTTGGTGTTTTGTTATTTTTATTGTTGCTGCCGGTAGTTTTATTGTTTCCACATGGATTGCCTCTCGACAAGAAATAGAAACTCTTCCAAGAAATGTCACCGCTTCGGTTATAGATCTTCCGGATAATACTTCCTTGTTCTTATCTAAAGGTGAATCTATCTCATTTTCGCCGGATGGTAAATTTCTCGTCTACGTCGCCGTGGCACAAGATGGCATACAGCGGCTCTACCTGCGAGAGATGGCGGCGGATACAACCACTTTAATTCCTGGAACGGAGGGGGCCAGCGGTCCGTTCTTCGGCCCCAACGGACAAAATATCGCTTTCTTCGCTGAGGATAAAGAGAAAGGACAACATGAGCTAAAAGTCGTGCGAATTGGTGATGGCGAACCTCTGAAGCCGGAAGCCCTGTGCAGGGTTCCCCCTATGCCATGCGGAGGAACTTGGGAATCATCTGATCGAATCATCTACTCACCAATCCATCATCATGAACTGTTTGCCATTTCTATTACCAATCCCGAGGAACAGGAAATCGTATCAAATATAGATGTAAGCTTGGGGGAATACGGGCATACATGGCCCTGTATGTTGCCGGAGGGTAATGGGATCATATTCACGCTATCGAAGGGCGATCCTTTGAGCGGCCTGACAACAGTGGTCAAATGGAAGGGGCAGAACAGAGCACAAGAGCTACTCGCCAACAGCAGCTTTGCCCGGTACGTATCAACCGGCTCGACAGGATACCTCGTCTTTCTAAGCAACGAATCTCTGTGGGCTGTCCGATTTGATCCGAAAAACACAACCAATCCCATCAAAGGTGAGCCATTTCCGGTGGAGAACAGGATAGGATCGACACAGTACAATGGCGGCCAGTTCGCCATTTCAAATGATGGAACTTTTGTTTTCGCTTCCGGAACGTCTCCACTGGGATTGACCAGGAGCAAACTGGTTTGGGTAAATGCACAAGGTATGGAAGAGGAGATTGGAGCAAAGCCGCAATATTATGACACTTGGTCTGAACCCCGGCTGTCTCCCGATGGCAGGCAGGTCGCTGTAAAAGTCTCCAACTATACCAACCTGTTGCTCTGTGATTTGGACAAGAATGAATTTTCCAAATTGACTAACATGAAAGGATACCAGTTTGGTCCCCTCTGGCACACCAAGAATGGACAACGATACATAATCTTTGGTAATCAGGACCCAAAGGTCCCGCCCAATTTATACAGTCAGCCGGTAAACAGGAGTGAGGAAGCCGCACTGCTGTATGAGAGTCAGCATGCCGTGCACGCGACATCAATTTCTGAAAGACACAATATAGTTCTGCTTCGAATGCATTATGTCCATTCTCCTAAACCTGCGGGCACATCCGACATATGGTTGTACGGCTTGGGAGGCGAACCAAACGAGCCGTGGTTCGAAACTGAGGAGTATAACGAATCCGCGGGAGAATTCTCACCTGATGGTCTATGGATAGCTTACACCTCCAACGAGGAGGGACAAAATGAAGTTTATATTGGGCGGTATCCTTCAGGTGATAGGAGGAAGGTCTCAAGTGATGGGGGTTCTGAACCGGCTTGGGGTAGGAACAAGGACAAGCTTGAACTCTTCTACCGCGATGGGAAGAGCTTCATGAGGGTAGAAGTAACGCAGACCGAACCGGAACTGAAAACCTCAAAGCCGGAGCAATTGTTTGCAGACAAATATCTGAGGGTCGAATATCCGGATTCTCGAAACTACGATATATCCGAAGACGGCAAGTTCTTGGTCATTAAGCCCGTTGAGGAGCAGACTGCACCCGTAACGCAACTCAAGATGGTGAACAATTGGTTTGACAAACTCAGGCAGAATGAGAAATCCATCAAAGACTGACGATTGGGCAGATTAACTTGATTATTTATTGTTCTCTTCCCGAAGCTTCGCGAAGGGCCTTTAGAAAAACCGGATTAACTTGATAACCGAGAATCTGGGCCTTATGAACGTCTTCCCATGCCTTGTCATATTCCTGCTTATAGTAGTAAGCAACCGCACGATTGTTGTAGGCCATAGCAAGCTCCGGTTTTATCTCAATAACCTTGGTGAAGTCTCTGATGGCTTGGTCATTTTCACCATTGGACATATACGCAAGCCCCCGATTGTTGTAAGCATGAGCAAACCTTGGACTTATCTCGATGGCTTTATTGAAGTCTGCAATGGCTAACTCATTGTATCCTTTGGCCATATACACAAGACCTCGATTGACATAGGCCTCAACGAACTTTGGGTTTATCCCAAGTGCCATGGTGTAGTCTGAGATAGCCTTGTCGGGTTTGCCTGTGTTATAATAAACAAGCCCACGATTGTAATAAGCCTTGAACTCGCTTGGATTTATTTCAATCGCCTTGGTAAAATCTGAAATACCCAAATCATATTCGTCCTTAGCTGCATAGACCCGCCCTCGATTGTTGTAGGTTTGAGCATCTCCTGGATTTACCTCAAGCGCCTTGCTAAAGTCTGCGATGGCCAGATCATTCTCACCCTTAGCCATATAAAAAATCCCCCGATTGACATAGGTCTGAGCCAACCCTGGGTTTATCTTGATGGCCTTATTGTAGTCCAGGAGGGCTTGGTCATATTCACCCTTATCCTGATACGCAATCCCTCGATTGCTGTAGGCTTCTGCATACCTTGGATTTATCTCAAGGGCCTTGGTGCAATCTGAGATGGCCTGGTCATATTCACCTTTGTTAGTGTAGGCAACCCCTCTATTGCTGTAGGCCTCAGTAAGCTCCGGTTTTATCTCAATGGCCTTATTGAAGTCTAAGATGGCTTGATCATGCTCGCCTTTGTTATTGTAGGCATTCCCTCGATTGACGTAGACCTCTGCAAACCTTGGATCTATCTCGATGGCCTTATTGAAATCTGAAATGGCCTGGTCATGTTCACCTTTCTTATTGTAGGCAAGCCCTCTATTATTATAGGCCATAGCAAGCTCAGGTTTTATCTCAATAGCCATGGTACAGTCTGAGATGGTCTGGTCATATTCACCTTTGTTAATATAGGTATTTCCCCGATTGACATAGGCCTCTGAAAGTCTTGGATTTATCTCGATGGCTTTGTTAAAGTCTGTGATGGCTTGGTTATATTCGCCTTTGTTTTTGTAGGCAATCCCTCTATTGACATAGGCCTCTGCAAGTCTTGGATTTATCCCGATGGCTTTGTTAAAGTCTGTGATGGCTTGGTCATATTCACCTTTTCTATTATAGGCGTTCCCTCGATTGTTATAAGCCAAAGCAAATTCCGGTTGTATCTCAATGGCCTTATTAAAGTCTAAGATGGCTAAATCATATTTGCCTATATTGTTAAAGGTATTTCCCCGGTTTAAATGGGCCCAGGCTAACCTGGGATTTATCTCGATGGCCTTGGTGTATTCTAAGATAGCCTTGTCATACCGGCCTTTCCGGTTGTGGGCAAGGCCCCGATTGTGGTGCTGAATATACTTGTCCCCACACCCCACAAGAAGCAGGCAAACCATTAGTCCTGCCCCCGGCAGCACCGTCTTGAACACCGCTCTGTTCTTAAGACGACTCATAACTTTACTCCCTAATGCTCCCCTAAAGTATAAAACCTTTCACTCCTCCTCACAAGAGAAAATTAAAAGTACATATTTACTTGTTAAAATTTGCCTGTTCTGTTACAAATATGAAGCAGATATCATATTGACTGTGATAGAAAAAATTCGGAGCGAAAAAATGAAAAACCTCAATCGACGCCAGTTTGTTAAACTCGTGGCGGGAACCGCCGCAACCGCGGCTATTCCTGTAACAGGCTGCGATCGGGTGACAGCCCCAAAGCCGGAGGCTTTGGGGATGGTTCCGCCGAACATAATTTTCATATTAACAGACGACCAGCGCTGGGACACAATGTCCTGCATGGGCAATCCAATAATCCAAACGCCGAATATGGATGACCTGGCGGCAAATGGTATCCTCTTCACACATGCCTTTGTCACCACCTCTATATGTGCATCCAGCCGGGCCAGCATCCTATCCGGACAGTACGTCCGCCGTCATGGTATCAACAACTTCTCAACCAGCTTCTCCGGGGCCGCCCTCGCTCAGACCTATCCGTTGCTCCTTCGAAGCGCAGGCTATCGAATAGGCTGCATAGGAAAACACGGCGTCGGAAGGGGACGCGACTTCCCTGTTGAAAAATACGACGTCTGGTTCGGCTGCCCCGGACAATGCTCACCATACGAACGAAAAGATAAAAATGGAAACTACAAACACCTCACCCGCCTATTCGGAGAACAGATAATCGAATTCCTAAACGGCTGCTCAAGAGAAAAACCATTCTGCCTCTCCGTTAATTTCAAGGCCCCGCACGTCCAGGATGGCGACCCGCGCCAGTTCATCCCCGACCGCGCATACAAGGATTTGTACAAGGATGTCAACATCCCGACACCGAAAACAGCCGACCCACGCTACTTCCAGGCCCTGCCCGAATTCCTCCAAACATCCGAAGCCCGACGCCGATGGAACATACGCTTCTCAACTCCAGAAAAGTTCCAGGAGTCCGTCAAAAATTACTACCGCCTCATTTACGGCGTCGACGTCGTCATTGGAAAAATCCGCGCCGAGCTCGAGCGCCTCGACCTTGCCGACAACACTATCATAATCCTCACCGGAGACAACGGCTTCTACCTCGGCGAGCACGGCCTCGCCGGAAAATGGTTCCCCCACGAAGAGTCCATCCGCGTCCCGCTCCTTGTCTACGACCCGCGGGAGCCGAAGAAATTCCGTGGCCTCACCCGAGACGAATTCGCCCTCAACATTGACATTGCCCCGACAATCCTCCAGCTTGCCGGCCAACAGGTCCCGCAACAAATGCAGGGCAAAAGCCTGCTGCCGCTTCTGAAAGGCAAAAAACCGAAATGGCGGACCGATTTCTTTTACGAGCACCTCTTCAATCACAAGACCATCCCCAAGACCGAGGCCCTGCGCACCCCCCGCTTCAAGTACGCCCGTTATATTGATTTCGACTACGAAGAGCTTTACGACCTGAAATCCGACCCACACGAGACACAAAATCTGGCAAAAGACCAAAAATACGCCCGAACCCTCAAATCCTTGCGAAAACGCTGCGACGAACTGCTCCAGAGGGCCAAAGGAACCTGAAATTACAAAATTTGAAAAAGTTCTTGCCTTTCCGGCAAAAACATATATACTCTTCCGTTTATCTCGATTGAGATACGCCTTTGAATAGGAAAAATTATGGCAAAGAATGAAAAAACCTCTACGGTCTCAAAAACTGAGATGCTGGATGCCGTCGAGAGCAAAAGTATAAAGCAAAAGGTACCTCACTTTGAAATTGGCGACACCGTAGATGTCCATTGCAGCATAAAGGAAGGCGACAAAGAGCGCGTACAGGTATTCACAGGAACAGTAATTGCAAGGAAGGGCCGGGGAATTAACGAGAGATTCACCGTTCGAAGAATCGTCGACAACGAGGGCGTCGAACGAATCTTCCCCCTGAATTCACCCAACGTCCTTGATATCAGGCCGGTCAGAAGCGGTAAAACAAGGCGGGCAAAGCTCTATTACCTCCGCAAACGCACTGGAAAGGCCGTCCGGCTCGCTCATCGACACAGCACCCACACCGTCTCAAAATAACAGCCCGCTACTCGCGAGATACGGTATGTTGCTCAAAAAAAGCAAATTCTTGGCAGACCGCGAACACCTCGGCCGATGGGGTGAAGGCCGCTGTGAAAAGTTCCTAAAAAGAAAAGGCCTAAGAACCCTAACCAAAAACTACTCCTGCAAGACCGGCGAACTCGACTTGGTCATGGTCGATACCGACGCCACGATTGTATTCGTCGAGGTAAGAACAAAAGCCGATTCCGATTTCGCCTCACCGGAAGACTCTATCACTACTCCTAAGAAAACTAGGCTTCTCCGCACCGCCCGCTATTTCCTCGCAACAAATAATATTGACGACCGCCCTTATCGCTTCGATATCGTTGCGATTGTCCTCGACAAATCCGGCAAACCAAAAATCAACCACTACAAAAACGCATTCGTACCTTGAAACCTGTGGAACTAATAGACGCACAAAGCGATTCAAAATCTCGGCTGTCCCCAAAAAATCCTGTAACTTTTTATAGCCTCTTTTGTCTATAATAGTAGTATTGAGATAATCGTGCACATTCAGGTTGAAAGGATTTAAGTTGTGAAAAAAGTATTCTTTATACTGTTTGTACTCCTTTCGGGAATTAGAGCTGTTTATGCAGATGATTGGGGCTGGCCTGTGGAAAAAGATTATTTCTCAGAAAATAATAGGTTTGTGGCACATGTCACGCCGCCAAAGTATCTTAAAAAAGACAAACCTTTGCTTGAAGTCTTTGAGATCAAAAACACACAAAGAGTCTCGTTGTTCCGATACAGAATTGACTATATGCAGGTTCCAGTGGAAGTTTATGTTTCGGATGACGGCGAATATGTCGTAACCGTTAACGAGCATGGAAAAGTTGGTTATGGCGGTCATGTTGTTGCTTTTTATGAAAAAAAAGGCTGCATAAAAAACTATTCTATGGAGGAAATTTTACATCTACCGAAGAATATCAGCAATATGGAAATATCCGAGCTCATACCTCACAGCACCACATCCCGATGGTGGGATCAGAACAGTATTAAGTTTTTGGATAAATATGAAGGAAGGCTATATTTTTGCATCTGGCTGGATTTATTTAATCGCTGGATAGCTTGGAGCACTGACGATGGCAAAGAAGTCAGAATTGACGACAAAATGATGAAGAAGTGGAATAATAAAGCCCGTTTATGGTCACTGCAAGAAATCAAGAAAAAATTTCATTGTGATGCTCCTTATAGATTTCTGGGCAATTTAAAAAATCCCGAGGACCGGCGCCTTATTGAAAAATTGCTCTCAGATGAGGAATTTATCCAAGGTGGTAGTCATTTACACACTGTGCAATCAGCGTCAGTGGGTAGTCCTTCAATGAATCGTTTAGAGTTATATTATTCCTCATCCTCAAAGCGCCTTTTGGCAGAACAAATATTAGCGAATTGGAATGGCAGACCTACCGATCGCTGGCCCTCATATGAACAGCCGCTTTACTATCTGGGTAAGGTAGAAGGCACAGTTTCTTTGCCACAAACAGATAATCCAAAAGAGGCCACGCTATGGCTTTACCTTGTCCCCGCCTCCGTACCACAAAACCGATGGTACAAAAAAGCTCCCGTTCAACATCTCGTGAAAAATTTTGCGGGTTACGGTTTTTTTAATCTCGATCTCGAATTCACAACCAAATTCCCATTTGCCATCACGGCTGTTACTCCTGGAAAGTATTGGATAAAAGCCGTCCTGGACAAAACAAAACCTCTTTCCAAAACCGACGATCCAATTTATTTGCCTCAGCCGGGGGATTATCAAAGCCTGGATTCGACCGTCATAACCGTTGAAGCGGGCAAAACCGTCGAAAATATAACCATCGATTGCGCTCACAAGGTTACAAATCCAATTAATTGATACGCATTGCAATTTAATATTTTTTTGAATAATTTCGTGACTTTTATGGAATTTTAGGGCATAATATATTGTTGCCTAATCCAGTTCCGTTTGGTTGACTGATTGTTGTTATGTGTTCACAATATTAGCGGGAAAAGGAGGTAAAAAATGTCGCATCTCACTTATAAACGATTCATGCTGTGTTGTTTTGTTCTTATAATCCCCGGCATCCTGATTGCACAGGAGTCTGAAATTGAGTCTCTGAGGAAATGGTTGACTTCCCACTATCCGAGCTATCATTTTAGACGCCGTGCTCTGCTGACGTTGGCCGATATTGGAACAAAACCTGCAATCGATGCCATTCGTGAATTTGAGAATTGGAGCAAAAAACGCTTCATCGAGCCACCTGCCTTCCAGTTCGGAGAAAAAGACTGGGCGATTTACACTTTTGTCCCTCATCAGCTTACCCCACTTGCAAAAACAACAGACGAAAAAAACAGAACCTGGGCCATATTCCAATGGGAACGTTATGGCATAGTGGACACCTGGCTCACGCGGGCAATTGAAAAGGAAAAGTGGTCCCAGCCTATCCTGCTTTATTTACCGCTTCTACCTACGCTCAGCCCCTATCGTAATACGGGTCTCAAATGGGACGACGAATGCAGCTTCCAAATCAAAAATGACTCTATCAAAATCGTCGTCGACAAACAAATTTGGGAATCCCGCATTAGCGACCATCTCGCAGACTTGGATAAGGACGGCCTCACGGACCTTGTTGAAGCGCGTTTACTTACCGATCCGAATAATCCGGATTCGGACAAGGATGGCCTGCCTGATGGAAAAGACTCAAATCCACTCACGCCACGGCACAGTGACAGCAATGATATAACCGAAATACGCCAGGCAGTGTTCTCTTTTCTTTTCGCAACGAGCAATAGCCAGGATGCCCTTGTAATTGTTGGAGGAGCGGATTTTGCCAAGCAGGAATATTATGGTTTCGGGGGTTTTGTTCTCCATTCGCCCACAATCAGGCGTGGATTCGTTAACATAACAGGTATACAAGTGAACCTTAAATCCCCCGATACCGCAACCGCAACAATTAGTGATTGGGAGGGAAATTTGGCTGCAAGTGGACATCAGGCAAAATTGAAAAAGCTCCATGGCAAATGGGTTGTTGTCGAATTTAATATGACCTGGATCTCTTAAGATAACATCTTGACAAAATGTTAATAAATCTGTTCTATTAAAACAATGGAACTGATTGACACACATTGCCACCTGACATTTGATGATTTGGCTCGTGACATTGACGCCGTCATCGAGCGAAGCATCACAGCCGGTGTCACCTCCTGGATAACCGTCGGCACAGACAAAGAGCACAATCAAAAGGGCATCGCCCTCGCCGAACGCTTCAACAATGTGGCCGCTACAGTCGGAATCCACCCCCATTATGCCGACAAGGTGACCGCCGAAGATATCGCACAGTTAAAAGACCTCGCGCAAAATGATAAGGTTGTCGCCGTCGGCGAGACAGGCCTTGACTTCCACTATGAGCCTCAGAAAAAGCCCTACCAGCAGAAGCTCTTTGAAGACCACTTGAAAATCGCCGCCGACCTGAATCTGCCGGTGGTTATCCATTGTAGGGAGGCCTTCGATGACACGATGGATATGCTCAAACGGTTCGGCCGGCCGGAACTAAAAGCCGTCTTTCACTGCTTCTCCGGTTCGGCTGAGCAGGCCAAAGTCGTACTCAACAGAGGTTTCTACATCTCTTTTACCGGCGTCGTCACTTTCAAGAATGCTCGCATAAAGCGCCAGGCCGCTCAAATCGTCCCCCTCGATAGACTCATGCTCGAAACCGACTGTCCCTATATGTCCCCGGAGCCGGTGCGAAAGCATAAGGTTAACGAGCCCGCCTTTTTAGCTCACATCGCAAAGTTCCTCGCCGACCTAAAAGGCATGGACTTCGATGACTTCGCTGCCGCAGTAACCGCCACATCAAAAGCCTTTTTCAACCTGCCGGATAGCTAATCTACTTGCCATCATTAGCTCGACCGGGATTCTTGTCTCCGAATTGATCGAACCTCTCCAAATTTACTATTACTTACGACCGGATATTATCGACTAATTCTCCGCTCGGCCGTTTCATATCCCATCCGGCATCGGCTCGCCCAGTTTCTTATAAGTACCTTCCAGCGCCTTCCGGAATGCCGCTAAAGTCATCTTCTCCTCATGCCCGTCTAAAAATCCGACGTTAATATAATCTAAACAAAAAGCGGGATTCTCATATACGAGAACGTACTCATGAGGTGCTTTAAATTCGTTAAGTTTCCTGCCGGTTAAAGCTTTGACAAAGATATAGCTCGGCCCGTCAAAATCTTTCGGCTTCTTTGGAGATTCCATCATTATCCCCCCATTTAGAAAGGATTTGATGTCCTCCAGGCTGTTTGGAATACTCTGTTGGTGGGCATCGGCATACAAGACACTTGCTCTGCAGATTACCCTGATATTGAAAAGCGAGGCGTCACTCGCCATTGTTTTTTCTTTTTCCTCTTTTTCTTCCCTTGTTTCTTCATTTTTACTCGAACACCCGCTGCTCATCGCCCCGACCAGCAGTCCCATCGCAACAACACACGATAAAATCCGCCACCGCTTCATCCATACTCTCCTTTCTAAATCTAAACTGCTCGAATTAAATTACTGTATTTACCGTTCGAACGTTCAAACGTGGATTTCTAACTGTTTTTTCTGCCGGGCAACAAATCTTGAAGACATTATAGCGTACTTTATTGTTTAAGGCGACACTCCCCCAAATTTCATCCCCATTCGGTTTAGTTACGTTGGATGGGCTTCAGCAAATGCGTATATTATTTTAAAATAGAAAGTTCCCATTGAACCCCTGATATCTTTTTAAAATATCTCTATGGAGGTCCCCACTACTCTTTCACTCATTCACGCTCCACGTTTCCGAAAGATGGGACTTGCCCGCCGACTCTACTACTGGAATCCAAGCTCAACTACCGCCGAGCCCTCCGGGACGGGTATAGTGTGCACCTCAGGTCTTGCCGGCACATCAACATCAATCGGATGGTCTCTATAGACCATTCGGAATATAACCGGTACATGGTCGGAAACATCTCTCGAGAAATCGCCTATCGAGCGGTCCAATCGAATAATCGCAGCGTCGTCACCTGATATATCACCTGTACGGACATCGTTGCTTACCATTACGTGATCTATTAAGGACCGGTGGGAATCTCCAACATAAGAGATTGCGTCAGTCGAGGCATCATCTGCGGTAAGAGATAGCAGGTCCGGTGAACCTGTTATGGCGTTGAGAACGTCGGTATCCAGACGTTCGTTGAAATCACCGCCCAGAACAACTGGCAACTGCTCGGTAGCTCGGATATCTTCTATAATTTCGGCCAGTATCTCAGCCGCCAAACGGCGCCGGGCACGACTTTGTGCATCGCCGTAGGCCTTCAAATGCACAACTATCATAATGAAGTCGATCGGAGTCCGGTTCCCTTCAAAAACCGAACAATTCGCGAAAAGCGGTGCACGAGGAAACGCTGTCCTGCCTGATGCCGTCCTGGCCGAAAGTCGGCGACTGTGACGACCCGGGATATCTGTGTTCCGTGTCACCCTGGCGGTGTCCTGATCGTACAGCACCGCTAAGTCCTGTCTCCTCGGAACATCCTCGTAGACGTAATCAACAGCGTCTCCGAGTGTGGCCATTTCCGCTGTTAGGCGGTCCAATGCTTCATGCTCCACTTCTACAAGCCCCAGTACATCGAGGGACATTCGGCTGACAACATTGGAAACATCCCGAATCCTCTCTTGAGATACGGAACTGTTAAAGTGCTCGATATTCCAGAAACCGATATCAGCAAAATCCGCTGTCCCTACGTAGTCGGGAAGTTCAATTTCAAGGCTGCCTGCTTCTGCCAGACCGTAGTAATCGAAGAAACCCAGATAAGGGGACGAATCCGGTACCGTTTTGAGAATACTCTCAAGGCCTTCCCGTTTCCTGCTTTCACTGCCGCTTCGCCCTAATAAGTGCGCAACAATCGCCGACATCCGAATACCTTCATTGGTCGCTCGCCCGCCGTTTTCTCTCCACCCGGCGTGATGTAAAGCGACCAGTTGCCATTCGTTATTGAAAACAGGTGAGCCTGATGAGCCGGGTTCCGTGTCCGTTTCGTAATGAACCACAAGATCCTTAACACGCTTCACCAGATTGTTATGGATCGCTATCTCTTTGGGACGGCCGCGAGGGTGCTGGATTATATTGACCTGCTCATTGCGGGTGACAGTCGCCGGATTGCGCAATAAGGGTATTGGCTCAAGGTCGCTGAGCGGGCCGCTGTCACAGGCTACAATAGTAAAATCAAGCTCGCTGTCCGTAATAAAAAATTGGTCCGGTTTTAAGGCGATCCTTACAACGTTACCCCCTGCTTCGAAACCGAATTCCGCTGTACTCGCCGAGGCCTCAGACTCTGACGCCAAAACATGATTATTGGTCATGATGTAGTTACCGTCGGCAATCAGTGAGCCTGTACCAAGGCTGCCGGGGGTTACAATCCGACAGACTGACTTGGCGCGGACGGCTCCGTCTTTAAGGTAACGGGCCGGCAAAAAATCTCTGCCGAGATTGATCTTTTCGAAAAATCTCGATATCTCCGCTTCTGAATTTAACCGTGCTTGCTTTTCTGTGATTGGTTTTACCTTCTTACCCAGGATAGCACGTGTACGCCGGGCAACAAGGCGTTGGAACATCTCTGTCTTTAAGTCCGCAGCTTTTCGTACTGCTAACTCACGGCCGGGGCACAATCCGACCTTCTTGTTGGTTTTCGTTTCCATGATTAATCACCTCCATACTTTTGGTTAATATTGATACGATGTTTTTTTATCCGAATGCGAAAAGTTTCCGTTTGTCCCACCTATTTTCTGATAACAGAGGTATTTTTCAAATTTCCACCCTCCTATATAAACTTGATTATTTACGTCCTAAGCGCCCGTAAAATCCCGCCTAAATAGGCGGGTGCAGACTCTATGCATTATTAAAGCCGTCTCTAACGTTTGAAATGTTGATAATAAATTGACTTAAAATCCGAAAATTTTTGCCCCTATAAGAGCCGTTTTTTGCTATTTAACTGCGTTTTTCCCCTCATAATCAGGATTTTTTAAGTTTTTCACTTTTTTTAAAAAAATGGGTTCCAGACCCCTTAGAGTCTCAAGCCATTTTTCCCCGCTTTATCCTGCGATTCTTAAATTAAATCAGCCAATTTACTTTGTTGTATGATTCTTTCCAGAGCGTCCAGTCTTTTATTCACCGATTGGCTTTGAGTTTTTAGCTGTTCTTTCAATGACTCGTTTTCAGCCTTGAGTTCTTTTACTACTTCCAGAAGATAAAGCGAAATATATTCATACCGCACGCCATCAGGCCTGCCTTCGGCGTCATAAATCACAAGGTCTCGCAGTCCCAGCTCGTCCAGGTCTTCGGCTATAAGCCCAATCCCCCGGTCTTTCGATTTCTTCCAGGTGAATGTTACCGTGCGGGCCCCAAGTATCTTTGAGAAATCTTCTATAAGTGGAGCGATGTCTTCCTTGTACCTCCTTGATGAAGCTTCGGTAGTGCCCAGCGTGCCGTCATTCGAAATACGTACAACTCTGCCCACGCCGGGTACGTCAGTATCATACACGCCCGGCATTTGAACAATTCCTGCCAGCTTTGCACAAACTCCGGTATACCCCGGGTCCACAAAGTATCTTGTATCTTCTTGGTCATAGTAAATCCTCGAGTACATATAATTGCAATGAGACTCGTCGCTTGGATTTAAATAGTAGGTTATACCA
>Ga0209536_100005253_pt1 | contig 20209 bp, 13 predicted proteins | sample DeeMarSeWOR28_12_FD_187461 | JGI IMG/M metagenome (GOLD analysis project Ga0209536, IMG submission 187461) | Marine sediment microbial communities from White Oak River estuary, North Carolina - WOR-2-8_12 (SPAdes) (version 2) | ecosystem: Environmental > Aquatic > Marine > Intertidal zone >...
TTGAGGATATTTCCCACCAAGAAGTCTGTCCCACTTTGAGGGGACTGCTGACACAGGTTGTCGAGTATTGGGAATAAAAGGTTCTTCTTGTAGGATCCTCGCTTGCTAACAGGTCCAAGTAAAAAGATAAAATTCAATTGAGGAGAGTTCAGTGTACCTATACCCCCGTGAACAATTACTCAGTGTTGTATCATCACCACGATCTGCAAAAGGTTCCAGGTATAGATTGTTTTCGAATTGTTAGGGGGAACTTCTTTGTCCACTAAAATTAGATATGAAAATCTCAACTCGTTGGAAACCTTGTTGTACCTTAAACCACCAAATCTGTTGCGTGTATTCGGATTTATGGGGGTCTGCTGACGTAGGTTTAAGTTTTAGACCCTACCGGAAATTGATCTCCAGTGACCCGAAGGAAATCTCTGTATTGGTTGAAACGTCACGAATTGATAAGGATATTACTAATTTAAGTATCTTACCCCTTCTGCAGATCAGTGAGTTTTTTCTTGAGTATGTTGTAGACCTGCTCTGCTCCCACAAATTTCCCATCACCAATATCCCAATCAGCAGGATACAAAAGGAATGGCTGTGTTTGGTAACCACCCAGTCCACCATGAAAACCAATCAGCTCCTCAAATGCTGCTCCTTCTTTACTTTCGGGATCATAGAAACTGTTGATGAGGATATCAGGCGCATCAAGAAATGAATCTGTTCGCTTCAAGTGCGTTACTACATTGGGACCAAATCCAGAAAGGGGATTTTCACCTTCCACGCGATCCTCGTCCAGATAGTATCTTCCGCTTTCTCCGATCGCCACTGGACCATGCTCTTCAGACTGTACCATGATGAATCCAATGCCCTCATGTTCAGCCAATCCATCCAACATACCGGGATAGATTTTTTCAATCGCTTCCATCGGAGCACGCTCATCAAGCCGGGTGGAATACACCAACCCTAAATTCCCAGAGGCTAAGGCGACAAGGTGGGCAAATTGTTCAGGTTGCAGTTGGTCACGCTCCTGTTCTTCGCTTTCCGGCCCCAGTGTGACTTCTCCATCTGTAGTTTGCTCTTTCAAAGCTCGCCCGAGAGGGCGACTGACTGCTGATTTATCATAAGAGATCGCTTCGGATAGAAATACATTCAAATGCTTCCAATCTTCGTGAACATCTATCGCCCCTTGGACGTTGTACTTATCTGTGGCCAACTGCTGGACGAATTGTTCTAAGGTCAGGTCGTAACGCTGCTTGAAAGTAGCGCCGTTGGTCTGTCCGTGATCTGAGAGAACAACCAGGTAATAGGGGCGAGGAGCTTGTTCTACGATGCTTTCTAATCTGGAGAATTGTCGATCGATCTTTCTCAGGATATCCAAGGCATCCTTTGTTTCAACCCCTGAATGGTGAGCGACTTCATCATAACCAACAAAGGTGGCATAAACAGAAGGTGCCCCGGAAAAGATATCTCCAATCAATGTGTAGATATTCAGGTCTAACATAATGACGGTCATAAACGCACGCAGAATTGGATACATACCACCCCTGTGAGACTTCTCCAAAATCGGATAAACCTCGTTTTGTCGAGCTTTACGGAACTGCCAAATCTCCAGGATGATATCCCAGATCATCAGTACAAGAGTGCGGGTGAAGTTATAGGGGTGCAGGAAATATGCATAAAATTCAGAAGTGTGGAACCGGGAAAAATCCGTCACGGTGCTGGCCGTGTTCATCACATTCGGCGCGTCACCTGAGAAAAGATTTCCACGGCTTGCGCCACCCTTTGCTAATAGGCCATCACCATTAGAGAGTTTCTTTTCTAACTCTGCAACAAATTTTGGACTACTTGAAGCCACAATCTGGTTCTTCGAACGATCGAACCATCTGAAAGCTGGGATATTCGTGTTGTTCCCCAGTAAAATTCCGGCCTGGCTGGCAGAGGTTTGGGAGGAGAGATCTGTCTCCCACTCTACCAGTTTATGGGTCCCTGCTTCCAACCAGCTGGCTAGCGTTGGCACATAACCCTCTCGAATAGCCAATTCCAGGACTGGTCTCGAAAGGCCATCGATTTCAAGGAATAGCACGCCGGGAATATCTGTCTCAGTGAAGGATTCCCGGCGTTTCATCCTCTGGCGAACTATGTTGCGGTAGAAAAATCCGTCATCATCGATGGTCAGAAGTGAGCTGGTAATCAGGTTGATGATGGTCAATCCCAATGCAGTCAGCATAGCAGTGCCAATATCTGCCACCTCGAAGCCATTAATAAACTGACCAGCCAGCCAAATGACAGCCCCGTTTATTACCCAGGATAAAATACCCAATGTGAGCACAACGAAAGGCAGTAAGATCTTGCTCAATAATGGCCAAAAGATTGCATTAATCAAACCGATCGCTGCGACTGCCAGCATGGCGGTTCCAACACGATCAACAGCGAGCCCAGCAAGGAGAAAGGTAAGGATTATTAATGCCAGGGTTTGGACGACCCAAATGATCACGATCCGGATCACTGGACGGTTTATCAATGAAGGTTTTTGATTTGTCATAAAGTAATTCCTTATATCTACTGCTCTTTTCTACGCCAAGTCATCCATAATGAATAAATGACGTATCCAAAGGCGAGTAAAGCTGCAATGAAGAATACGATGATGAAGACATCGTAGGGGAGAAAATCCAGGAAACGCAAATTCTCAAGGGGCGCTAAACTGACAATGGCTGAGCCGAGCAGCATTCCTACGATCAGCAATCCCACGATGACACTGCGAACACTGCGGTTGAGACTCTTGTTCACCTGCTCAATATTCTGGTTAAGCTCCTTCGTGTCCAATTTCATTGAGAGACTGCCGCTCTCCAACTGTTCAGCCCACCTACCAGCTGCGCGTTGCCACTTGGGCCAGTTTACAACCAGGTTTTTCGCCGTGCGTATGCCTTGCTTCTTTACTCCTTCAAATACGGCATCACTTTGAAATTGATCAAGGATCACACCCTGGACTTCTTCCACCGCGGTATGCAGAAATGATAAATCAGGGGCAAGAGTGTGCACCAGTTCTTCAGTCTGCATCAGACTTTTTAGAGAGATGGTCAATGAGCGGTCAAGCTGTAGGCCATATTTATATAGCAGGCTAAGTGCTTCCTGGACGATTATTGAAAGATCTGGAGTCGAATCTGCATAAACCACATGCCTTTGCACAAGGCGATCGATATCGCGGTTCAAATCTTCTTCATCGAAATCTTTGTAGCGGGTTGAGAGCCTCAGTAGGATATTGGTTAAATCACGCGATTCACCGTATTTAAGCGACCAGATGATGTCAAAGAGCGCCATGCGCTGTTCATTTGTCATCTGACCCATCATCCCCAGATCCAGGAAGATGATGTTGCCTGTGTCGAGATCTACGAGGACGTTTCCTGGATGCGGGTCACCATGGAAGAAGCCATCCAGCAAAACCTGCTTGTTCATTACCCGGATCATCTTGCGGGCAATCTCCTGGCGATCGATACCGGCAGCATCCATCCCTTCGACCTGAGTCATTTTCACCCCTTGCATGAACTCCATGGTGATCACATTGGATGTGCAGTAAGAACTGTAGATGGTGGGTATGCTGACATAATCGAAATCGCGCATCGATTCCTTCAAACGTCTGGCATTATAAGCTTCGATAGAGTAATCTAATTCCTCGGTAACATTTTCAGCGAATTCTTCGACCATACCACTGAACCCAAGGTTGCGGGCCCACTGAGCTCGTTTCTCAAGGGTTGAGACGACATCCCGCATGACATTGAGATCACCACGTACCGTCACATCAATATCAGGTCGTTGGACTTTCACTACCACATCTTCACCACTCAGAAGCGAGGCGCGGTATACCTGGGCCATAGAAGCTGCTGCAAAAGCCTGCTCGGCAAAAGTTGAGAAGCACTCTTCCGGAGGTGCTCCCAGCTCATCAGAGATTATTCGTTCTGCTTCTGCGTACGGAAATGGGGCAACTTCGCTTTGCAGCTTGTTCAATTCAGATTCCCACTCCACTGGGAGTATCTCCGAGCGGCTGGCGATCATCTGGCCCAGTTTCACGTAGGTAGGTCCCAGCTCCTGGAGCATCAAGCGCACCTTCACCGGTGCACTTTCGTCAGTGATCATCTCCTTATCCCGGTAGATGATGCCCTGCATATAGTGTCTGAAACCGGCAAGTGGGGTTGCGCTGATCAGGATATCGATGCTGTAGCGGCGAATAGTATCGTAAACTTGCTTCAGGCGCAGGTTGTCTACGATCCGGTTGCGTCGATCCTTTGGCAGCAATCCCAACCAGCGCCAGTAAAACTTGCTTTTGCCCAAATCATCGACAACGGGACTGTCTAAACCGAAAATTGTTTCTAGAATGGTGACGGAGAAGGCCATGATCGCTCCAGCAATGATCATCCATATCAGACCCGGATACTTAATCACCATCAGGTTGGGTGAGAGGTAAGAGAGCAGGTAGAAGAGCAGCCCATTGATCAGAAAGGTAAACAATCCCATGGTCCAGATGACCAGCGAGCCAGTCACCAGCAGGACTAACGGGCGGATAAAAGCGTTAATCAAGCCGAACAATCCACCCAGGACCAGGTAGACCAGGATGGTGATCAGCCGGTTATCAACATCTGGCGCCAGCTGGATTCCCGGCAGAATGGCAACTGTTAGTGCGACTGCCAGGGCGTTAGCAAAGATGCGGACGAGAAAATATGCCATGAGCTGCTTTTCCTAATTATTAGATCAAACTCAAAATCTTAACAAAATTGTTCTTTACTGAAACTGTACACAGTCATTTAGACGTGGACCCGCCATATTCTGCTTCCGAGACCGGGATCGCTTCAGCCCACTTGGCTTCGAAGAGGGCTTTATATTCTGCGATCGCACCTGGGTCGCTGGTAGTGATCATATTCTCTCCCAGACCACCACCTTTACCCCATGCGCTGTACTGGAAATTCTGGCTGCCGATGATCAAAATTGCATCATCGATCAAGGCAGATTTGGAGTGTGTCCTGCCATCGAAAAATCGCAGCTCAATTCGGTCCGCCAGGCCGAGGCGGACAAGCTCTGGGTAAAGAACCATCGCCGTGACCCGATTCTCCAGGCCGTAGCTGTTGGCATTTTCCATAATCACGCGTACATAAGTATCATTATTCTTCACCGCTTCCAAAATGGAGTCGGTATAAGGCATGGAATCCTCAATGGTGCAGAATCCCGGAGCGAGGAGATGGATTATGCAGTAAATTTCCAAAGAGAAATTTGCTGTGATCATATCGATCGATTCTGTGGATGCTGATAGGCTGGAAGCGATGAAATCGTCCGCTTCACCAAATACCTTTGAGCGGTATAAGGAAAAAGCATTTGAATCTCCCTCAGGCGGCAGATATGCACGCAGCACTTCCGGTACATGGTCATTATCCGCTTTCATTTCCAGGCAGGTATCCTGCCATTGTCCATCAGGCAGTGTCAGATCTTCACAATGGATCTGGTCAGCGCCCCACCACATATCGTCATACTGAGTGATCGCATCCTGCGCGACCGGGCCAGTGACTGTCATGCCCAGGTCAAATAAATCTTCTCCCATACCAGAAGGATGGTCCTTGGAGAAGTGAATGTAGTTGTAGTTGAAACCCAGACCACCAGCCAGCTTGCCATCGACCACAAGCATTTTGTTGTGGCTGTGGGGATACACGCCTGGATAATTGGCTACTTCAACTCGCCAGCCGATCTCCGGATCGACCATTTTCTCAATTCCAGCCCATTTGAGATCTTTGATCACCTCGATGATCTGGCTGCCCCATGTGAAATCGGCGATGACCGGATAGTTACCCAACAGGATGCGCACGGTCATGCCGCGCGGGTAATCCTCTGGATTGTCTTTCACCTGTTGGTAGAGTTTGCCAACCGACTCAATCAAAATCCTGCCGGGACTCGGTTCGGCAGTTGTTTCCACATACTGCATCACATTGAACAGGACCTCATATTCTGCATCCTCAACCAGTGCGGCTACCTGGTCAAAGCCACCATTTGGTGTGACCTCCTGGCTGCTGTATTCAGGATTTGGGTTGGGCATGTAAATAATGCGGTCGAATTGGTTGCGGCAGTAGGGGACCTCTGATCCAGCAGGCCGGGTATCGCCACCCGACAGAGCTTTTAATCCAGCCAGCTCCACCGGGTTCAGATCTCCTTCCGAGCACTGGTAATTCTCGAGAATGGACAGCATTAGATCGCTAGATGAACTGGCCGCATCCTCCCAGACCAGGATCAGGTTGCCTTCAGCATCGCTGTCCATAGCCGCAAGGGCTGGTCCCTCAGTTCGAGCAGCAATGGCTGCATCACTCCATTCGCCATCCTGGCGAATGCTCTCAACCAGCAAACTGGCCGGGTTGATCACACCATTGGTGTCCCGCGCCTCCTGGGTATACCAGACGATGTGAGGATATTCATCCAAATCCACGGCGATCGCAGGAGTGCTGGTGCAAGAGGGGAAATCGATCTGTTCAATAGTACCGCTGCCAAACTGGTAGTGGATTTTTCCTTCAGGACTGCACCAGGCCTGGTGTTCGGTTCCAGATGCCACAGCAACCTCATCAATGTCAGCAGGTGGATTGAAGTCAACGCTACCTGCTGATACTGCTAGCGGTTCGCTCCAGCGGATACCTACTGTGACCGGTGAAATTTGAGATTGCAGATTGGCAGGAACGATGGTCAGGAAGCCAGAAATCTTTTCGACTATATTGACGATAGGGATGATGATGAACAGAGCGAGCACTGCAACAACAACGATCTGCCATCTCGGGGATTGAGCCGATTCAACAGGTTCCCCAGATGCTGTTACGCGCTGGGCGATCTGCTTGTAAGCAATACCTAAGGCACCGCCACCAATAAAGTAGGGAAGTAATAGGGCGACAATCAATAAAATGGTGGTGAGAATGGGGAAAGTATCCAAGCCGTTCAATGGATTGATCCAGCGGATAAGAAGACCTGCCAATACACCTCCCAGCGCGAATCCCAGAGTGGAGGCTAGGATCACGCGCCAGGTATGGCGCAGGCGCACGGTCGTGAAAGCCTGGATCAGGCCAGTAAGTAAACCAAAGATCAAGCCATAGAGACCAAATAGGATTCCATATTGCTCAACTCGATCGCTGGTGAAGTTGTTATACAGGGCGATAAAGCTGACCAGCAGCAAAAACACGATTAACAGAATTCCGGTGGTTGCAGCAAAGGCGACCCCGCTTCCAGCGGTCAGCTTGCCTTTGCGTTCCGTGCCTATGCTGTTTGCCGCAATCCATCCCCCGATGACTCCAGTGATAGCTCCACCCAGGGCAAGCAAGAACCAGGCGATTAATGGCACAGCCAACAGCTGCAGGAATGTTTGTTCCTCATCTACAAGGTTGAACAGCCATGTAGTAAGACCAAAACGTCCAAACAGGTAGATAGCCAGGTAGCCCACCACGGCACCTGCCGCGTAACCGAGACCGTTGATAAGGAAACTGCGGGTGCTGGGTTTCATATTCTCCATTGGAATTACTCCTTCTTCCAGGATGCAGATTGACCCTGAATTTAACTTCAGATCTGATTTATTATTGTCAGTCTTATTTTATCCAGATATCTGACCAGATCGGATAGTGATCGCTGGCAGCAGTCCATCGCCATACGCCTGATTCGAAGACATTAGCGGACGAGGCAAAGAGATGGTCGAGGGTCAATTTTAATCCCAAATACTTAAAAGTATAGCCAGTTCCACCTGATAATCGAACCAGACTGGATTGTGCAAACTCCTGTTCCAGGTAAACAATGCTTCCCCTGGTCAGAGAATTAAAATCTCCTCCAACGATACTGTACTCATCTCGTTCGAATAATTGATTGATGTATGCAGCCTGTCTCTGGTTTCTGCGTTGGAAAATCCAAAAAGTCTCCAAATGTACGCTGTATGCGCTGATTTCTTGATCATCGATCTTGATCACAGCTTTAACTGCATTGCGGGTATGCTTGCGGTTTGAACCGGATTTGGGTAGTAGGATTTTTTCATGTTCGCTTATTTCCCATTTCGACAAAACTGCATTGCCAAAGTTCTTATTATTCCGGCGGTGTACTGTCGCTGGGTAGTAAACGTAGTTGTATCCCATTTCCTTGGCCAGCAGTTCAACTCCAATTTCATCCATCTCCTGCATCAGCAGGATATCAGCCCCTTTCAGCTCCTCCACCTGGGTCAGCGTCTCAATCGCGGTATCAAGGTTCTCGGCAAAGCTCAAATTCCAGGTCACGATCTTGATCTTTTCGCCTGAAATGTGACCACTAACAGCATAATTACCCTCATAGAATGGCTCATAGGGTTCATCGAAATTACGGACCGGACCGCAGGAAACCAGCAGCATGGTGGCAATTATAGTAATCCTGATTAGTCTCTGAATCGAGATATCTAGACTCCTGAATCGTTATCTGATGTGCGAAAAAGCACATTACCCAGTCTATTTATCTGGATCAGGACCGCGGTATGGATCGATGACTTCATCCCAGACGCGCCCATAAGAGATCTTTAAATCGAGGCGCTTTGTGGGCAGCAGTCGTAAATGCCCCTGTTCAGATTCAGCAGTCTGGCGGTAGGCATCCACAGCGGGTCCTGGATCGAGAATACTGTCGAACTGCTCCAGTCCCATGTGCTCACCCCATAAATTCAACCGCAAATCGCGGGCAAATTCATTCTTTTCATCGATGATCGCCATGTGAATCTCCGAACAAAGCGCCATGCTACGTAAGGCCACATTGGTGCTCCCAACCAGCGCCAGTTCATCATCCACCAGCATCACTTTGGCGTGTACCACAGGATCTTTCTTTCCTACTCGAAGCTTGCTGAATACGAATCTTCCAGCTCCGGGAAGGTCTTCAGAGATGTGATTCAGATATTCAGCACCGATGCCGCGGTGTTGAAATTCGTAGTGTTTGTAAAAAGCATCATCTCGACCCGGTACCAGCAGAATGACATCCACACCGCGTTTGAGCGCTTCGCCCAGCTGGAAGTAGATATCAGCAAAGCGAGCTTGATCCTCTGAGTGCTCCAGAACTGGATCGAAGCGGAAGGGGTAGAGATACTGGTCTTCAATGTAAACATAACGTTCAGCACGTTTGATCGCATTGAGATAGGAGGCCCAGATGGTGAATTCACTCACATCTGACCATGAGTAGCTCTCCCCAGGTTTAGATTGGATGCCGTAATTACGCAGCAGCTGCACTGAATGTGTCCCTTTCGGGGGGATGGGTGTGGCAACGAAATCTGTTGGAATTGTTGAGGTGATTTCCGGAGTTGTGCGGTTGCTGGTGGACTCATCGTTCCAACGTTCAGCAAAAGTGAGCGCAATGTCGTGAACAGCAGGGCCCTGGATGCGAATCGAGACATTATGGACTGGTCCTGCACCCTTAGGGCGGTTTGGATTTTCATCTAGATGATCGGGTGTATCCCAGTTAGTTTTGAAGAAATCCGCTGAGCCAAGTGTGGCCAGCCAGGTATTATCCGGTCCTTTAGCCACGGTGAACTTCTGGTGCTGGCCAGCGAAAGGCGGAAAGCGTTTGTCACCGGCTCCTTCACTTCCAAACTTCATGAGTTTTTTGGCAAAATCAGCAGAAATTTTATCTGCACCTGTATGACCGGATCCGAGGTAAAAAACCTTTACGCCGGCTTCAGCTGCATCCAGGATTTTTGTCATTGCATCCTTAGCTGGGTTCTGTTCTCCAAGTAGTTTTACTGGCTGAATGTTCATGGCTGAGATATACAATGTCCACTGGCTCGGATCGTCCGAGTTGATCATCATCTCCAGCTGGTCATGGAATTCTGCCATCAGCGCTGCGCCATCGATCAGCGGTTCCAGCTTATTACCATCAGTATGAGGCCCTACCAATGCTCCCGGATGTCGAGTTTGGGGAGGAAAGCCTCCATCTTTGGTCACGTCAATAAACCATTTGTTTTTTAATTCGTTTAGTGTTCCCATGTTATCTCCTTAATTTCTTTCTTTTTATACGATTACATCTTTAATAGGTTATTGATGTCCAGGTGTTTCATTTGAAGTTGCTTCTTGTACTTGACGAACAATTTCGAAGCCTTCCCTGGCTCTTTCACGCAGTTCGTTGAAGCTCAGCTTGTACATCCGCATTGCCCATATCCCAAGTAATAGCCAGATTACCAGCAAGACTGCATAAATCACGATCGAATAAGCTACTAGTGCTTCGATATCTGCCCCCGAGACTAGAGCCATTGGCACCACTAAGAGAACATTGAATACTCCCGGCAGATATGGTCCTGAAGGATTAACCAAGAAAGCAGCCACTAGAACTGTTGCCAGCATAACTTCAGGTTGTAAATTGATATTGAAAGCTAATAACCCAAGAATGTAGAAGATGATAAAAAAAGTCCATGCAGCAAGTGAGATAAGGAATATAAGGGCAACTTGTTTCGTCGATCCTACCCCTTTCAAACCTTGCGCTAAGCCAGAGAATAAACCTTCAACCTGTTCTTCCTTTAGAATTCCTCGTCGAAGAAAAAAAGGAGTCGCCCATGAGATGATCCTTTCCAAATTGTGGACCAAAATAAGTATTCCAGCGAAAATAAGGACGATCACCCCGATGAAAAGTATGATTGTCCCTGCATTTGAACTAACTGGGGCAAACAAAACTAATGCTCCTAATAAAGCCACGATCTTCATCACCCAATCAAAGATGATCGCCAGTGTTAAACTCGAAGTTGCTTGGGGGATCGTTACATCATCACTTTCTCCCATGAAGAATACACGTATCGGAGTAACTGGGATGAATGTCAATAAACTAGTAAACGTGGATATATTCATCGTATGAAATGTGAATTTAGTGGGGGGGAAATTTCCCAAAAGGCGTCGCCAGCGTAAGGTCTGGATGAAGTAACCAATTATCAATGCAACAACTGCAAATCCAAGATAAACCCAATCAGCATTACGCAGCTCATCAATAACTGCTCCTACATCAACTAAGAGAAGAAAAACAACAACGATACCGATGATCACCAGGATTGAGATCCAAGTTCGCCGACGGGTATTGTTTGTTTTCATTACTCACTCTCCAGTTTGAGGGAAAGGACCAGCCAGATACTGGTCACCGACCCTCCCTAAATATTGTGATTGCCACCAATTACAATCACGGATTGTGTGTCAGGTGTATGTTCTTGTGAAATTTGTGATATTTCGCATAATCCGTAAATGTGTAGTATTTTCACTAAATTATCGCAATAAGAATCGAGCATAATTATTGGTGATAATTTGTTCATATATTTACTCAAAATATCTTTATCCCTGTAAATTTAGGTATCCATTTCAAGAGAGTTCTCCAAATGGTGCGCAAGGTAATTGCCCAAACTAGAACAAGTGCTGCTATGATGAGATATGCCTGCAGCGAGGGCAGCCAGGTAGTGCGCAGCCATTCCTGCAGCGGCAACCAAGGGAAAATTAAGATCACTACAAAGAAAAGGATGGAAGCAATTACCAAGCCGATCACTCGCCGGTCACCGCGCAAAGGGGCACCACCGATCCAAATTTTGGTGGGCGGTTGCAGGAATAGAATTCTCAGCCAACCAGCAAATAGAAAGGCATAAACCACGGCCTGTTGGGCGAAGAATACCTGCGGATTGGTTATTTTCAACGGCTTGACCAGTTCTGCGGGTGGAAATTGTGGACCGAAATCCAGTCTTAAGAATAGGATATATACGATTGCCCCCAAAATGCTCAAAAGGACAGCTGTTGGGACGATAAAATGAATCATGCGCCGGCGGATGGCTTTCAAATCCAAACGCCCACCAGCTGCCCAGATTGGGATGAATATGTTGGGAATGACGATGGCAAAGGCATTGATCACGCCGCCCTGGGTTGGATGATAGGGGAATGCATCCAGGTTAAATAAAAGCATATAGAGAAGCAGGAACAGTTGAGCCCCCACCTGGCTGAGGTATAGCTTAAACGTGTCCACGACCCCATTAACCATCCTCTGACCCAGGAAGAGCAGCTTTGGCAGAACGTGCAAAGAGTCTTCCAGGAGAACGATATCGGTCTGCTTGAGGACAGCCGGGTCGCAACTGCGCATGGCCACGCTGATCTGCGCCTGTTGCATGGCGAGGATATCGTCAATATCATTTCCGACCATAGCGACATAATCCCCCCCCCGGCGCAAGGTCTCCACGACCACTTCTTTTTGTGTAGGTGTCAGGTTGCCTAAAACGTTGTAGGCTTTTACATACTTTGTGTAGTCCTCCAGGTTCAATGCAGATAGCTCTTCACCAGTGATGGGCTTGATGATCTCTTCATCCAACCCAAGTTTGCGAGCAGTGGCGATCGCCCGCTCTGTGGGAGCGCTCGAGAGCACTTTGACAATGATGCCATCCTCAGCTAGCTCTTTCAAGACCTGGCTGAGCTCAGGCCGGATGACATTGGAGAGGTGAATATAAGACAGCGGCAGTAATCCATTTGGAAGCTGTGGTTGGTTGTTTTGACTATACAGCCGCACCGGTTCAGGCAGGTAAGCGAAGGTCAAGGTCTCTTCCCCTTGCCATTCAACCACGTTGACACCATCATCCTTTTCTTCTATCGTTTCCAGCAAACCCAATAATGTGGGAGCAACTCGTTCCCGCAAGAAAGATCCTTTTTTCTGATCCAAATCCTGATCAAGGCTAGAAGCATCCTGGTTTGGTTCATCTTCCCCAGGGGCATCCCCTTCACCAGGCTGTCGATGGACGACTTTGTGCAACCAGCGCTGCAAGCTATGACTGGCTTTGGAGACAGCACCATCTACCTGTTCGCCGATCGTTTTCTTTTCCTGAAACAAGAAATCTTCCAGTACATCCGCTTTGCCAATAATAAAGGTACCGCGCAAATTTGTCTCGTCAAACGTAACTCCGTACCACCCGAGCGTATTCAGCAACGGCACCGTTTCTATGTACTGGTATTTTGAACCTGGGAAAGTCTCGACCAGCGTGTAACCACGAGTCGTGTTGATCGGCAGGCTGTGCAGGATATCACCCAGCAGATGCTGAATTAATGTTTCCGAGAGATAATGTTCGTCCACTGGTGAGGGGATGGGCTCGAAGCGGACCTGCAGCTGGCCGTACAAGCACTGTTCATCAAAACAGACTATCGAAATATTGGAGAGCGATTCAATCTTATCCGATTCATAAATCAATGCTCCATGATCCATAAATCGCAAAGTCCCAACCGCATATTGCACGATCAACACCATAAAAAGGCTGGTTGGACCCACCGCCAGGATAATTGAAAAGCCATCACGGTATTCATCACTGACCAGCTGGTGATTTTGCAGAATAGCATCCAAGAGCAATAAGATCGAGAAAAAAAACACCAATCCGAGCAATCCTAAAAAGACTACCCGCATCATGTGCTGCAGCGGTGTGGGTTCTTCATTGAAAAGTTTGATCTTCTTTTCTGATTCGACCCCCAGATACTGCTGCCCCATTTCTTGCGACTGGTAGGTGCCGTGACCGGCAATACAGTAACCGCCAGCAATTAACCGGTCGCCAACCTTTTTACGCACCTGCTGAGACTGTTGATCCTGTGCAGCAGTCTCCTCTACAATAAGCGAACTTTCGCTTGCCACTATGCCATTGACCATAATTTGATCGCCGCGGCGAACGATCAAAAGATCTTCCTCCACCACCTGCCAGCGGTCGATGCTCTGGATGTGCCCATCTCGGATGACGGTAACCTGGGGTTGGATGTTTTTCAGCATTTCATCTAATTTACTTCTGGTATAAACTTCCTGTAAAGTGTTCAATACGACTGCAATAATGAGGACCAATAAGGATCCAAGGGCGCCTAGGGTGCTTCCCAACAAGTACAGCATAATCATCATGGCGATCAGATCGAAATTGAAGAGGGTAAACAGATTTTTATAGATCGCCTGGCGTATAAAGGTGCGCCTTTCTTTTTTCCGGGCTGCCTTCATGTCAACATCCGGGGTTCTGGCCGCAGCTTCGGCTGCCGTTAACCCGATCAGGGATTGATCGACTTCTGCCGCGGGTTGCACCTGCCCGGATACGGGTTCGACGGGCTGCTCCGAGAAACGACCTTGCGACCTTCTTTGACTCGACATTTTGGCTACCGATCACCCAAGGGTGGAAAGCCCCAAAGCAAGTATTTTTTCAATCCGCTTAAATCCATCAAGTATGCTTCTCCCATTACTCTCCTGGTGGTGCCTTTGGGACAGAGTCCGGTTGAATATCTTTGGATTGCATGAACAAGTTCAAGTCATACGCCGACAGCGACATCGTTATGCCAGCTTCTTCGAGTGCTGCATAAAGAACCCGGTGCACCCGGTCGAAAACATAATTGGCGTCACTGTATGTGTCGATCCACCAGCGAATTCGGAATGTCAAACCTGATTTTCCGATCTTCAACAGCAAGGTGTCGACCGCTTTACCCTGGAGCACACCTTCTGCCTTGGGCACTGCTGCAGCGATGACCTGGCTGACTTGTTCTGGATCATAACCATATTCAATGTCGATCTCGGTCTGCACCCGGAAGTGAGGATCAGGATACGAATAATTGATCACCTGATTTTTGCCGATGATCGAATTGGGCATGATCACCATGCGGTTATCCCTAGTGCGGATGCGGGTTGTGCGCGCACCAACCTCGACAATGTCCCCCCAGGTGTTTAATTCTTGAATTTCAATGCGGTCCCCAACCCGGAATGGCCGATCAAACAGGAGGATAAAGCCGTAGACCATGTCAGTCAGTGTATCCTGGGCTGCTATGAATAGGGCGATCACACCTATCACCAACAAAGCCGCCACAATTGTGACATTTATCCCAAAATTGTTCAGCACCGCGGAAACCGCGATAATCACCAGTAATCCATACAGCAGTCGCTTGAATAGGATCCTCAATGATTCGCTGTGATCGATTTCTCCTGCAGGCAATGTGGATTCCTGGTGCCAATGAAACAGCAAATCAATTAATTTCCAGAGAACCCAGCTGATCGCCAAGACATATAATGCGAAGTACACTTGGTTGAGAGTTGATTTCCAGATAATTGGGATAAACGGGAGCCTGCCGGTCGCAAAATCTAAAACCAGAATGCTGATGAATAGATTTACCTGATCTCTGATCGCCGCAACAAATTCGTCATCTCTCGTACTTGTGGTGAACCTGGTAATCCAGCGCAGTAAGAAATGGGCAATTCGTGTAATCAGGTAAATCCCAAACAGGACGATGAATAATGATATGCCCAGGTTAATCCAGTCATCAACGGTCAAGCCAAGGATTGCTTGACGATCTAGTCCGGTTGATCTGGTGAAATCTGAAATTGACTTTTGAAGTGGGCTGGGTGTTGCCGTTTTCTCTGGAGTCGGAGTGATGACAATTTCTTCATCAGGGCTTCCTTCATCTGCGGATGTGACAGCTGCTGTCTGCCCCATGGGAGTTGGGGTGGTAGACTCCCATGTGAACAGCGCTGCAACATCCTGACTGCATGCAGCTGTCATGAGAAGCGATAACGAAATTAGTACCAGGAAAACTTTGTTCACGTATTTAATTTAAATTACCTTGCTCGGCTCTCGACATCCCAGAGATCTTTTGATTTTCTGCTGCATCGAGTCGCAAACTATCTAATTGTCGAGCGTATAAATTTATTGCTGGCGCGGCGCTTATCCCATGTGCGAAAATGCTCATCAAAACCGTGGCGATGATCACCAGGATGATAACTGGCTCTACAGGTAAATTCGTTTTCTGCTCCAGGAAGATCAGCCCGAGTATGATTGATGCCAGTCCACGCGGACCGAACCATCCTAAGAACAATTTCGATGAGATCTGCAATCTGGTACCAAGCATCGCTATTCCAACTGGCAACATGCGTACCAGGGTTAAGCTCAGCACTGCATAAATCCAATAAGGTGCAGCCAAATGCCTCAATTCAGGCATCGCCATCAAACCGAAGAAGAAGAATACGAAATAAATCAGCAGATCTCCCCACGCATCAGAGAACTCAGCCATCCTTTCATGTGCTTCCTGGTAACCCACCCGGACAAGCGCGCCAGCTGCAAACGCCGCGATAAATCCATTTCCACCAACTACCTTTTCTGCCAGCCACCAGGATAAAATTGCGATCGCAATCAATGCCAACTGCTGGGCTGAATTCGTCATCCATTCCTTCTTTCCAGCATTAGCTGCCAACATTCCACCCAGCCATCCAAGCCCCAGGCCAACCAGCAATCCAAAGCCGATCTGCTGAACAGTAAAAACCAGCCAGGATCCACCTGCCACCTGGGTGCCAGCAGAAGCCAGGGCGATAAACAGCATCAGCAATGGGATGGATAGACCATCGTTGAGACCCGATTCCAGGTTCAACGCCCGGCGGATGATCGCCGGCACCCGTTCGCTGTGCTGGATGGCAGCCCCCAGGCTGGCATCTGTGGGGGCGAGGATTGTGGCCAGGATAGCCGCTTCCCAGATGGAGAAATCACTGAACAACAGCCGGGCAGCCAACCCTCCGATAACAATTGTCAGCGGCATACCAATCCCTAAAAGCCGGCTCGGTAGATTGTATTCACGCATTACCCGGCGCAAATTGATTCTTGCAGAATCAGAAAACAATACCAATGCCAGGGTAATTTCACCAATTACCAAAACGGTATGATCCTTGACCATTGTTTGGGATGATTCTTGAAGAACAAGAAAACTCAGCATTCCGGTAATCGTGAACACGATTGGCGCCGTGATAAGCGTGGTCCTGGTGCGTTTAGAGATTAGACTGAAAAAGAATAAGATAGTCAGAAAGATACCAAGTAGGATCATTGACCAATCTCCACGGCAGCTCTCCGGAGACTGATAGCATCCAGGATCAAGATAATACCGCCCACCAGCGCCCAGATGCTAGCTGCCAGATAGAAGAAGATGCTGCGTCCCATGGGTTCAAAGATCAGCATCAATCCGAGTACAATCTCGAATACCCCCAAAATGAAGCTGGTCCATGACCATTTGCGGTGGGCGTCCTCGCCAATCCGGAAACCACCGGTGACATGAAGGATTCCTGTTAGTACGATAACCACACCCAACAATGAGAAAAGGATATCCTGCCTGACCCAGGCGTTCGTCAGACCACGGGTCAGCATCGCCAAGCCAGCCAAGATGCCAATCACGCCAGTCAACAATGCGATTCGTCGTGGACGCTCTCCAGAAACGCTCCAGCGGATGCTGATGATCCCGCTCGCTAACCAGAACATGCCCATGAAATTTCCAAGAATTGAACGGGTCTTATCGGGCTGGAAAAGCAGGATGGCGCCCAGGCTGATCGCCAGTAGGCCGCGGATTAAAGTTATCGTAAAGGCTGCATTTCTTTTCATCACGCTATCCGGAATTTCCTCCTGTCTCAGCGGTTTGAGACGTTTGCCCTTCAAGATTTGTTGGTGAGCCTTGAAGCGTGTCACGCCAGCCACGCAGCAATCGATAAACATTCATTGCACCAACAATCGGTGCATTCCCAGGAGAGAGGCTAACCGGGTGGTAGATAAAGGCATTATTTTGTGGTCCCCCAAATCCACCATGATGGCTGACCTGATCCTCAAAACCGCATAATTCTTCTGATTGTGGGTCATATTTTGTATTGAGGATCAGATCTGGGCATTCTTTAAAATTACTCTCGCGCTTCAATAACATGGCAGCATTCGGTCCATAAACTGCCAGGGGATCAACTTCCTCCACGGTGCCATCATCCAGGAAATGAATGCCATCACTACTCAATACCATGTCACCATCTTTTTCCGATCTGACCAGCACAAACCCGATTCCTGGGTGGCTGACCAGCGAAAGGATTAAATCCGGATAGCGTGCCTGGATTTCCTCATACGTGACTCTATCTTTGGCCTCGGTAAAGTAAATCAATCCTGTACAACCAGAGGCAAGCGCGATGACCTGAGATTCTTTTACTTCGGTCTCACCTTTCTCGACCGCTTTCTGGTTCTGATCAGGACCCACACCAACCAGATCATCCTCGCTGGTTTTACTGCGCAGCATGGTGCGTAAGACACTTGCTGTGCGGGTATCTGCGTTGACAGATTCGTTGAGGAAAGCATTGATGCTGCCCCAGGATTCGTTGGTGTTGAGGGCAGCAAATACCTGTTCATCCCCCTTTATTAAGCTCTGGATCAAATCATTCAATGACATGCCATGCGCAGACTGAAAAGTTGGCCCTTCACTCTGCCCATGGTCCGAAAGCACAATCAGGTGATAGGGGCGTGGTGCAAACTGCAGCGCACTTTCGATGCGGGCAAAGTAGTGGTCGGTCTCTTTTAATGCTTCAAATGCTTCTGGGGTCTGCATACCGGCGAAATGTCCCAGGTCATCGTATCCCGCGTAGAGGGCATAGATCGCTGGAAGCCCGCGCACGATGTCATTGATTACAGCGTAAGTCACCAGGTCTTGCATAAGAGGGCCCATGAAGGCCCGGAAGAAAGCGTACAGAGGGCTGCGGAGTTTAACGATGTACTTATCCTTGCGTCTTTTCTGTTGCCAGGCCTGCCACCATTCTTTAACCACCTCCGAAAAATAGCGTGTCACAAGTCGAGCGACGACATATGGACTTAACAGGTATAGATAGAAACCAGGGCTGGAACCCTTTTGGCGGTCTAATACGGCGCTGAAAGTCATCAGGTTTTCGGCTGCATCACCGGTATACATATTGCCGCGTGAAGCGCCTCCACCCGCAAGCAATCCATTGCCATTGCTCAAGCGTGCTTCATTAACTTTGGCATCGCGGGGATCGTTTGAAGCGACTAGCTTGCCCTCTTGGCGACTCCACCAGCGGAAGGCGGGGATCTCATCATTGTTTCCCAGGAGTATCCCGGGCTGCATACTCCCGGTTTGGGAGGTGAAATCCGTCTCCCAACCGAGCACCTCATGGGTTCCGTCGTCAAGCCAGCGCTTGAGGGTGGGCATGTGCCCCTCATTTAGAGCGCGCCGGAAGAGCTTTTCTCCCAACCCGTCGATCTCCAGGAAGACAAACCCGGGTACATCTGTCTTCACCTCATTTTCATGCCTGGCAACCATTTTCCTGGTCACATTTCGGTCAAATTGCTGATCCATATCGAGTGATAGCAGTACCCCCAGGATAGCGTTGACTCCCGTCATAACCAGCGATATCCAGATACCAGTGCTGAGTCCTTCTATGTTCACTCCCTCGACAAAATTACCAACTATTATGATTACTATTCCACTGAGAATGAAAGTCAGCATCGGGTACAACCAGACTGGCAGCCATGAAAAGAAGCTGATAAAGAGCCACCAATACAGAGATTGTGAAAAGATTAACACCAGTGCCACAATTACAGCTGACCCAAAAGAATCAATGGATAGTCCCGGCAGCACAGCCGTCAGCAGCAGCAGGGTCACTGCCTGAACGATGACGATGGTGATGATTTGGATAATTCTTGCTCTTGAACTCATGGTTTATCTTCCTATAATCTGAGTTTATTTTCTCTGTTTTGTCTTACTAGATCAGCATCATATTTGTACAACTGTGTGAACACTTCAAGAGAGTAAAACTCAATTTTTTCTTTAGAGTGAGTTATTGTGCTGGGCCTTTCAGCACAATACATCCTCGTTGTATCTCAGGTCAGCCCTGTAACGTGCCCAAGACAATCACACCGAAGAAGGCCACCACTACCCAGACCAGCTCCGGGTAGCGAACTGTCTGGATCTTACGGAATTCATCCAGCTTCACCAGACTCGCCGCGGCGACCAGCACCAATGCTCCCAGATTGGCTTCCGGTATGAGGCTGATCAGGGGAGCCAGAAACAGCAGTTTGATCAGAACCACTCCTGCTGTTACCATCTCGGCCAGCTGTGATCAGGCTCCAGACTGGTCGTTGACCGCGTTCTGGGATGTGCCGCCGCCCCCAGGCATAGCAGCGGTGAGACCACCACCGATATTGGCCATACCCAAGGCGAGCTCCCTGGGGTTGAGCAACGCGTCGGCCAGCGCGCCCGGATGGCGAAAATCTGGAGACTCACGCAGCAGATAATCCAGCGGATGTCCACGTGGTAATTCCTTCAGTACGGTAAATAGATCCTCGATCTCTTATTCGGAAGCAAGGATCCCCAGCCGGCGACAATACTCCTTAAGCATGTAGATACCGGTTCGCCCATATGGTGCATAGACCATCAGGTGCATGGCGCCCTCTGGTTTGAGAGCTGCACGC
>Ga0209536_100005254_pt1 | contig 20209 bp, 46 predicted proteins | sample DeeMarSeWOR28_12_FD_187461 | JGI IMG/M metagenome (GOLD analysis project Ga0209536, IMG submission 187461) | Marine sediment microbial communities from White Oak River estuary, North Carolina - WOR-2-8_12 (SPAdes) (version 2) | ecosystem: Environmental > Aquatic > Marine > Intertidal zone >...
TATGATTATACGGTTGAGAAGGCTATAAATACTTTAGAATGGTATGTTTGGCAATGTCTTACTCATGATGAAGTATATACGATCATCGAAACTAGAGACGATGTTACTGTTAACATCATCCCGCCCAAGAACTGAAGGAAGGAAAAGGGAGGCATTCCATGAAACCGAGTACGTTGAAGGCGACGATCCAGAAACTGGTCGTCAACCCGCTACTTGAAGTAGCGAACAATGGAGGCGCTGTACCGTATCGGCATGGTACTATAGATTGGTACCATAACACTCTGCTTGTTGTGGGTGCTCCTGGGGTTGGCAAGTCCGATGTCATTGCTCAGATTGCTCATGATAACGGTATGCGCTACATTATCTTTGTTGGAGTCACTGCTGATCCTACCGATGTGAAGGGTATGCCTTTGATCATCGATGGTCAGCCTGAGTTTGTCCCTTTCGGTGAGATTAGGGATATTCTTGTTACAGATGTTCCCACCTTGTTTCTCTGCGAAGACCTTGGACAAGCACGACCCGCAACCCAGGCATCCATTATGCAACCTCTTCTTGGTAGGCATATCAATGGTGTTCCGGTAAGTGATATGGTTGCTTTCATCGGCGCTACCAACCGAGTAGAAGACAAGTCCGGTGTGCAGGGGATACTTGAATGTGTGAAGAGTCGGTTTACATCGATCATTCAGGTAGAGCCAGATCTGAATGATTCTCTTACTTGGTGGCTGGAAAATGGTATGCCGCCTGAATTGGTTGCCTTTATGCGCTTCAGAGGTAAGAGAGAGCCCCACTTGTTCTTCTCACCTAATCCTTCTAGAGATATGGTTAATACGCCAAACCCCAGGACAATCACCAATGCAGGGAAGGCATCTCTCTTGGGGCTGGATCCTGAGACAGAGTTGGAAGTCTTTACTGGTTGTTGTGGAAAGGTGTGGGCTCAAGAGTATGTTGGCTGGCTAAAGATCTATCGAGATCTTCCAAATCTGGATCTTGTGATAAAGCATCCTGATTCGGCTCAGGTTCCTACCGATCCTGCTACGCTCTATGCTTTGTGCGGCGCATTGGCTGGTGAGTCGAGTAATGGCAACTTCAAGGCGATTATTGAGTATGCGAATCGGTTGCCGGATGAATTCTCTACCCTCTTGGTTGTGGATGCTACCAAGAGGCATCCTGATTTGATGAAGACGGTCGCATTTACACAGTGGGCAGACAAACATCAGCATATAACTCTGTAAGTAATATAATAGGGAGACAAAAAATGGAAGAGTACAGACTACAAAGCAGGGCAATGCAGGTAACATACAATATTTCAACCTGGACTGCTCGAAAGTATGATCGGAAGGTGAGCCGGGAAGTGGATAAGAACCACGGTACGTTGCGGGAAGCTGGCCGCTATAACAAGATCCTTATTGACCTTACTGAGCTGAAAGAATTGAACCGTCACGCTTGTTCAACTAGGCAGTACATCTTGGATAATTCGGCTGCTTGGCTCAATAAGGGAACCAGAATTATTACACCGGAGATCTACTTTGATTTCACAAAAGAGATCAGGGACCGGAAAGAGAAGTTTTGGGATCTCTACCATGAGTTTGAGCCGAAGTATCCTGATCTTCGAGCCGCTGCGAAGTTTGAACTGCAGGATATGTTCAATATTGAAGACTATCCTAATCCTTTGTGGCTCAAGAGTAAGTTTGGGTTCGAGGTTACCATTACACCAATTCCCACACTTGATCTGATGAACGATCTTCGAACCGGGATTGGTGATGAAGAGGTTGAGATAATCAAGGCCGAAACAGAAGAGCGCATGACTGTCATGTACAACCGAGGAATTATTGAGCTCTATGATCGTCTCGATGTGGTTGTCAAACATTTGGTGGATAAGCTTTCTACTTATGGTGATGGCAGTCGAATCCATAAGAGTCTTATTGGTAATATTGTTGGGATGATTGATTTGGCCGGGAAGCTGAATTATACGAAGGATAGCCAGCTCGAAACGATTCGCCGGAAGATGGAGAAGACTCTGGCAACCTACGATACTGATGACTTCAAGAACCTGGAAGATGTTCGGGTTGCTGCGGTGATGGATGCACGATCAATCAGGAAGGATATCAATGGTGCAAAGGAAGCACTTAGGAATCCCAAAGAAGCAGAGGCCAAGGTAGATAGCATTGTCAAAGATATGGCTGCTTATATGTAAGGAGACTGTCATGCACTTTGATGACTGGACACATCTACCTCCCGAAGAACGAGTCAAGAAAGCGATCAGTGGGCTTGTGCTTGATCATTGCTTCTACGGTGCTATTGCATTGCACCTGGAGCACAAGCCTGATCCGACTTGTGATACTTTGTGGGTAGATGGTGTTACAATTGGCTATAATCCAGAGTATGTGAAGTCTTTGTCGTTTCCAAGATTGAGGTTTGGTCAGGCTCATGAGTATACGCATGTTGCCAATAAGCACCACATTCGTAGAGGCGATAGGGATCCTTATCTTTACAATGTGGCTGCTGACCATGTAGTGAACCTGATGCTCAAAGAGGCTGGATTCGATCTTCCTGACAATGTATTCTGCGATCCTCGATTCACTGGAATGGCTGTCGAGCAGGTCTATGCCATTCTTGATGAAGAGAGACGCCAGCAGAATCAGCAACAACAGCAGGAATCACAAGATCAGCTACAGGAAGGTAACGAGGAAGGATCTCAACCGCAAGGTGGGTCTGATGGTGATAGTGGGCCTGGAGAGGAAGAAACTGAGAGTGACAAAGAAGATGGAGAAGGCGCAGATGATTCGGATGATGCTCAGGAAGGACAAGATCATGATACTCAAGTCGGGAAAGCGGAAGATCAGGATTCGCAAGAGGCCAGTGAGCAAGAAGGAGCAGGTGGAGAAGGTGAAGGAGTAGAAGGCGATCAGTCACAGGAATGTGATGGGGCAGGAAGTGAATCAGGGCAGGAATCCCAAGAAGGTACAGGAGACGCCGCTAGCCAAGAAGGTGGGAGTGGATCGGATCGAGGTAAGGGTGCTACTTCTGATGGGGGTAATGGAGATCCTAATGCAGTTGGTGACGTTGGTGAGTGCGGTGAAGTAAGAGACGCACCTGATCAATCCGAGACAGGGATAAAGGAAGAGGAAGCTAAGTGGGACATTGTTCTTACACAAGCAGCAAAACTATCTGAGAGAATGGGTGATATGCCAGCTAGTGTGAAGAGGATTATTGATGAAGTATTGGATGCGAAGGTACATTGGGAAGAGGCTTTGGCAAGGTGGATCGTTGAGCAAGCTGATACGGATTACAGCTGGAAGAGACCAAACCGCCGATATCTCTCTCAGGATATCTATCTTCCTTCTCTGCAGGGTGATGAACTGATGCCGATTGCGTTCATGGTAGATACCTCTGGTTCGCAAGATCGAGCAGCAATCAATCAGTGTGGTGCCGAGATACAGGCAGCTCTCTCTACATATTTCACCGAGTTTACAGTTCCGGTGATTTACTGTGATTCTGTTGTTCAGGGAGTGGATGAGATTGAGGCCTATGATGAAGTTGAGCTTAATCCTCTTGGTGGAGGGGGAACAGATTTCAGACCTCCGTTCAAGTACATTGAAGACGAGCAGATTGAAGTGGAAGGTGCAATCTATCTGACTGATGGGCATTGTTATAGGTTTCCCGAAGAACCTGACTATCCAGTACTGTGGGTGATCACTCCTAGAGGCAAGCGTAACTTCGAGCCTCCCTTTGGTGAAGTGATCTCAATGAACGATTAAGGAGGAATTTGATGGTGAAGTACAAGACTATAACGCCAAAGTATAAAGTCATCGAACATCACTTTGACTACAGGCGGGAAGGCTACGTAAACAAGGATGGCGTAGAAACAAATGTATTAAAGTCGTGGCAGGTTGAGATTCCTTCGCCTCCCACAAACAGCCGCCGAAAGATACATGAGATTCTGGCAGACAAGCGAAGGAGTGGAGATATGCCTGATACGCTCTCGCATTGGTCGGTGCATGGTGCGGGAGCTTCATCGACGGTTGTTGGTCAGGTTGCTCTAACATTGTGGGAAAGACAAATGGAAATAGGAACAGCAAACAAGACTGAGGAGACCGAATAATGGAATTTCCACACTACCTACAAAGTATTCGTGAGGACAGCAAGTACCTCATCGACAGTAACGGTATCCCTATTCTTGGCATGGGTGATATTGGTTATAGGGGATACATCAAAGAGGCTGCAATGGCTTGTTTCAACGCATTCAACAAAGCCGATCACAAGAACAAGCAACTCTTCTTTAGCAGGTTGATTACGGAGATGAAAGCCTACGCAATGATCGAGTGGGATTGGCCTGAAGAAGAGATAGAGGAAAGAATGGTTCGAATCCTTAGAGAAAAACAGAAAGTACCAGGGGAGAAACTTGATGGCTAAGTGTAATTGGTGTAAAGAAGAAATGTCGGATCCGAATACTGTTACATGCGAGTGGAATACGCACGTAAAGTATCCTGACGGTGAGATCCTACCATCGAGTACTTACCATTTCGATGAGCCCTCTGGTCGGTGTCATGACTGTAACATCCAACATGGGAACTACCATCATCCTGGGTGTGATGTCGAGCGGTGTCCCAGGTGCGGAGGCCAGCTGATCTCTTGCGGGTGTTTGGATGAAGAAGAAGAAGCTACATATTGTGTTAAGATTGCAGGAGGGAAGTATTATAAGATATATGATCCTGAAACCGATTTGTACTTTATTTATCCAACTGAGAAAGGAGAAAAGTGAGTAGAGGCGAGGAAGAGATTATTCTAAACAAGATCCTATTGAAGCTGACCGATGTACGGGATGGTTTACAGGTTCTTAAGGATCGAGAAGTATATCTTCCTCCGCACGGCAGGATTCTTATACGAAGGAAGCTGCAAGAGATCTATGACTTTGCAGAAGATGTATGTAAATTTAGGGAGAAGAAGAAATGAAACGAGAGTATTTACCGGACGCAACTAACTTTCAGGACATTCCAGTTAGAGAACGTAGGCAGTGTCATCTTGAGGGAGATCAAGTTGTAATGTGTCCTGTCTGCAAGGGGCATGGTATCTGGAACCTGATGTTGGATGCGTCTGGAGAGGGTAAGCACTTTCAGGCGCATTGTTCACAGTGTAATGGATGGGGTTGGGTTGCGAAAGGTACTAAAGATGAGAGTTGTGTGCATGAGTATCGAGAGCTCAGTCAAGATGAGTGTGTGCGGAGAGGGATTCCGCATTACGGGATGTTCTGTCATATCTATGAATGTAGAAAATGCGGCAAGCAAATAGAAACAGACTCTTCAGGATAAAGGGAGGCAAAAATGACAAACAAGGAACTGGCAAGCAACGTTGGTAATATGCTCTACGGCATAAAGTATTCTGATGATAGATTGGTAATGCATTCAGGTGGAGTACTTCAACGGTGGGAAGAATATAGGGAATATCTTCGACGTATTATAAAGAGAAAGAGGAACTGTTGTAAGTGTGTGAAGGGGCATGTTGGTTGTGCTCTTATAGAAGGAGGGCCATGCCGAGTGGACGTTATTTCTCATCTGGCAAAGCATGATGAGAGTATGACAGAGAAGGAGATGGAAGGTAATAGCTCTTCTGAGGAGATAAGGGCTGCTATTAAGCTCTTTCGAGTATATTATAAAGGTGGAGGGATGCCCAAACCAATACAGGTTGCGGTAGAACTTCTTGAGTATGTTACTAAGGATGTGGAAGAGTTGGAACGGCAATTAGAACTTATTGCTCACTAATGGGATAGGAGAATAGAATGGATCGATTCTGGTGGGAAAGAGAGTTAGAAATCTTGAAAGAGCAAAGGGAGAATAAAATGCAGAAACCTATGTGTCAGAAGTGCAATGGCACTGGTGAGATAACGAGCTATGTTAATCCTCCTGGTTGGAAAGCTTCTCATAATAGAAGAGTTAGGAGTTATGGTGGTGGAAGGAGGCCGAAAAGTTCTGATTTCAAAGTACTTAAAACTGTAAAGTGCGTTTGCCAGTTTGGAGGGGAGGCACGATGAGAACGGAGAAGCAGGAGAAGATGATTGAATACTTGAAAACGGTACGTAAAGTACAAAGTGGGATGGGCACAAGGAATACTCAGTTTCCATTCATTAGCATCGAAGACTACCTCCTGAAGAATGGCAAGTTCTTTCGTACTGACCTATCCATCAAAGTGCATCGAGGGGAAATGAAAGAGTGCTTCATGAATGCTCAGCGGTTGGCACAGACAAAGGGGTATAGGTATGTGGAGGGGTATGCTGCAGGTATCATTCCAACCTTGCATGCCTGGGTAATCAACGAACATGATATTGTAATAGACCCAACCTGGAATGATGACGAGGCGGTTTACTTTGGGGTGGTGATCCCAATGGCTTACGTTCTCAAAGTAAATCTTCTCCGAAAGGCTTATGGAGTTCTGGATGCCTGGGAGATTGGTTGGCCGCTATTAAAAGGAACTCACAAGCTTTCTGACTATGACGAACGAAGTACATTTCTCTATCAACCATAAGGAGGGACTAAGATGTCTGATTTAAGAAATACGGCAATGGATCTTTACAATGATACGCATCCTATTCATGAAACGATTAATCGGGTTGTATGGGAGGCCTTTGCGATGGGTGTTATTGAAGGAATGAAGCGATATGCATGGTGGAAGGATGGGGTAGAATATGTTGGAAATTGTGGGAAGACACTGAGAGACGCTATCGCTGAAGTAGAGAGAGAGTTAAAATAATACTAGTGTAAAGGGAAAGTAATGGATGCAACATATGACTTTGAACACGCAGATGAAAGGCATGAATATCTTCTGGATCTTATTGAAAGAGGCCGGGAGGATCGAATTAAGCTGGTTGAGTTGCGGGATATGGTAAGAGGCGTCTCTACACACTTACCATGGAGTTCCCATCCCTTTCATGCTATTGAGGAATTACTGTATGTGATATATGAACTGGATAAGGCACTTCACAAGGCTGCTACGTTAATACAGAATCTTGAAGAGTAAGGAGGAAGGGGATGGTAAGAGAGATCAAAGTGACGCATAAGAAAGTAGGAGCCGGGAAGTACGAAGTGTGGGTAAATGAGAAGAATGTTGGATTAGTCTTCAAGGAATGGCAAGAAGGTGGAAGATATCGTTGGTCTCATTCAAAGGTGTCTGATAAGGAAATAGTAGATGGTAAGAGTACGTGGAGTGCAAGAAGGGACGCAACGATTTCTCTATTGATTGAGCACTTCTTTGATAAGGATTCAGATCATAAGAGAATGTTGAGGGATTTATATGTCGGATAAACCGTGGGCGAGGAAATCATGGGGGGAGCAGGTTACCATCATTTCAGGTAAGCTTGCCTTTGTACTGGAGCAGCTTTCTCATATTCGGTTCTTAGTAGAGAAGGCTTTTCTTAATAATCATCCCAATGTTAATCAGCTTAGTGAGAAAATTGTGGATGAGATCTGTGAGTTATTGGAAATGTTCTCGAAGGAAGAGCACAATCGGATGCACGAGCTCTTCAAATCAATCTCTAATATGAGTATTGATAAAGTGCCATTCAAATATGATGAGGAAGAATGATGAATCCGAAGTACAAGCACCTACAGAAGTTGATACTAAAAGACTTCGAACAGGTTCAAACGAAAAAGATTCAATGGGGAGAATACAAGGGTGTGTCGATTAGTTGGGTACTCTGGATTAAACCCACCTATGTGAAGTGGATGATTGATGAAGGATTGATAGTAGGAAATGAGAAAGTAATTCGGTGGTTATATGAAAAAGCTTGGAAGAAATGTCCTGATTGGTCTAAGGATAAATTTTGTAAATATCCAGACCTAAGATTGGATGATTACGAATGGTAGAAAAGGAGAAACAAGTAATGAGTAGATCCAAAGAAGAAATAGAGTTCTCTGATTGGAACATCAAAGAGTGTACCAGTTGTGGAAAGCTTGCATCCTGGGAGAGGCACGATCCAAAGACACAACCACCCGAAGGAGAGGTCTGTGAAGAATGCTGCGACTGGTTCTGTACTGATTGTATGGCCATTGATACTGGTCCTGCTCTCAATCTCTGTATTGGATGTGAGGAGGAAAGAAAGAGAAGTGAAGCTGATGCAATCTATGAAAGGCTAGCGGGGAAGTGATCATGGAGTACAAGATGAAGATGGGAAAAGATCTGCAGCCGGGAAAAGATAAGACACATTCAGCTTTGCCTTGGGGTCTGGTGGATCATAGTAAAGAGAATGGTAAGATCAGGCGCATCGATATTACTCCTGATCCTGAGGCAATGGTCTTTCGTCCTATTGCATCTTTTATGTGGAATGACGAGGATGAGAGGCGAGGCAACCACATTATCCAGGCAAAGAATGCGGAGTTTATCTTGAAGGCTTGTCATGCCTATTACCCGATGCTCAAGGCTCTCTCGGATTTGTACTATGTTCTATCAAATGGAGAGGTTGTAGTGAAGTTTCCAGAATCGGTACCGTTTGAAGAGATCATGGAGTCAGCAGAACGAATCCTAACTGAGCTTGGAGTAAGGGTAGATGCGCCTGGTCAAGGAGACAGAGAACTTTCAGATTTGGGAGAGGCATCCACGTAAGAAATGGGAAAGTCAGTATGTTGTGCAGTACAAATTTGCTTTTCACACAGAGGATTTCAAAGACCTGAATATTGCCAAGGAATTTGTTAGATTGGAGGAGATTATGTTAAATGGAAGGAGAAACAAATGAGTAAGAAGACAAAAGAAGAGCTGTTAGCAGAATCAAGGAGAAGGTGGGACGAGATTGACCGGGAGTATAAAAAGAACTGGAAGAAGATTACTGATGCAGATGCGAAGGCCAGAGCAGAGGGGAAGCTGGTGGGTCGGTGCATCAAGCATGGAATGGGCGATGGATGTGCGGTGTACCAGATTACAAGAGAGAACAAGAAGACGGTGCGGATTCGAGTCTGTCGTGGAATAGGAGATGATTGGGTTCTTCCTGCTTGGGGTGAAGAGTGCTCAATCCCGAAACGAACTGCTCTTAAGTTTATTGATTGGGAAGATGGGATGCGAGAGATATTTGCTCATAGTTGATGAAGATCCGCTTTAAGTGAAGAGGCACCCTTAAGGCGTTTATGATAGAAAGGCTAAGAGGAAAATTTGTTAAGAGATAGTATAAACAGGAGTATCCAACTAACTATGAAAGAGAAGGAGAAGTAAATGAGTAGGAGAACGTTATCAGAAGAAGTAGCGCAGCGGGTTGTAGATGAGCTTGTTGAAGAGCTCAAGAAAGAAACTCGGGATCGTGTAAAGAAGATGCTTTACCTGGATGCCGCAACGTATCGGCCAACCAAGAAAGGTGTGATGGTAGCAACCCATGAGATTGAGGTTCTTCAAAGAGAGGTTCGTAGGAATGTGAAGGCACTCTATGATCTTGAAATCTACGATGACAAGAAGTTCAAACTCGGTGATCTCTGTGAAGCGAAGCATGCATGGCAGAAGACGGGTATGTCTCTTCGTTATAAGATCTCTGGTAGGTGTGTGATGTGTCAAAGTATCTATAATAAGCGTCGCCGAAAAAAGCCTATATTGGTTGAGAAGAAGAAGAGAGATAAGGTGCTTCCTATTAGTGAACGTAGTAAACTGGAGAAGCTTGTTGGGGTTGATCAGAAGGTTCATACACTTGGAGAGCTTTGTGCCTTCAAGCATAATCATGAAGGAACTGGTTACTCTCTTCGCTACCATTCTACCGGACGGTGTGTGGGCTGTAATAGAGACTACGCAAAAAAGTATTGGAAGAGAAAGAAAAAGGGAACGAAAGAGAAGAAGTAGGTATCTTATTGGGAGTGAGTACAGGATAGTACCCCTCCCTTGGCTTTTGGTGCCTCCCTTTGGCCAAGTTTCTACTCTGTACTCACTTGCCTCTTTAGGGAATTGGAGGAAGGAGAAAAGGGATGGGTTACTTTAGAGATTTGTTAGGTCCTGATAAAAGCAAAGAGTATATTGAAGGCGTGATTGCGGGTATTTGGATCTATGCTACTTGGAAGGATGGACGACAAGTTGTTGGTGCCTTGCAGCAGGATATAGATAAAGTAATTAAGGAAGTGAAGCGAGATCTTGGTTACAAGGAGGAAGGAGAGAATGAATAAACAATTGAAGATGGTTATTGATTGGGCTCGTGAACTGGGAATTAATAAGATGTATATAAAAAAGAATGAGGGAAAGACTAACGAATTGCGCTTCTCCCTGTTCACTGCTAAACATGAATATAAGATTGTAGCACATCCCAAAGGTAAGAGTAAGAGTTATCTTGGATGTATTGTATATAATAGAAGCCCTGAACCAGGAGAAGAGCATGTTCGATGTTCGGATTTGGCTGATGGAAGGCTGTCTAAGGAAACATGGGAACAGATCAAGAATGATATTATTGCTACTGAACTATTGCCCATTGTGGATATTGTAGATCGGCCTGTCTTTAATGGTCTCCTCAATCAATAGATACTTCTTGATAGTGTTAGGAACGGAGTGATAACATGCCAATACCAAGAGAAATCAAGGATATTCTTGTCAGAGGTCCAGATCGGGTAATGATTGATCCCCACGAAGCGGTCACATCAAAACGTGCCAGGAAAGAGTATGGTATCTTACCGGATGTAATCTTTATTAGGATGGATGGATGGTCATTAGGAGCCCCACGACATCTAGAGCATGCTGCGTACAGGCTTTGGAAAGATGAGTGGGTGTATTTCATGCGAAGTCCAGAAATTCTTGTACATTCTATGGACGATTATGTTGAGATCTTACCAGAGGAAGATGAGGAGGGATGATTATGAGTTCATCTTTTGACGTATTACAAAGGATCTTTATGGATCGCTTTGAACCTATGAGTGGTGATGACTTTGAGAAGCAGTTGTTCTTTGGTGTTATCACGTCCATGCACTCGGCTAATCATCAGTTGAATGATGGAATCAATAAGAGTGCTGGAGTTTCAAATGCGATTCGGATGTTAGAGGAATACATCCAAGAAAAAGCGGAACATGAGCCGAGGAGGAATTGAATGGAAGCACCAATTTGTATATGTGGTAAGAAAATGGAACTTCATCACCAGTGCATTTATCATCCAGAGGAAGGAGTTGTATGGGTGTGTAAGAAGTGCCAGCAATGGAATATTAGGGGATGCATAAGGGAAGCTATTAATGCACTTGCGTCTAAACCACTTCCAGAGGAGGTTACCCTTGCTGATATGACTAAATGCTTGAAGGAGTTCAAGGATGCATTTGGACGGTTGCCAAGAGAGAAATTACATTAAGGGGAGAACAAGAAGATGGGGCTAGTGAAAGAAGTTAATAGCCAACAGGAGTTTGAGTTAGAGTTGCGAGGGGGGCATTTATCTTTCATTGTTAATGGATTTGTTGCACACCTTTATGGGAACAGCAGAGCAGTCCTTCATGGGAACAGCAGTGCATATCTTTATGGGAACAGCAGAGCAGACCTTTATGGGAACAGCAGAGCAGATCTTTTGGACTTTTCTGTAGGGCATATACTTTCTGATGGTGCGAAAGCTAATACTGGAACTGGGGCGGTAGTTATTTATCCTCATTACCCATTACATATAAAGGAGTGGTGCGCTCTGAAGAGAATCTCTATTACAGATAATAAGATTAAATTATGGAAGGCAACGAACTTAGAAGGAAGGGACTTTTATACTGGTAAGATATTGTATAATACTCATGTAGAAATTACTTGTTCAGATTGGGACGAACAATTTTCTGGTGAGTGCGGTCATGCTTTGCATCTGGCTGACAGCCCTTCCTCTGCCAGATTTTTTGTACTTCGCAGTCTTTTCTCTACTTCATCCTTTAGATTATTTCAAGTTGAGGTAGATATTGATGATTGTGTTTGTTTCCCAGGTTCTCCACGATATCCGATGAAGATTCGGGCGAAGAAGTGCAAGGTGGTGAAGGAATATCCTATTAACTATTGTGAGGAGAAAATGAAATGAAAGTAGAGCTCGATTTCAAACGTCAAAAATGTCTAGTTACGAAAGAGCCTAATGACAAAAACATTCCTTATACTGGTTGGGTAAAACAGGACAAGGCCGATACCAATTCAAGACTCTATTATTATATAAAGCAGATCTTGAATGCAGAAGGTTATGGGCTTATTAAGAAGAGGATGTGGAAAGATGGGCATTTGGTGGATGTAGAGCGTCAGTATTTGGTAACGAGAAACAAACCGGGAAAGAACTTCTGTATCTATGATCATTTGTATGCGGTTCGAGATGCCAGGGAGGAATACAATAAAGAGGGAAGAGTGGAATTACATATTGAGATGGATGATGCATTTGAATGGATGAAGTAAACAAGAAAAGAAAGGAGATGGGAAGATGCCTACAGCTAAAACGGTAAAGATTGAAAACGGATTGACAGGAGTGACTCGTCCTGTTGAACAAAAGAGGATATTGGATGCGAAATGGCTGGTAAAGAACTGGTTTGAGATTGTCGGTAGAGGAGGTTGGGCTGATGATGAGCTATTCCCTGACGAGGTAGAGCTCAGGATGCTTGTCACGGAACCTTTAAGTATTTATGTTGGAGAGGATGTGTACATTAAACTTGCTGATGCTAAATTTGGGGTTCTTGAAGGTAATTATGAGGAACCAGTAGAATTAGACTGGCTTACTGAAAAACAGATAGAGAAGAAAATCAAACAGGAGATGAGGGCTACTTGCACCCCTGCAGACTTTTCCGATGACTTCCTTCCTGCAGCTCTAACGATTGTCATACGGGCTCAGGCAGAGGCAAAAAAGATTATTGCACAAGAGCTCAAGGAGAGGGAAGAGAAAAAGCCTGTTAAAGTAATAACGAAGGCTACTAAGAAACCTAAGAAGAAGCGTAAGAAGTAGAGGGAAGAAAGGGATGAGACGATTTACAGCCAAGACCAGTGGAAGGTTGGTGGCTAGAAAATGGCATGCTGGAGTGGGTGTCTTGTGGTTACTTGCCTTCATAATAGGAGTTATTGAAGGAGTGGATCTTATTTATCTTCTTCTACTAGGTTTGTTGGCAATCACATATCTGGTGGCTGGCTTTAGTGTACTGGACTTTGAGATTGAGGTACCTGAATGTACCTTCTGTGGGAAGAGGATTTGGTATCGGGACAATAAGGAGAAGAGATGAAAAAAGTGATTGAATGGGTGCAGCAATGCGAATTTTGTGGTGGTACTGGAGTTTATGTAGGCATTGGAGAACGGGATGGGATTGGGGTTGTATGTAAAAGTTGTAGTGGCTCGGGAAAACAGGAGATGCGGGTAGAGTATTTACCATTTACAAAAAGACGAGAAGATAAAAAGATCAAGCGGGTTATTGAAACGAATCCTGGCATTATGTGTGGTGAAGGTAAAGGTATGGGCAAAGGAGCAGCTAGATATACTCTTGGTTACTTTGGTGGGATGCCTTATGAGGATTGGTTGAAGGGAAAGAAGTTTGAATGTGGAATGGAGATGCGTAACTTTACTTGTCCAGCTTGGTGGTTTCAGTCTGCAGATTATGACAAGAAACCGGATTGGCCAGAATGTAAGGATATGTGGGGGCGTAGTTTCTCTGATTGTAAGCGTTTCAAAAGGAAGGAGAAATGTTGGGAGAAACTTGATGAGGAGGCGGTGGAATGAGGGAGGAGCAGAAAGAGGCCTGGAGGAGACTACAGCATTTGGAGTATCATTTACATACTGTGACAGATGATTTGGAGAGATTGGCGGCAGAGGCAGAATCAATACGGAAGGGTATTACAGTTACTCGGAATGAACTAAGGGATCTCTGGAATGAGGAAGAGATGTGGGATATTACAGGTGCAGAACTTGTGGAAATAGTGATTCGGGATGATGGGAAGGTGATTTGGGTAAATACAGAGGAGGGCTGTATCTTACGTATTTGCCAGATAGAGAATGTGCGGTTGTATGATAAGAGAGAATAAAAGAGGGAGAAATGAAGATGAGTTGGGAGAGCGGCGTCGAGAATGTCTGTTTCTTTATACTCTTGTTGATTGTTATCGTCGGGGTTACGAAATGTTTGGTGTGAAGAAAGGAAGGATGCAATGAAGATCTTGGATTGGATGACTACAGTGTTATCTTTATGTTGTATTGTTGGTGGGTTGTTGAGTGAGGAGCCTTCACGGATTAGTATCGTGCTAGGATGGTCTGTGGCAGCAATTTATAGTGCTAGGATGGCACTGGAACTACATAGTGATTGATAAGGAGGAGTAGAATGGCTAAGAAGATAGAGAGATGGGAATGTGCGACTTGTCATACTACCTTTGAGACTGAGAAATCTGCGATGAATTGTGAAAAGGGGCATATTATTATGGACTGGTTGCAGGTTATAGGTGTCTCTTTTATTTCAAACCACGATTGGGCTGATCAGTATCCAGATTATATCATGCTGGAAAATACGCACCAAAAAGAAACAGTGGCTATCTATCGTTATGTTCATGGGGGTGATTTTGAATATTGGGAGAAGTATTGGGAAAAGGAAATTATGAAAGAAGAAGTACTAACTGAATCAGATGGGATGAAAGGAGAATAAGTTATGGGAACAAGAGCTGCATTCTGGATAGGTGACCCAAGAGACAAGAAGAACAGGCAGTGGCTTGGGTGTGTGGCTTGGGATGGTTACCCTGAAGGCCTTCCAGAACTTACAGAGAAAATTCCGGCAACTGAGAAAGAGTTCAAGGAGGTGGTCAAGGAAATAAAGAAAGAGAGGGAAGACTTTGCAGATCCCAAGAAAGGAGGTTGGCCGTTTCCTTGGGCTGATGATATCTTCTTGACTGATTACACTTATGCTTTCTTCCATGATAAGGTATATGTTACAGTTTATCATAGAGGATTCGTACCTCTGGAAGAATTTCTTGGGTGGAGTGATGCGAAGAAACGGAAATATAGAAAAATGCGTGATGATCCGACGCTGGAAAATGTGTCTATCGATGGGCAATGGGACAGAAGACAACCTGACTCTATCATCATTCTGCAAGCAAGAAAGGAAGAAGGCGGCAGCTAATTCGGAAATCTTTTATGAATGGCTGGAGTGAGGAGAAACTATTATGTGTTTGAAAGATAAGGAGATTTGAGAGATGGCTAAGAAGAAGATACTCTCTGATATTGAAGCGCAAATCATGGAGGAACCGGAAGAGAAAAAGTATATCAGGCGTATGATTCCCCCACTTATTCCTGTACCTGAAAATAGTATGGTGTTTAGGATGTTTGATGTGGACGAGCTGGAAGGAACCGAAGAAGAAAAGAGACTGTTTGATGTGAATGATTACTGGTTGGCGGTGGAGCAAGGCAGGAAGATTCCCACCTTTACTAGTGATGTGCTTGCTCTGGTACTGGTATTGAGAAGAGGGAGAAGTACAGATTGGGAGTTTAAGAGTGAAATTGAAGGAGTGGTGCTGGATGGATACGGTGAGTTCATGCTAACTGGTGATCCTTACAATGGAATATGTATCGAACCTAAAAGAACAAGAAAGAGAGGGAAGAAATGAAAAACAGGGGGAAAAGTGAAGCAATACAGCAAAGAAAACACAGACAACGGGAGCAAACAAGACAGATATGTGAGAAGATACTAACTAGAAAACAGACACAGAAACAGAGAGTTCAATTGCTGGAAGCTATAAAGGACCGAAAGCTGGCTCCTCCCCAATGGCCGTAAGAACAAGGAAATGAGAAGGATACGGGAAGAAAAGGAGAAACACAAATGAAAAAGTGGAATGATCTAACACCCAAAGAAAAAGAAGAGTTCAAACAAAAAATGACCCAAATAATCTCTAAATGGGCCAAACTTATCACCCAAAAGAATAAAGAGTGGGAAGAAAAGAATCGAATAATAAACTAAGGAGGGAAGTGAAAGGAGGGAAGTGAAAAGAAATGGATACAAAAGAAAGATTGCAGTGCAGAGATGAAGTTGTCCATTATATGAAACTCCTTGACCAACTCTTCTCTAAAAATATCCCTGACTGGAATGGAGAAGATTATAAGGATGTAGAATCGGCACTAAATGTCATGATGTCGGTTGCAGCAAAAATCAGCTACCGTACAAGAATCCTTCGAGATGACTTGCGTTGGAATAAAAAGCTTAGAGTGCGAGCCGAAAAAATCAGAATAGAGAAAGAAGAAAAGAAGATTAAAATCCGAATCAAACAGGAAAAGGAAATACTCAAGGCGCAAAGAGAAGAAATACTAAAAGTGCCAGAGAAAGAAAACTACTGGAAAGAACGAGTCAGACGTCAAGAGCGGATCCTGGGAAATCTACAAAGAGACCTGAAGTTGATGCGAGAGAATAGAAGAATACACTGAATACCGTAGCCTTGAGGGGAGTGCAATGAATGGTGAATATCTACTTTTGAGGTGATAGAACGGTTAGGAATTGAAGTGCTAGAGGTAAGTTTCTCTAGGTGGTTTGTAAAGATTACTAGTATGATTCAAAGTAGTATAATCCTAGGTCTTTCACAAAATAGGAGCTAGATCAGACATTTATATATATTAGAACAAAATTCCGCATTCTATAACTACTTGACAACTTTACAAGGACTTGACATATAAAATGGTGCAATTTGGAAAGTATCTTGCCAATTTGCGTATCAAAATGGCAACTTACCTGGCAAAATGCATCTTAAATGACGAGATGAGAGGAGGAATACGTGATGGAAGAGGAGATTATAAAGGCTATAGTGATTATTATATCTTTTGCGGTGCTTGATTGGATACTTCCTATTAAATAATACCTTTATATGCAACTTGCCCTTGTATTTGCCCTTTGTAATTAAAGACTTACGAGGAATTTGTGGGGGCAGGTTCGGTTAATTGTTTAATGTAACGTTATTTTATTATCTCCGGTACCATCCTTGACAGTATACTTTTGACTATGCTGTCTCCGATTTTACCCTCTATTCTTTATCCCCACTGAGCTGAAAGTACACCATTTATAACACAAAAGTTAGGCAAGCCAAACTTTTTATCTAACAAAATTGCGTACTTAAAAATTGAGGGTAGGAAAAGTGCTATTTGGGCCTAGTGGGGATAAAAGTATTATAACTAGTGGAATGGTAGTATGTTGTCAAGCAAAAAAGACACCCTACGCACTTGACATAAAGGTGTTATTACCGTCAAAATACTGACAGTGTACAGTCGCTGGATTACTTGACATAAAAGTGTTTGTGCTGTTAAATTGATGATGTTATATTATATTTGCAATTTATTGTTTAGATTGTAATTTTGTCAAGTATAACGAGTATCCCATCTATATCCTAGGGTAAATTGTATTTTGGTCAATATAACATGAGATTGGCCAGAAGGAATCGTTTTTTGCGTTTTCCTAGGTATAATGCGTTTTCAGTCACCCCGCCGAACCACAAAATCAACGGCGGGGTGACCGGTGCCTTTACCCCCCTGGATCCTGGCGCTAACCCTCCTTAACGGCTAGATAATTCCTCAAAAATAATTCGTGAATCTTCTTGACATTTAGCTATTCATGAGTATAATAGTATATAAGAGATAGAAGATAACCACTCAACTGAAAGGGGAATTAGTGATGGGAAAGTACAGGGCATATAAACAGAAGACCAAACCGAGTATTATCGTACCGGACATTAAAGTGTGCGTTATGTCCGGTAATACAAAGTTAGGGGAGATCTGGAATACATCTTTGCCGCCTATCCGGTCTTGTCCGATTAATGCGCCGTGTTATGATAAGTGCTATGCGATGAAAGCATTCCGGCAATATCCAGGTACCCGAGATGCTTGGGAACGGAATTATCGACTGTACAGAGCTCGGCCAGAGGAATACTTTCGACAGCTTGATGCATTCCTGTCTGATGTGGAACCCAAGTACTTTCGTTGGTTGGTGGCTGGTGATGTAGTTGATCGGGGATATATGACTGGTGTGCTGACTCTGGCAAATCGATATCCCGAGACTCAATATTGTCTCTTTACCAAAAACTACGAAATCCTGTATGAGCTCGTTGATCAAAAAGTATATCGGCCAAAGAACTTGACAATACTGGCGAGTGCTTGGCCACGACACCAAATTCCCGACACCATCCGAGAGAATTACCGAATAGCTTGGATGCAGGACGGAACAGAAACCCGAGCTCCTAAGAATGCAATCATGTGTGCGGGGTCTTGTGAGGATTGCTTGAGCTGTTACAACCCAAGAGTGAAACGAGACCTAATCCTGCCGCTTCACTAGAAAGGAGGTAATAGAAAAATGATCAAGACAACACCAGCATATTGGGATTGTCAATGTAAGGACTTCTATTGGCAAACAAGAGCCCCCAAGAAAGAAGGGGGGTGATAAGGTGCTAGAGGACGTTATTATATGTGTAGTTATCTTGGTAGTGTTTGCTTTACTTGATCACTTTCTACCATGGCAATAAGGAGGTAAATATGTACAAACCAGAAGGATATTATGCAATGACAAGGTGGCACCCTGAAGATGTGCAAGCTCTTAAACCAGAATGGAGTACAGAACAGGCCGTAGATTTCCTTCAGCGTAACGAAAGTAAAATTCAAGACAGGTTGGTAGAGCTCGGGTGGGAAGTGTTGGAAACTCTGATTTCAATGGAGTGAGGGTGTTGTGAAAAAATACTTCGGTGTGGGAATTTATAAGATGAATGGAGAAAGACTGGGGGTTGTATTAGCTAAAACACCGAAGTGCCTGAAAAAACACATCCTTAAAAATAAAAATTTGAAGGTTTTGGTATTTAATGGATATGGTAGTCAGTATGCGAAGATGATTTAGTCAGTAAAACGAAAGGGGGTGATATAGGATACGAAACGGTTTTTTATTTTGTTTTTTGTTTTTTGGGTGCTAGAACGTTTTTTGGCCACTCACCCCGCCAGCAGTATGGCGGGGTGAGCGATTACAACGCCTGGAGAGGATAAACCGTGTTATATCAGATAGATAAGTGGTTGGAATTGCTGGAAAAATACCCCCAAAATAATTCGTGAATCCCCTTGACAAACTACCCCTTCGGCCTTATAATATACTTAACAGATAATAGAGAAGGGAGTAAGGAATGGAAGAGTTAAAATTTAGTTGTCCCAAATGCAAATGTACGTTACTAGAGGAGGTGATGGTAGGGGTTACAGTTTACAACAGCATGGAGAAAATCTTTGATACAGAATACGGGGAGGAGATAGAATGGGGAGACTGTGACCATGAAGACGGGTACATCGACAGATTCCAGTGTAATGAGTGCGGGTATATGCTGGAGGACAAGGACGGGATGTTGATAAAGGACTACGAGGATCTTCTTGAATGGCTAAAAACCCCTACCGACTACTTGGAGACAGTGAAATGAAAACCGGACCTACCTACTGCAAACACCACCCTGACATTGAACTGAGAGAAGATGTCGAAACCAATGGGGGCAAGGAAACCTACTATGTCTACCCTTGCCCTGTTTGCCGAGTGGAAGAGGTACAGAAGACTCGCCGACAACTGGTCAACAGGATCAGCCACCTTATAGAGTATGAGATGGAGGAAAAATAAATGGCTGATTATTACACTCAAGCAACAGTTACTCCATACTTGCCCAAAAATAAAATTACAGGGCAGGAGATGAACAAATTAGAAGAGTATGGATTTACTATTTATAAGAATCTTGGGAAAGCTGATGAGGGGTCAATTTATCTTTACACCGATGAGTTTATGGACGAGGCTGCTGCGGAAGTTCTTGCTGGTATTCTCAAACGACTACCAGAAAAAGAATACCCTTACATTTATATCGAGGCTGCAATTACCTGTACTAAGCCAAGGTCCGATGGGTTTGGAGGATTTGCCTGTTTCATTACGAGGGATAAGATTGATTGGGTAGGAACAGGCAGTTGGATCGGTAAGCAGATAGCAAAGTATGAGAGGAGGATAAGAATGAAGGTGCGGAGGAAAGAAGATGAGACAAGCAGAGATTAACCTCACCTTGGATATTGATTGGGGGATGCTACATAAACAGAAGCTAAAACTGCTGGCTCTTCTGCTTGAGTACCGTGCCCCGACAGAAGAAGAGGCAAGTTTACTCGATGGGCTGTTGCATCTTATTGACTACATACAGGACGAGGCAGAGAAAGAAGGGATATGGAGATTCCCACAGGAGAAAGAAGATGCCCAAGTTTAGAGTAAGAGTATTAGAGGTTCATTACCAGCCGATACTGATAGAGGCTGATAATGAAGAAGAGGCGATTGAGAAGGTAGCC
>Ga0209536_100005255_pt1 | contig 20208 bp, 15 predicted proteins | sample DeeMarSeWOR28_12_FD_187461 | JGI IMG/M metagenome (GOLD analysis project Ga0209536, IMG submission 187461) | Marine sediment microbial communities from White Oak River estuary, North Carolina - WOR-2-8_12 (SPAdes) (version 2) | ecosystem: Environmental > Aquatic > Marine > Intertidal zone >...
ACGCCCTCGTGCTTCGCGAGCACGGCCTCGATTTCCTGGGTCGGTGCCTCGATGAGCACGTTGAGGCGTAGCGGCTCGTGCACGAAGCGCTTTCCGTCGTGGACCGACTGCCAAGAGAGGCCCGTCTGCAAATCCCCGCCATTGCCCTGCAAGACGCCGAGAGTGCCAACGACGTTGTGAAGCACCTTGTTGCCGCATCCGAACGCATTCGTGTTCACCGCAGAGCCGTAGTACTGGAGGTTGATCCAGCTCGCGACGACCATCGGTGCCGTCATGATGAGCTCGAGCACGCTGAAGTCGGTGTCTTGTTTCCACTCGTAGTCGTGAAGAAACACGCGGCCTCCGAGGTCGACGCTTCGTGTTCGCGCTCTCGGGGCTGCGATGAACGCGGCGTTGCCCGCGAGGCCCCACTCGGGTCGAGGTTGGGACCAGTCTCGGCTCCGTCGGAAGATCTGCTCGTCGGCTTTCGCCGGGTCTTTGATCCCGAGTCGTCCGGAGCGTCGCGCCCGTGCGAGAGCAGATGCCGACGACAACCAGCCTTCGAGCTGCTCGAGGTCCTTGGCGTGCGAGCTCGGGATGTGCTCGCGGTCGAAGATGGTCACCTCATCGGTGGTGGTGTCGTGAAGGCATCCGACGAACCAGGTTTCGTCCGTGATGTGGATCCCGCGCTCGGCGAGCCCCGTGCGGACCTCTGGGTCGTTGAGGATCATCGCCGCGACGCGGGCGTTTGGCTCGCCGGAGTGGCCGCCACACGCACCGCAGTCGAGACCAGAAGCATGCGGATTGTTGACGGTGCTGCTTCCGTGGCCCGCAAGCATCACGAGCCTCGCGAAGCCGCCTCGAAGAGACATCGCCTTCAACACCGCTTGGGCCACGTCTGTGCGCTCGGCTGTGGTGAAGCCAACGACCTTCCCGTCGACCTCGGCATGCGCGATGTCGGGACCGATTCGCGAGAGCACCTTGTCGTCGAGGCCTTCGACACTCGGGTGCTTGACCGGACGAGTCAGCCCGAGCGCATCGCTCGCGAGCTTCGGGGCAAACGTGAGACCTGCCGTTTCGACGTAGACGAAGGAAGAGACCGCCGAGCTCTTGAATGACTTCCAAGCCTTTGCGGCTCTGCGCCGGAGCAGCCGAAGCCCGAGGATCTCGGTCCGCTCATCGTCGTTGGCCTCGACGAGCGTTTCTCGCACTGTGAACTTGGGCTTCAGGAGCACCGGACATTGGGCTGCGCCCGCGTGTTGCCCAATCGGCACGTACTCGATCGGAAACCCGAAGAATCCCGCGAAGCCGATGGTCTGCGCACTTGGCGCCACCTCCTCGAGCGCCCGACGGAAAGGCTCGGAACGCACGTCGATGCAGAAGGCGGCTTGGAGCGGCTTGCGTAGTTGCACCGTGTTCGGCTCCGTCGCCTGGGCGGCCAGCTTCTCGACCAGCTCGCGCTGGAACGAGGCGTCGAACGCGCCTTGGAGCACGGCGTCGACCAAGAGCTCCGGATCCGGCTCCGACGACAGCGTCTCGTCCACCATGGAGAGCGCTGCGTCTTTCCAGGCCGCCTGAAGCTCCGCATCCGAGCTCAGCTCGAAGAGCGCGAGGTCCCATGCGAGTCGTACGGCGAGGAGCTCGATGACCATGTCGCTCGTGTTTCCGTCGAGCTCGTCGGACCATCCGAGGTATCGCGCATACGCCGCCCAACCGCGAATCGCGAAGAGCGCCCGAAAAAAGTACGCATCGAGGGCGCGAGCCGGCAGGCCGAGCGCGCGAACGATGACTTCGATCGCCGCTATCGGGTCGTCGGGCAGCCTCGAGACGATCTGGCGAAAACCCCGGAGCCCGAGCACATCTGGAGTCCGATCGACGGCTGACGCGGCTCGCCACGCCTGAAAGAGTGGCAGCACGTGCCAAGGCATGCGCCATGGCGCCTGCCCCTGATCCCAGTACGCCGAGCACCACTTCGAGATCTGCTCGGTGACCTCTTCGACCATCCGGGTTCCATGCATCTGGTCCCAGACGTCCGCGACTGTGAACGCGGATGGGGCTCGATACGACGGCGCATCATCCATCCGCGATTTCCAACTCTCGAGCTCCGCATCGTCGACGAGGTCATCGTTTCCGCAGACAGCTCCGATTGCGGTGACGAGGTCGGCATCCGTGATGCGCCCGGATTCGATCAAGTCCCGATAGTAGGAGCGTGGCATGAGCATGTCCGCGTGCGCCACCCGCTTCATGACGCCGCACGCTTCTTCGAAGCGCGTCTTCGAGAGCGACAAGAAGGGGTTCACGGCGACGAAGCTTTCGAGCGGCCAAAGTGGCGCGATCCGGGTGCGCGCATTTTCGAGGGCCATCCCGATCTCGAGGCGAGCGGAAACGCGCGCGGATACCTCTCGGTCCGTCGTGGCCCGTTGTTCCGACACGTTCGTACTCGTTTGCGTGTGTGTCGCGTGTGCAAGCTCTTGGCTCATGCCCTCACTCCCTTCGGCGCTGCGTTCGTATCGACCGACCAGATGCGCTCGACCAGTCGGTTCGTTGCTGCGTTGACGTACAGCCCGTTGAATAGGTGGACGTAGATGGCCCTCCACCGAGCGTCGTGCATTCGGTACGGCATCGTGTTCTGCAGCACGGTCACCGCGCCGAACATCACGACCACCAGGGCCACGATCGCGAGGTCCAAGGGCCCGCGGACGGAGCCCTTGGGAAGCAGTGTCCCGGCCATCAGGTGCTCGAATCCAAGCTGAAGCGTGAAGTACGCGACGGCCACGCCGGCTGCGAGTCCGACTCCCCGAGCGATGACGAAGAAGCTCGGTCGCTCGTCGATTGCGTTGGCGACCAGGTGCGTCACGCCCATCACCAAGATCGCTCCGAGAGCGAACACGCCCGGGGCCTCAGTGAGTGACGCGCCGAATGCGATGCTCACGGCCCAGGTGAGTCCGACCGCCCCGATCAGCGCGACGCCGAGGCGGGCGGGATGCGGCTTTCCGTGCGGTTGCGCCACCCAAGAGCCTCGCGACAGGTCGATGATGCTGCCCGACGAGAGGAACGCATGCGCTTTGTAGAGCGAGTGCGCCACGATGTGGAGCGCCGCAGCGGAAAACGCTCCGAGGCCGCATTGCAGCATCATGAAGCCCATCTGCGAGATCGTGGACCATGCGAGCGACACCTTGACGCTCGTTTGGGTGAGCATGACCACGGAGCCGAAAAGCGCGGTGAACCCGCCCACGACCGCGAGCATCTGAAGCGCGGGGACGGACAGCGAAACGATGTCGCTCAAGCGCAGAATCAAAAAGCCGCCGCCGTTGATGATTCCAGCGTGCAGCAGCGCAGAGACCGGCGTCGGCGTCTCCATCACCTCCGTCAGCCAGCCATGAAATGGGAACTGCGCGGACTTGAGCATCGCGCCGACGACCAGAAGCATCGCTACCCAGTGAAGGCCGGCGGGCGCCGTGCCTGCCCCACGCATGACATCGGCCTGGCCGAACAGGTTGGCGAAGTCGAGGCTCCCGAACATGCTGTAGATGGCTGCCATCGCAGCGATGAGACAAAGGTCACCAAGCCGGCTCGCGATGAACTTCTTGCGTGCGGCGAGGCGCGCCGCGCGACGATCTCCGTAGAAGACCAACAGTTGATGAAGGCAGAGGCTCGTCGCGACCCATGCGAGCGTGAACTGCAAGAGGTTGCCCGAGATCATGAGCGTCATGACGGCTGCGAGGGTGAGGCAGAGCCACTTGATGAATCGCCCCTGTTCCGGGTCGCCGTCGAGGTAGTTGCGGCTGTAGTCGATGACGATGACGCCGACGAAAGCGACGAGGAGGGCCATCACCGCGGAAAGCGCGTCGTAGTAGACCGTGAAGCCCACCCCCGCGGCGCCGAAGACGAGGCCGCGGGCCGGAGCCGTGGTGTCGGCGATGAAGTAGGCTGCCGCGGATACGAACGCCGCGATGAGTGCGAGGGCCGACGCCGCGCGCGCCGCCCCCAAAGCCGCCCCGGGACGCCGATTGGCAGTGCCGGCCGGCACTAGGCCTACCGCCAAAAGGGCGAGTGGGGCGAAAGCGATGATCGTGATGGTCAGCGTCGACATGTTCTTCCTCCGTCAGCGAACGCTTTTCATCTACGGTCGGACATCCATTCTGTAAAATACAAAGATTGAAAACAACCGTTCTGTTCTGTATAACTATGGAATGAACGACCTGAACTATCATCATCTCCGATACTTCTGGGCCGTCGCTCACGAGGGGAAGCTCACGCAGGCCGCCGAGCGTCTGAACATCTCGCAATCGGCGCTTTCGGTGCAGGTGAAGAAGCTCGAAGATCAGCTCGGCGCGCCGCTCTTCGAGCGGGAAGGGCGCGGCCTCAAGCTCACTGAAGCAGGGCGCATCGCGCTCGACTACGCGGACACGGTGTTCCAGGCGGGCGACGAGCTCGTGAGCACTTTGCGCGGTCAAGGTGCGACGGCACGCAGGGCGCTCCGCGTCGGCGCGATCACCACGCTTTCACGCAACTTCCAGCTCTCCGTCCTCACTCCGCTCATCAAACGGAGCGACGTCGAGATCATCGTGCGTTCGGGCACCATGCGGGAGCTGCTGTCCCAGCTCGAGGCGCACGAGGTCGACCTCGTGCTCGCCAATCAGCCGGCGAAGCGCGATGCCAAGACGCCGTGGCACAGCCACCTCTTGCAGGAACAGCGCGTGAGCCTCATCGGGCGCCCGTCTTCGATCAGCGGACCGTTTCGCTTTCCGGACGACGTGGCGAAATACCCGATTCTTCTTCCGAGTCTCGACAGCGACGTGCGTGTGACCTTCGACCGGTTGCTCGAGCTCGCGGGCGTCCGGCCAACGATTCTGGCTGAGGTGGACGACATGGCCATGCTGCGCTTGCTGGCTCGCGACAGCGCCGGGATCACACTCGTGCCGCCCGTGGTCGTGCGCGACGAGCTCCGTACCGGCATCCTCGTCGAGTTGTGTCAGGTGCCGGACATCACCGAAAAGTTTTACGCGATCACCCAGAGCCGCCGGTTTCCGAATCCGCTGGTTCGAGAGATTCTGACGACAGTGCGGCCCGAGGTCGAAGGCGCTCGAGATGCAAGAACAGGCGAGGGAGCTCCGGGCGCTCTCGGCCGATCGAGGTGACGGTGGATCGGGAATTGCCGGACGGAGTCAGGAGAGGCCGACCTGCTCCTTCCGTGCATCGTTGCCCGAGTCGAGAGGCAGCGGGTGGGACTTGTGGCGCCATGAGAGCCCCACGATGAGCGATGACACGAGGACTACTTGCCGAAGAGCCGTGTCGGTGAGGAACAACGCCGTGACCTGCACCTCCGGTGCGTCAATCGTGTCGGCGAGTGCCAGAGCCAGTGAGAGGAAGAGAAATTCCCGCGCGGGCAACGCGGGTGTACGCGCGACGAGTAGATCGACGATCAGCAAGCTTATCCAAGCGGTGAATCCGACTCCAGGCAACCCCACGGTCCACTGCAGCCCGAGGAGCACGATGGCACCCGCGCTTCTGACGACGTGGTAGCCGAGGATGCGCCACATGACGCGGGTGCTCACCCCCAAGACCTTTCCACGAAACACGATGAGCAGCAGGCTCAAGAATGCGGCTCCGAGAGTGACGCCGATGATGATGCCGACCGCCTCGGGCTGGACCGAGCGCATGAGGGTCAAGTCGCCGAACAGGAGATAGCCACCGAGCACGACCACTGCCACCGTGTTTGCTGCTGCGGCCGAGAGCAGGGTGACGTCCTTCACTGCAGAGACGGCTCGCCGGTAGCTGATGTGAAGAGTGCGGACTGCCCACACGACGAAATACATGTCCCCGGTCAACCCGGTGACCGAGGACTTGAGGATGTACTTCAATAAAAAGGCGCCGAAATGGCGGAAGAGGTTGATGCTCCAGATCGCCGAGTAGCAAAGCACCTCGGTCACGGGAAGCCAGAAGAAGCGGATCAGGAACAGCAGGTAGAACCACGGGGAGGTCGGCAGTGAGCGCAAGACGGCGGACCAATCCGTGCCTTTGAGCTGGTTGTAGAGCACCGTTCCGATGACGACGAGGAAGGCGAGAGAGAACACTCTGCGGGAGATATGACGCATCCTCGGAGGCACCCGGTCGAGGAGTCGCTGCCCCGAGAGCTGCATGTTGACCAACCAGATCCGCGTGCGCTCGAGCATCCGAGGCGTCGTATCGTCGGCGCTCGACGTCTTGCTCGTCTCTGGTTTCTGAGTCATCCAAATGGACCCTAATCCTCGCGACCTGGATTCCGCAAACGAGGAGACCACAGATGAGCCATGGCATCTTCTTCACCCAGGGCGTTCGTACCCCTTCGGCGCGCTTTCGGGTGGAGCAGCACCTGCCGTACTTCGAACGGAGCGGCGTGCGCTGTACGCTTCGGCCTGCCAATCCGAGCAACCAGGGAGAGCTCGCGAGCTACTCGCCGCCCATGGGGCTCCGTCGAGAGCTCTTGCGTCTCGCCGCGACACCGGCGCGGGCCATGCAGCTCCGCGGCCTGTCCCGTTTCGACTTCGCGTTCATTCAAAAGCCCCTGATCTTCTTCCCCTACACCGGTTTCGAGGCATGGGTGGCGCGGCGGCTGCCTACGGTCTTCGACATGGACGACGCAATCCACCTCAAGCACCGCGGCCTCGGCGCTCGACAAGTGCGGCGCATCGTCGACGTGGTGGACCATGTCATCGTCGGCAATGATCACCTGGCCGAGATCGTCGACGAGCCGCGCAAAACCACCGTCATCCCCACCGTCGTGGACCACCTGCGTTTCGCTCTGCGTCCAGTCCCGGACGGCCCCTTCACCGTCGTTTGGACTGGCCTCAGCGACAACATGCGCGAGATCGAGCCGTACGCCGATGTCCTGCGACGCGTGCTCGGCGAGGTGGGGGGGAGGCTCGTCCTCATCAGCGAACGCTTCGACGCGCCATGGCTCCGGGGGCTGCCCGTGGAAACCATCCCCTGGAGCCCGGAAGCCGAGGTGGCGGGCCTGAGTTTGGGCCACGTCGGGCTTATGCCATTGGCCGACACTCCATTCAACCGTGGCAAGTGTGGCTTCAAGCTCATCCAATACATGGCCCGTGGCATCCCGGCGATCGCGAGCCCGGTCGGGACCAACCCGCAGATCATCGAGCATGGTGTCAACGGCATGCTCGCGGCCACCCCGAGCGACATGGAAGAAGCACTGATGGCAATGGCGCGCGACCCGGGTTTTGCCGCCTCGCTCGCTGCCGAGGCGCGAAGGACGGTCGTCGAACGTTACAGCGTGCAAGCGGTGCTGCCTCGCTACCTCGCAATCTTCGAGGGCCTGGTGGGAAAGAGCCTCGCGCGCCGATAGTCGACTAGAAGCGCAGCGATTTCCGGCCGTCCTTCTGGACCACCGCGTAGAGGTCCTTTCGACGGTCAGGCCAGGTTCGCACCGTGCCCGTGCCTTCGGTGCGGCGAAGGAGCCCGAGGTCGAGGTCGTGCACGATCATCGTCTCGGCGTTGGGCGTGCCTTCCGTAGCGATTCCGTCGCGCGCGAACTGAATGTCGGATGGCGTCAGGATCGACGCCTGGCCGTAGTGAATGTCCGCTCCTTCGACCTGAGGGAGGTTTCCGACGGCCCCGGCCATGACGACATAGATGTGATTCTCGATCGCTCTCGCAAGAGAACAGGAACGGACCCGTACGTGGCCCGATCGAATGTCCGTGTTGTACGGGACGAAGAGCACGTCGGCGCCCCTGGCTTTCACGATCCGCACGAACTCGGGAAACTCGACGTCGTAGCAGATGGCGATCGCGATCTTGCCGCGGTCGGTCTCGAAGACCTGGATGTCGCGGCCGGCGGTGATACCCCACCAACGGGCCTCCGACGGGGTGATGTGGGTCTTGTACTGCTTGTCGATTCGGCCGTCGCGGTGAAAGAGATACGCGATGTTGTAAAGGCGTTTCTTCTCGACGGCTAGATGCGTCCCGGCGATGATGTTGATGTTGTACTGAATCGCCATCGTGTGGAAGAACGACAGGTATCGCTCCGTGAACTGATTGAGCGCCCGGGCCGACTGGGCGGGGCTCGAATCAGGGACGAGGGCGAGCAGCTGCGTGGTCAGGAGCTCGGGAAACAAGAGAAAGTCGACCCTATAGTCCGCCGCCGAGTCGATGAAGAACTCACACTGCGTCGCGAACTCGTCGAAGCTCGAAACCGTGCGCATTTGATACTGAACTGCGGCCACGCGCATTGCGGTGGCCGGTCGGCGCCTCGGATCGGGGGGCACGAACGTCGGATTGCGCCACTCCATCAGGACGGCGTGTCCGCTCGACTCCGTGTCGCTCGGAAGGTAGTTCTCGATGACTTCCCGCGCGACGAAGCCGTTCGCGATCTGGGCGAGGATCACGGGGTCGCGGATCTCCTTGCGGAGCACTTTTGCGAGATACTCTTGCGGTGACATCTCGTGCGCGTGTCGGCTGTACCTCGGCATTCGGCCGCCGAAGACGATGCCTCGAAGGTTGAGTCGTTCCGCGAGCTCCTTTCGCGCATCGTAGATTCGTCGCGCGAAGCGCTGGCCGCGGAAAGCCGGGTCGACCGCGATGTCGATGCCGTAGAGCGTGTCTCCGTCGGGATCATGCGTGCGAATCATCCCGCCCTCGCACACGTCCTGGTAGGTGTGCGTGTCCGACAAGTCGTGGATGTTGATGATCAGCGAGCTAGAGGTGGCGACCACACGGCCGTCGATCTCCACGCACAGTTGACCCTCCGGGAAGAGATCGAGCTGACTGGCGAACTGCTGGCGCGTCCACGACTCGAGCTGCGGATACGCACCCTTGTGGACGCGCTGCACGTCGTGAAAGTCGGATTTCTCGAGCTGCCGGACGACGACCCGGGGTTTCCCCCCGCTCTTGCTGCTTGCTGCCATCATGTAGGCTAGCACCCCGCCGGGGCGCTAGCCTTCCAGGGACGTTGGTCCGCAGGGGGAGGGGGCTGCTAGGCCGCAGCGGTGGCTCGGGTGTTGGCCTCGTCGACGTAGAGGCGGCGTTCCTCGTTGACGAGCGCGAGCAGCTGCTTCTGGTCGATGAGCCCGGCGTCGAGCAGGGCGCGCATGTAGCCGTCGGCGTAGCCCCGCGCTTGGGCCAACGTCGCGTAGTTCGCGCCGCTGAAGCGTGTCTCGATCGTCTTTCGCACGAGGCCGCGAAGGGTTCCCTTGAGCTCGTCTAGATTCATTGCCGTTCCTTCCTGAGTCCTGAGCCCCGAGTGTCGATTTCGGCCGGCTCCGGTCAAGAAAACGGCGGGCTAGAAGCAGGTCAGCTCCCGGAAGTCTCGGATGCGCGACTCGATGTCGTCGCGGGTGAGCTCGACGAGCGCGCCGACGCCGACGTCCTGCACGCAAAACGATGCAGTCGACGAGCCGCAGACGACCGCCTGACGCAGGTCCGTATGACCATTCTCGGCGAGGTAACCGAGGAACCCGCCAGCAAACGAATCCCCGGCACCCGTTGGGTCTGCGACGGCCTTCAGGGGATACGCGGGCGCGCAGAAGATGTCTTCGTCGAGAAAGAGTAGGGCGCCATACTCGCCACGCTTCACGATCACGGTCTGAGGCCCCATCACGCGCAATGCTTCAGCCACCGCCAACGGGTGGTGGTAGCCGGTGAGCTGCCGCGCCTCCTCTTCGTTGATCACCAAGATGTCGACCCGCTTCAACAGCTCCTCCAGCGCATCGAGGGCGGTGTCGATCCACAGGTTCATCGTATCGGCGATGACGAGGCGAGGGCTCTCGATTTGGTCGAGAACGTGAAGCTGTAGCTGCGGCGCGATGTTGCCCAACATCACATAGGGCGTACTGCGGAAGGCGATCGGGATCTTCGGTTGAAAGTCGGCAAAGACGTTGAGGTCGGTCTGAATCGTTTCGCGTGTCGTGAGGTCGTGGGCGTATCGTCCTTCCCAGTGGAACGTCTCGCCGTCAGCGACCTCGAGTCCAGTGGTGTCTATGCCTCGCATCCGCAGCATGGAGACGGCATCCTGAGGAAAGTCTTTGCCGACGACGCCGACGAGGCGCACCGGAGCCAGCTGCGAGGCCGCAAGCGACGCATACACCGCCGAGCCACCGAGGATGCGCGGGTGAGAGCCGAGGTGATTGTGAATGGTGTCGAATGCGACGGAACCAACGACGAGAAGCTCGCTCATGATGCCTTTCCGGGGAGGTATTTTCCGATTAGCGGGCGTAGCTTGTCGCGGACGTCCGGGGAAATCGAATCGGGATTGGTGATGATGGCGCCAGCAAGCGCCGAAGTGGCAGGACGCATGGTCGGGTCGGGCACGGTCTTCGCCAGCTCGACGATGATGTCCTTCGCTTTGGCGACGTTCTCATGCATGACGGCGACCACGGCTTCTACAGTGACGGCATCGTGGTCCTCATGCCAACAATCATAGTCCGTCGCCATCGCGAGCGTCGCGTACGGGAGCTCGGCTTCGCGGGCGAGCCGCGCTTCGGGAAAATTGGTCATGCCGATTACAGAAACGCCCCACGACCTGTAGAGCCGCGATTCGGCTAGGGTAGAAAACTGCGGGCCTTCCATGCAGAGATAGGTCCCGCCCTCGTGGACGGTTGCTCCTGCGGCGCTGGCGGCCGCGAGCAACGCGCTCGCGAGCTGCGCATCGATTGGGTGTGCGAACTCGACGTGGGCGACGACTCCGTCATCGTCGAAGAACGTGTCGATGCGATGTCGAGTTCGGTCGATGAATTGGTCGACCACGACCATGTCACCGGGGTGGATGTCCTCTTTCATCGACCCGACGGCCGAAATGCTGAGGATCTGCTCCGCCCCGGCCATCTTGAGCGCGAGCACGTTGGCGCGGTAGTTGATGCGGTGGGGGGGATAGCGATGCCCGCGCCCGTGGCGTGGAAGGAAGAGCAAGCGCGTGTCACCCAGCGTGCCCGCGATGATCACGTCGGAAGGCGCGCCGAACGGCGTCATCATTGCCACCTCCTCGACGCCGCTCAACTGCTCCATCTCGTAGAGCCCGCTGCCACCAATGACACCAAGGGTGCGTGAGTGAGTATTCATCTGGTGTAAGCCTGTCTCGTGACGACGATGCTATTTACCTCGGCGTCCCGAAAGACGTCGAGTCGCACCGTCGATCCGGCTGGGCCTCGGAGGCGCTCGACGATGGTCGGATAGTCGAGCTCCCGGACCGATGTGCCGTCGATCGCGATGATCACGTCATCGACCCGGATGCCCGCGAGATCGGCTGCGCCCCCGGGCGGCACCTGTACGACTCTCAAGCCTCCGCCTTCGGAGTATCCGAGCTTCGCGTAGATGCCTCCCGGGGCCTTGCCGCCAGAGGCCCCCCCGCAGCCCGCGCAGAGCAGATGGCCGACGAGCAGCGCGGCCAGAGATGTCAGAGGGCGATTCATCGTGTGCCCCCGGCATAGCGGGGTTCCGCCGGAGCGCAAACCTTCGCCGAGCCGCGATTGACACGATGGCGAGCGGGAGTACCATGCCGTCAAACCCCCGAAACTGTGAGGGAAAGTGCTCGTGGGCCGATCCGATGTATAAACTCGTCATCTCGGATGACGAAGGTCACACCACCGTCGTTCCGCTTTTGCGCGACGAGGTGACGATCGGTCGTGAGAAGGGCAACACGATTCGGCTCACGGAGCGCAACGTGTCACGCCTTCACGCCCGTCTGCTGAAACGTAATGGAGCTTACATTGTCGAGGACCTCGGTTCCTACAACGGCGTGACGGTCAACGGGGAGCGCATCGAAAACAAGGCCGCACTCGCGGCGGGGGACCAGCTGGGCATCGGAGACTACGACCTCGCGTTCCAATCCGACGTGATGGCCACTGCCAACACCTGGCCAGCGCCCAAACCGAGGAGCCAGCCCCCGCCGAGGCTCGTGGTTCTCGGCGAGCCGGCGGCAGGCGCCGAGTTCACGCTCGGGAAGCCCGTGCTCCGGATCGGGCGCGACGAACGCCTCGACATCTGGATCAACCACAAGTCGATCTCGCACGAACACGCCGAGGTTCAGGTCAGCGGTGGCCGGGTGACGGTCTTCGATTTGGAGAGCGCCAATGGCATGCGCGTGAACGGCGTCAGCGCGACCCGGGCGGTTCTCGAAACGGGGGACATCCTTCAGCTCGGCGAGGTTCGCTTCCGTTTCCTCCCCGCCGAGGGTGCTCACAGCTTGGTCTCGCTCCCTGAAGATTCGCCGGCCGCGCTGCCTTCCTCTTCCTCGCCGCGCAAGCCGCTCATCGCTTTGCTGGTCATTGGTCTTCTGGCTGCTGTCGCAGCCGGCGCTGTGCTTGCGACACTGCGTTCGTCCCGCGGTTCAGCCCCAACGAGCTCGAGCGCCGCAGATGCCGCTGCCGCTCGGGCCATGTCTTCCGTCGCAGCGGAACAGGCGTCGGACACGGGGACCCCCACGTCCGGCGACCCTTCCAGCAACGTCGGGGGCGACATCGTATCCGTCGACGAGCCACAGGAGTGGGAGAGGGAGCTCGTTCGCGCACGCCGTGCGTTGATGCGCGAGCGATTCGATCGGGCCTATGCCATCGCCGAAGAGCTGCCCGCCGACAGCGTGCTCCGAGAGACTCCGGAGTTCGCCGAGATACGCTATCGATATGTTCAGTCCCACATCCACGAGGCGGAGCGCGCCCTCGGGGGCGGAGATATCGATTCCGCACGGCGGGAGGCGGCGCTGGTCTTGGAGGTTCAGGGCATCACGCCCAAGCAGCGTCAGGAGGCCCGACGACTCGACCGGCGCGCCAAGGCGGCGCAGGGTCGCAGAATCGTTGATTAATGGCCTTCAGGCATGACACACTGAAGACGGGTGTTTGGGGGAACACAGTCCAGGAGGGGTTCGTTCCGGCGGGGTGTATGGCTCGTCGTGTGCCTGCTCGGCCTTTCGGCGCTTCCTCGCGGGGCGGCCGCGGAAGACGCGACGCTCCAAGGTGGCGGGATGGATTTGCACCTGTTCCGGCCTGCCGTCGACACGCGCGGTTACTTCAGCGTCAACGGCAGCGAGGTCATGCCACACAAGGAGTTCAGCTTCGGGCTCGTTCTCGACGCGGGCTTCGGCATCCTTCGCTACAACGGCTTCATCAATGACCCCAGCAGAGCGGCGGCCGATGCTTCGGAGCAGAACCGAATCGCGCGGCAGGCATTCACCGGAACCTTCATGTTCAATTTCGGTCTCGTCGATCGGCTCGTCGTGGGCATCTCGCTTCCGATCACGTTCTTCCGTGGCCATGCGGTCCAGACACCCGATCGCGGAGGGAGTTGTCTCGACGGGTCGACTACGTGTCTCTACAACCTCGAAGCAGGTGGTCTGCGATCGCAGGGAGTCGGTGACCTCACCTTGCACGTCAAGGCGAGGCTCCTGAATCTCGGCGAGTTTCCCGCGGGGATTGCAGTGACACTCCGAGCTGGCTTTCCGACGGCCAAGGAGAGGGAATTTGCGGGCGAGCCGGGGTTCTCGCTTTGGCCGACGCTGGTGTTCGAGTTCCAGCCGATCGAGAAGATCCGGCTCGCGCTCGAAGGGGGCTACCGCTGGAACTCCCAGCAAGGTGCAACGTTCATTTGGGACGGGTCGTCCATTCCCTCGTCCGACCCCGCCTCGAACCCGACGGGTCTAGCGATCGCTCCCGAGGATCAGGGTACCGGTCGACGCTTCACCTACGATGATTTGATCACGTTCGGCTTCGGCGCTGCGTTCCGCGTCGCGCAGCCGCTCGACATCATTCTCGAGCTCTACGGAACGCAGATCGCCAAGGAAATTGGGACCAAAGGCACGCTGTCGATGGAGGCGCTGCTCGGGTTCAAGTACTTCGTCACCAACAAGAGCTTCCTCTACGCAGCGGGTGGGGCCGGAATCCCGAAGACGGGATTCCAGGCCGCGGATGCGCGCGTCGTGCTCGGCTTCATGTACGAGCCCGCCGTGGGGGATCGTGACGAGGATGGCATTCCCGACGACGACGACGGTTGCCCGGACGCCGCGGAAGACAAAGACGGCTTCGAGGATAGCGACGGTTGCCCGGACCTCGACAACGACGGTGACGGTATCTTGGATGTCGACGACGCCTGCCCGTTGGTCGCAGAGGACTACGATGGCGATCGAGACGAAGACGGCTGTCCCGAGGGTCGCGAAGGCGATCGAGATGGCGACGGGATTCCCGATGACATCGACCAATGTCCGGACGAGCCCGAGGACTTCGACGGGTTCCAGGATGACGATGGTTGCCCGGATCCCGACAACGACGGGGACGGCATTCCGGACCAAAAAGATCTGTGCCCGAACGACCCGGAAGACTTCGACAAGTTCCAGGATGAGGACGGCTGCCCCGAGCCAGACAACGACGCGGACCGCATCCTCGACGTCGACGACGCCTGTCCGAATGACCCGGAAACGTACAACGGCAACGAAGACGAAGACGGCTGCCCCGACAAGGGCCTCGTCATCCTCGAGGACACACAAATCACGATCCTCGAAAAGGTCTACTTCGAGACCGACAGCGCCATCATCAAGGCGAGGAGCTTTCCTCTGTTGGACGCCGTCGCTGCCACCCTCAACGCGAGTCCGCAAATCACGCTGGTCGAGATCCAGGGCCACGCAGACGAGCGAGGAAGCGACCAGTACAACATCAAGCTGACGCGAGCACGCGCCGCATCCGTGATGAATGCGCTCATCGAACGGGGCGTTCTGAAGCAGCGGCTCCGCTCCGGAGGCTATGGAGAACGTTGCCCGGTGGATCCCAAGCACAACGCCGAGGCTTGGGAGAAAAACCGGCGCGTGGAGTTCAAGATCATCGAAACCGACGCTGGACCCACCGGAGTTGAGGTAACATGCCCGCGGGGCCGGTCACTGGTTCCGAGGTGATATGTCGCGCGAGCGCTTCATCGAGCTAATGACTCCTGCACTGACGCGGTTCGGTCAGGACTTGAAGTCGGTCTTGAGGATGGTCGAAGACCCGGAGCTCGACGACGAAAGTCGAGTTGCAGCTGCGGGCAGCCTCTTGCACGTGATTTCTTCCACCGGGGCGATTCCCGGGGTGCGCGGCGTGCTTCGACACTTGGGCGACGTCATGGTGATGAGACTCGTGCTGGATGGCGTGCGAGAGCGCTCTCCGAAGGCGTTCGACAAGCACTTGGCGCAATCACCCGAGATGCTCGTGCCGCTCTCCGAGGAGCTCGATGCGATACGCGAATACCTCGGTGATCGTGTGAGCGTTCTCGAAAAAGCGGTCGAGAAATTTCCCACGCTGAATCATCAGGGCCACCAGGCGACCGCATGCGTCGAGGATCCGGAGGCCGCGACGTGGCTTTACGACGCCGTCCACGAAGCGTTGATTGCCGAGATTGACTTCGACGACGAGGATGTCGTTCGCGAGCTCAAGCAGGTCGACAGCATTCTCGCCCCACTTGCTTCTCGCATCGGTCGTTAGCGTTCACGCCGCTCTACGTCCGGGCTCGGAAAGCTCTCGGAGGATCCAAGTCCCGCGCGACGCCTTGCTCGGCTTTGGAGCTTCGCGGGCTAGAGCTCTCAAGAGCTCGATGGCATTCTCGTCCCAGCTGACGAGTCGGACGATGCTTCCGTCTTCGTCGCGAATCTCGACGTTCTCGTTCGAGCGTCGGCGCATGAGATCGTCTGCGTCCGATTGCGTGCGGGTTTCGACCCGGAGCATGATGCGCCGTCGCCGAAGGAAGTGCGATGACCACGAAGCGAGCACGAAGCTCACGCTCAGCAGGCCCACTCGACCCGTCGGCAGGTGAAGTCGCAGCCGTGGAAATCCGTCGGACGCGCTTTCCCAACGAAAGCACATGGCCGGTGCGTCGCCTGGCACGCGCAGCCCCGATGCGAGCCTTCGAAGCGCTGTGATGGTCTCCGAGCGCGTGGGCTCGAAGTGCTGGCGCGTGCCTGAGAAGAACACAGGAAGCAACAGCAACGCACCCGTTGGCTGCCCTGCGACGAAGAGTACGGCCGTGCAGGCGAAGAGGAGGGCTGCTCCGAATGGGGTGGTTGCGTCCAGGAAATCGCGCGGATCCGCCACAATCAGCGTCGAGAGCAGCACCGGCCGCCAGTCGTTCACTGTACGCGCTGTCCCGCGCACCTCTCGGTGCAACGCCAACCCGATCAACGGAAGCCCCCAAGCCGGATGCGTCGGAAGGAGCCATTGAGCCAAGCCGACCCATGCCGCGACCCCTGGAAGAATCCGCGACCAGCTCCCGTGGATCCAAAGCTGCCGACGGCCGAGCTTGACCTCGATGGAGCGTCGTTTCAGCAGGGCGACGACGGCGAGCAGTAGAATCGCCCAGGCCATGTCACGCTTCTCCGGGATATGCAGCGGACGAAAGCCATTTGGAGTCGGTCTCGCCTCGATAGGCGCCGGCAGCGCAATTGACTCCGCCGGCGCGTCGAACATGAGCGGCCAGGTCGTCATGCGCGGCAAGTGGATGCGGCGCCATCGGATGACGGTCTGGTCGGGGCGTTCGACGACCTGGAGGTCCACGCCCGGTGACGGGTCTTCCATCTCTTCTGGGATGAGCGTTCCTCTGGGCGCCTTGATCTCGACCGACACGTCGTGGAGCCCAGTCTCCCACGCGGGGACCGACCAAACGATACGCGCCCGCCGCTGACCGTTGACCTCGACCGCCTGTGCATCGGCCTTCGTCCGATAGCGCATCAACACTCGGTACTCGCCTTGCCGCGGTGCGTCTCGTCTGTGAAACCACAGGCGGATTCGACCGTTTTCGTGTTGCTCGGCCTCAGGTCGGAAGATCTCGCCATCCTCCGATCGAAAGTAAGGCGGCCGGTATCTGTCGAGCTCGACGTCCGGACCGAGGTCGACGAGCTCGAGCTCGTGCAACCAGCCCGCATGCACCTCGACGTCGAGACGGAGTAGAATCGAGAGCGTCGAATCGGGCTCCACCTCGACCGTCGCGCGGGCGCTCTGCACCACCGTTCGGGTCCAAGCGCGTCCCGAAGAAGGAGCGCTCAGTGAGGCAACGACAGCGACGAACAGCAAGCCGAGGGCTCGGCGAGGGTGCATGGCTCGAACCTACGGAATTCGGGCGTTTCGGTGAAATTTCCTACTGTATTCGGATCCACGAGGGCATGAACAATAGGATGAATAGCGAAAGGGTGAGCCAGCCGACCATGCGTCGTCTTGGTGTCAGGTCGGCCTCTTCGGTGGGAGGGTGCCCTGGACCCGTCGCACGTGTCAGAAACCAGAGCACGACGGCCCAGACCAACCAGTGCATGCCCGCGGCTGCGTCGGACGCCAGCAGATCTCCGCGCACCCCGGCGAGGTAGCTCGGCACCGCATAGATCAGGCCGATGAGCACGGCGACCAACGGAAGCAGACGCAACACGAGCCTCGAGATGCGATTCTGCCGCGGACCGAGTAGCGCGTAGGCGATGTGTCCACCGTCGAGCTGGCCGAAGGGGAGCAGGTTGATCATCGTCACCAGCAGACCCGCCCAGCCGGCGAGCGCGGTTGGGCTGAGCAGGACGTCATGCCCGGCGGCGATGGGGCCTTTCAGGCCGCGGAGAATGGCGAGGTATAGAATCGAGCGGCCTTCGACGAAATACTCGCCTTCGGGGATTGGCTCGACGGGTGATGTAGCAATCCCGTACACCACGACAGGCAGAGCGACGAGCATGCCGCACAACGGGCCTGCCGCGCCGATGTCGAGCAACGCATTTCGGGACCGGATGCGCTCTCTCATTTGGATGACTGCTCCGAGGGTCCCGAGCAAGAAGAAGGGCACGGGAATGAAGTAGGGCGGCGATACGTCGATACGGTGATACATCCCCGCGAAGAAATGCCCGAACTCGTGCGCCAGAAGGATAGCCATCAGCGGCAGCGAGAAAACCCAGCCCGTCCATAGCTCGTCGACCGACGTCGGTGGCCGCCTCAACACCTGCGCTGCGCCGACGTAGAAGGTCGAGAGAAACGTCAGGGCAATCAACACGAGCGGCAAAGCCCATTGCGTCCTTCGTCGCCGCACTAGCTGGCTCTAGCATGTGCCTTGCAAAGCGCACGATCTGCTATCCTCTGCGAGCGGATGGACCTATACAGCGCTGCCAAGAGGCTCGGACGACCGTTCCTGTTCACCGACGAGGCATCTTCTCGGGACCTCACGATCGCCGACCACGGCTTGATTGGAGACGGGTTCTCGGCGGCACTCGTACGGGCCGACGGCGCAATCGACTGGTTGTGTTTGCCTCGCTTCGACAGTCCCAGCGTATTCGCTGCCCTGCTGGACCAAGATCGAGGCGGCTCCACCTCGGTGCGGCCTCTCGAATATCCATTCGAAACGCTCCAGAGATATGATCCCGGTACGAACGTCCTCGAGACCCTCTTTCGTGCGGAGGGGCGGGGCGCCCTTCGGTTGACCGACTACATGCCGTGGACGGATGATCCCCGCTCGGCGATGCACGAGGTGCATCGCAGGGTCCAGTGCGTCGAAGGCGAGGTCACGGTGCGCGTGGTTTTCGACCCTCGGTTCGGGTACGGGCTTTCCGAGACGAAGCTCGAAGTCACCGGCTCGAGCGTGCTTGCGAAGGGCGTCTCCGGAGAGCGGCTCATGGCCGTACTCGGAGGCGAGGGGCGCTGGGTAGGCCGTCCGCAAGGCGGCGTCGAGGCGGTGTTCTCGTTGAAAGCGGGGGAGCGCGTCTGGATCGTCATCAGTTGGAACACGACGGAGCCGGAGTCGGTGCTGGCCTATCGGCCGTTCGAGGCGCTACGCAATACGCGTCATCGCTGGCGCGATTGGGTGCGGGGCTTGGAGTACGACGGCCCATGGCGCCATCATGTGATTCGATCTGGCTTGCTCCTCAAGCTGCTGATGTATTCGCCGACGGGTGCGATGGTCGCCGCCCCGACCACGTCGATTCCCGAATGGCTAGGCGGACAGCGCAACTGGGACTATCGCTACACTTGGTCCAGGGACACCGCGATGGCGGTGCGCGCGGCGAACCTCCTCGGATGTCGCAGCGAAGCACGCGAGTTCTTCCACTTCGTCCGGGACACCCTCGAGCGCGACCGAAAGCTGCAAATCATGTACGCCGTCGACGGCGGGCGCGTGCCAGATGAGCGAACCCTCGACCATCTCGCGGGTTACCGTGGCTGCAAACCCGTGCGCGTGGGCAACGGAGCGAGGGATCAAATTCAGCTCGACACGGCCGGTGCATTGATGGACGCGGCGTACGTGTACGAGCGGGGTGGGGGGTCACTCACCGCCCGTGGCTGGCGCCGACTGCGGGAGGTGGTGGACAACGTGGCGGCCACCTGGCGCGAGCCCGACCATGGCATCTGGGAGCCGCGCGCAGGCAAGCGTCACAACGTACACTCCAAGCTGATGAGCTGGTTGGCGCTTCGGCGGGGTGCGGACCTGGCACCGCTTTTCGGCGACACGCAATTGCAGGCGCGATGGCAGCGAACGGCAGACGAGCTGCATGCGGAGCTTTGCGTGCGCGGGCTCGACAAGAGCGGCAAGCGCTTCGTGGCCGCCTACGATCACGAGCACCCGGACGCGTCGCTGCTGCTTCTTCCGATTCACGGTTTTCTTCCTCCAAGCGATCAACGCGTCCTTCGCACGGTCGAATGGATTCAGGCGGAGCTCGGAGCAGGACCGCACGTCTATCGCTATCGTGCCGACGATGGCGTCGGTGGCGAAGAAGGAGCATTCGTGTTGTGCGGCTTCTGGCTCGCGGAGGTGCTCGCGATGGCGGGTCGCATCGACGAGGCGCACGAAGTGTTCGTCGCGCACGCCGAAGCATCCAATCATCTAGGCTTGCTCGCCGAAGAAATCGACCCGGGCAGCAAGATGTTGCTCGGCAACTTCCCTCAGGCCTTCAGTCACCTCGGGCTGATCAACGCTGCGGCGCGTATCGACCTGGCGTTGCGCTTGCGAGACGAAGGGTCCCACCGTGTCCCGGAGATCGAGATCGGGCGCTGACGTGGTGATGGGCTCTGACTCGCTCGAATTGGAGTTGCGGCGCTTTGCGGCGCTTCGCTACCGCGTTCTCGCTTCGACGCTCGCGCTGCTCACCGGCCTGGGCCTGGCCCTGGCGGCTGGGGTTCGGGATGGTGCGTCCTGGGCGATCTTCTTGTTCGCCACGGTCGTCGCCTTGGTCTTGCCTCCGGCGTTGGTGTTCAAACGTGTCAGAACGCGGCGGAATCCCGCGCAGCACTCCACGCACGAGCCGTCGACCCCGAGTCCATCGGCTACCTCCCA
>Ga0209536_100005256_pt1 | contig 20207 bp, 21 predicted proteins | sample DeeMarSeWOR28_12_FD_187461 | JGI IMG/M metagenome (GOLD analysis project Ga0209536, IMG submission 187461) | Marine sediment microbial communities from White Oak River estuary, North Carolina - WOR-2-8_12 (SPAdes) (version 2) | ecosystem: Environmental > Aquatic > Marine > Intertidal zone >...
GGCGAGCCGAAACCCGTGATGTACGAGGTGCTCGAAGCGCTGGCCCCGGACCTGCCGCCCGATCGTCCGCGTTATCTTATGGGCGTAGGATTTCCGGGGGATTTGCTGGGTTCGATTGCGCGCGGCGTCGACCTGTTCGATTGTGTGGCGCCGACGCGGAACGGGCGCAACGGCTCGGCCTACACGGTCGAGGGTCCGGTCAACATTCGGAATGCGGCTCACCGAACGGATCTAGCGCCACTCGATCCGGAATGCGACTGTGAGACGTGCCGGACCTACAGCCGAGGCTACCTCCGCCACCTGTTCGTGGCGGAAGAGCTGCTGGGACTGCGGCTGCTGTCGCTCCACAACGTGCGGTTTCTCGTCCGGCTTGCCGCGCAGGCGCGTCAGCATATCGTCGCCGGCACCTTCGAAACGTGGCATCGTGAGTGGCTAGACCGCTACAACACACGGGGACAACGTGATACCTGAGACGCTCTTCCTGTTCGCACCGTCCGGTCAGGGCGGCGGTGGCCTGACCATCTTCTTCGTGCAGATGCTGGCCATCGTGGCGATCTTCTACTTCCTGATCATCCGCCCGAAGGTGCAGCAGGAGAAGAAGCACCGTGAGCGCCTATCCCAAATCAAGAAGAACGACCGGATCGTGACCGTCGGCGGCATCGTCGGTGACGTGGTTCACATCAAGGACGACCTCATCACGATCAAGAGTGGGGAGTCCCGCATCGTCGTGCAGCGGGACCGCGTGGCCGACATCCTGTCGGACAGGCCCGAGAGCTCATGAGCTTGCGCCCCATTCACCTCCTTGGCTCACCCGTACTGCGCGAGCGGTCGGTGGAGGTCGGCGGGGTCGACGACGACGTCCGCGACTTCGTGCGCGATCTCTTCGACACGATGCACGCTGACAGCGGTATCGGCCTCGCAGCCAATCAGGTCGGGGTGGCGCGCCGCATAGCCGTGGTGCAGACAGAGGACGACGATGCCGTGGTCCTGATCGATCCGGTGATCCTGGAGCGGGAGGGCACGGTCCGAGGCGAAGAGGGCTGCCTCTCGATTCCCGAGATCTTCGCCGATGTCGACCGTGCGCGGCGCATCGTCGTCGAGACGACGACGCTCGACGATGAACGTATCACCGTCGAGGCGACGGACCTTCGCGCACGTGCCATCCAGCATGAGCTCGACCACCTCGACGGCGTACTCTTCATCGACCATGTGAGCCCGCTGAAGCGCCGACTGCTCATGCAGAAGTGGAAGCGGCAGCGGAAGGGCGAAGTGGGTCACATCAAGCAGGTCTCTGCTGGCTCGAGGAGCGCGAGCAGTCGGTTCTAATCGTGCGTATCGTCTTCTTCGGCACGCCGGACTTCGCAGTCCCGTCGCTTCGAGCCTTGGTTGGCGAGGGGTTCGACGTGACGGCGGTGGTGACGCAGCCCGATCGGCCGCACGGGCGCTCGCGATCGCACGTCGTGGCGCCGCCGGTCAAGCGAGTTGCCGAGGATGAGGGCATTCCGGTCTTACAGCCACCAAACCCCAACGACCCGTCGGTGCTCGACGAGATTCGGCGGCTCGAGCCGGAGCTCGGCGTCGTGGTTGCTTACGGACACATCCTCAAGCAGACGCTGCTCGACGCCCCGGCACGAGGCATGGTGAACGTGCATGCGTCGCTACTGCCACGGCTCAGGGGCGCTGCTCCCATCGAGCACGCAGTCCTCGAGGGTGACGAGGATTCGGGCGTCACGATCATGCAGATGGTCGCCCGCATGGACGCGGGTCCCATCATCCATCAGGTGGCCACACCGATCGCGTCGGATGAGACCGGTGGCGAGCTCACCGTGCGGCTTGCCGAGCTCGGTGCCCTCGCGCTCGTCGAGGGACTCGCGTTGATGGACGTGGATGCCGCCATCGTACGGCACCAGCACGACGACGATGCGACCTATGCGCCGAAGATCACCCGGGAAATGGCGAGAATCCGCTGGGAGGAGCCGGCATCCCGGATCGCACGGCAGATGCGTGCCTTTGATCCGCGACCCGGCGCGTGGACCTGTCTCGGCGACCGCGAAGTGAAGGTCTTCGGCCCCCGCTCTGCCGACGCACCGCCCATGGGGGGCACGCCCGGTGAGGTCATCGCCACCGACCCGGCACTGCTCGTCAGCACCGGTGACGGCGCCCTACAGATCATCGATGTCCAGCCGGCCGGTCGGCAGCGGATGGGCGCCGCCGAGTGGGTCCGGGGCCGCGGGATCGGCAGGGGAGACCGGTTCTCCTGACACCCGCCGTTCCGCGACTGCATGCCGTGACCGACGACGGTGTGCTGCGGCTCGCGGACCTCGAGCAGCGCGCGCGCACACTCGCGTCGACATCGGCGATCGTGGCGCATGTCCGTGCGGGAGCCGGCACGGCCCGGGCGCTCCTTGCGCACGCCACGCAGCTCAGGACAGCGGGGCTTTCGGTGCTCGTGAACGACCGGGCCGATCTGGTCCCTGCGGCCCGGGCGCTCGGCGTGCACCTTCCGTCGCATGGTATCCCGGTCGCGGCTGCACGCGGGCTGCTCGGTGCGCAATCGCTGATCGGCCGCTCGACTCACAACCCCGAGGAGGCTCGCTCGGCCGCGGCTGACGGAGCCGATTACGTCTTTCTGGGACCGATCTGGGATACTCCGTCGCACCCGGGCCAGCCGGGACTCGGACTCGATGCTATTCGTCAGGCCGCGCCGGCGCGGGTGATCGCCATCGGCGGTGTCACGCCCGAGCGTGCCGACGCCTGCGTCGCTGCCGGCGCGTGGGGTGTGGCTGCGATCCGTGCGCTGTGGCTCGCCGACGATCCGGGTGCGGCAGCCGCCGCGTTCCTGCTATGTTTAGCACAGCGATGACACGTGCGTTCACGTGACGTCGGACTGACGGTCGGTACCCGGCATCGCGACTACCTGCTGACGAGCGGTCCCCATGACAGGAACGATCACGGTCACGGTCAACGGACAAGACCGGCACGTCCCCACGAACAGCACCCTGCTGGAGCTGCTGGATACGCTCGAGCTGGATCCCCGGGGCGTGGTCGTGGAGCACAATCGCGGCATCGTGCGACGGCCCGAGCTGGATTCGGCGACCCTCGCCGACGGCGACAGTGTGGAGATCGTACACTTCGTGGGTGGTGGTTGAGCTCGCGCTGTGCAGACAAGGACGGGTGACCGATGAGTACGAGAGGCGGCACAGGAGCCGACGGGCCGTTGGTCGTAGGAGGACGAGCGTTCACGTCCAGGCTCATGGTGGGCACGGGCAAGTACGCCGACAATCCGACGATGGTGCGCGCCATCGAGGCCTCGGGCGCCGAGGTGGTGACGGTGGCCGTGCGCCGGGTCGACCTGGACCGCACGAAAGACGAGGGCATTCTCTACCACCTCGACCCCAAGCAGTTCTTCCTGCTGGCCAACACCGCCGGCTGCTACACGGCCGATGACGCTATTCGGTACGCACGGCTTGCCCGCGAAGCCGGCTTCAACGAGTACATCAAGCTCGAAGTGATCGGAGATGAGGAGACCTTGTTGCCGGACGTCGTGGGTCTCGTCGACGCCGCGACGACCCTGGTACGCGAGGGATTCAAGGTGATGGCCTACACCAACGAAGATCTCATCACCGCCCTCCGGCTGGAGGATGCCGGCTGCGCCGCGGTGATGCCCCTGGCATCACCTATCGGGAGCGGTCTGGGGATGGTCAATCCGTACACGATCCGCACGATCAAGCGACGGCTCCAGGTGCCGGTGATCGTCGATGCGGGAGTGGGCACCGCTTCCGATGCGTGCATCACGATGGAGCAAGGGGTGGATGGCATCCTCATGAATACGGCCCTCGCCGCCGCGGACGATCCGGTGGCCATGGCGACGGCAATGCGGATGGCGGTGGACGCCGGGCGGCTCGCGTATCTCGCCGGCCGCATGCCCCGCCGCGAGATCGCGATCCCTTCGAGCCCGACGACGGGCATGCTTGGCTGACGTGGTCCCCGGTACGCCGGCGAGGGTCGCGGCGCTTCAGACGCTGCGACGGGTCCGTGCCGGCGGCCGCTTCGACGCCGCACTCGACGAGGCGGCCCGGAATCTGTCGAACGCCGATCGGCGCCTGGCACACGAGATCAGTGCGGGGGTGCTCCGTGCCCGCGACCAGCTCGATCGGACCGTCCGGCCGCTGACAACCGTCCGGTGGTCCAGGCTGGATCCAGATGTCCGCGATCTCCTCCACATCGGCACCTATCAGATACGCCACCTCGATCGCATACCCGCGCACGCGGCGCTCTCCGCGACTGTCGAGGCGGCGAAGCGGGAGGTCGGCACCAGACCAGCGGGATTGGTGAACGCCGTCCTGCGGCGGGTAGCGCGCGGCGAGCCGGCCGAGCAGACCACACCCCACGATGCCGCCACCCAACACTCGCACCCGCGTTGGCTCGTGGAGCGGTGGCGCGAGACGTTTGGCGGAGAGCGGACCGAGGGGCTGCTCGCTCACAACAATGCGCGTCCACCGCTCACATTGCGGCCGACTCGGTGGAGCGCAGCCGAACTCGCACGCGCACTGGAGGAGGCACGCATCGCGCACCGACCCGGGCCATTCCCGCCGACACTGATCGTTGAGGCGTCGCCCGTCACCGCCCTGCCAGGCTACGCTGACGGAGCGTTCGTGGTTCAGGACGCGGCCCAGAGCAGACTCCTTGGGTATGCCGAGATTCCGGAACGGGCTCGAGTGTGGGATGCCTGCGCGGCTCCCGGCGGGAAGTCCGCGGTCCTCGCGTCGTCCGGTCGGCGAGTCATCGCATCGGATCGTAACCGCCGTCGGGTGCCCGTACTGCGCCGAACCCTGGCCCGGGTGGCTCCGCGCACGCCGGTCCTCGTTGCGGATGCCAGTCGTCCTCCTTTCCAGCCGGGCAGTATGGATGCCGTGCTCGTCGACGCCCCATGTAGCGCAACCGGAACGATGGCGCGGCACCCCGACGCACGCTGGCGGCTCTCGCCCGGGAGAATCCGTCGGCTCGTGGCACTCCAACGTGCCATCCTCGACGGCGTTGCCGGCGTGGTGGCTCGCGACGGGCTGCTCGTGTATCTGACCTGCTCCCTCGAGCCCGAGGAAAACGGACGCCAGATCGATCATTTCCTGACCCGGCACCCAGGGTTCTGTCGTGCGACGGCCGACCTGTCGATATTTCCGACCGACGCCGGTACAGATGGAGGCTTCGGAGCGCGGATGAGGAGGATCTCGTGAAGGTCAGGAGACGAATACCCCCCCGCGGCGCGCGGCGGTGGCTCACGGCATCGCTCGACGCCTTGCGAACGGCGGTCCGGGCGATGGACCGACTGCCCGGCGGCCGGCCCGTATGGCTGTGGGTGGCCGGACTCGTCACCGCGTTCCTCGCCGGGTATCTGGTTGCCGCCACGATCCTGTTCCCGGCTCCGATCTTCGCACGCACGATCTCCGTGCCCGGGGTGATGGGCTCGACCCAGGAAGAGGCGGAGCGATCGATCCGGAACGCTGGATTGCAGGTGGGGGTGGTGATCCAGGAGCCACATGCACAGGCGGACCGTGGCACCGTGGTGTGGCAAGACCCGCCGGAAGGCGTCGGCCTGCCCCAGGGCCACGCGGTCGAACTCCTGGTGAGCGCCGGTCCGCAACGGATCCCGGTGCCCGACCTGAGCGGGTACGACGCCGGGATCGCCGAGCGCCTCGTCGTTGCCGCCGGTCTGCGGGTAGGAGGCACCGAATCCACGCAGGCGCCCGCGCCGGCGGGGGTCGTGATCAACTCCCGGCCGCCGGCTGGCAGCACGCTGCTGCCCGGCACTCCCATTACCCTCGTCGTCAGTGTCGGCGCGCCAACGATTCGGGTGCCGGATCTCGGCGGCCTCACCCGCGAGGCCGCCGACTCCATCCTCGTCGATGCCGGCCTTGCGCTCGGAACGGCGATCCGGCGCACCTCCAACACCGCCGTGCCGGGCACGGTCATTGGTCAGAGCCCCGCTCCCGGCACACTCAGCGCGCCGGGAACGACCGTCAACGTGACGATTGCACGCAGGAGAAACCCATGACCGGCGGAGTGCGGATCGCTCCGAGCGTGTTGAGCATCGATCTCCTACGGCTTGCAGACCAGGTCGCCGCCGTCGCCGAGGCGGGGGCTGACTGGATCCACGTCGACGTCATGGACGGGCATTTCGTTCCGAATCTGACGTTCGGCGCGGTGATGATCGATGCGGTCCGCCGCTCGACCGATCTTCCCATCGACGTGCACCTGATGGTGGAGCGTCCCGAGCAGTACATCTCGCCGTTCTCGGACGCCGGCGCTTCGGTGTTTACCTTTCATCCTGAAGCGACGCGACACGTGCAGCGCCAACTCGAGGCGGTCCGGCAGCACGGCATGCTCGCCGGTCTCGCCCTGAATCCCGGGACCCCGTTGGCTCACGCCGCGGAGGTGGTCGACGACCTCGACCTGCTGCTCATTATGACGGTGAATCCCGGATTCGGGGCGCAAGCATTTCTGCGGAGCGCGGAGCGCAAGATCGCGCGGGCTCGACAGCTCCTGAGCGAGCACGGCAGCGACGCCAGGCTCGAGGTGGACGGAGGGATCTCGCAGGACACGATCGCCGTCGCCTTCCGTGCCGGCGCGGACACGTTCGTGGCCGGGTCGGCCATATTCGGCGCAGACAACCCGGGCGCGGTACTCCGGGAGCTGCGAAAACGCTGTATGACGGTGACGTAACGATGACACAACGTGGTCAGTGGATCTTCGTACTCGCATTCGTGGGCTCGCTCGTAGCCGCCCTCATCGTAGGTATGGCGTTGACGCCGAGTCTGAAGCCGGTGGGAGTCGAGAGCCGGGCGCCCGACTTCAGCGCCGTGGACGTGCGAAGCGGTGAAGCGGTTGCGTTTGATGCATTCGAAGGGGAAGTCGTCCTGCTCAACATCTGGGCGACCTGGTGCACCCCCTGTGTGCGGGAGATGCCGTCCATCCAGCGGCTGTACGACCAGCTCGCGCCACACGGCCTCGAGGTCGTCGCCGTCAGCGTGGACAACGACGATACGGAAGCGGTCCGGCAGTGGGTCGAGGAACGGGGTCTCACGTTCGACGTCCTGCACGATCGCGCAGCCCGGATCGAGCGAGCCTATCAGACGACCGGCGTGCCGGAGAGCTTCGTCATCGATCGGCAGGGTGTCATCGTCAAGAAGGTCATCGGCGCGGCCGAGTGGGACCATCCAACGCAGGTGAACCTCCTCCGACGCCTCCTGGGAATCGATGACGAACCGTTGGAAGAGCGCGCTCAGTAGACTGCGCGACCGACTGGTCGAGAACTGGCCGATCAAGATCACCGCCCTCGGGCTGGCAGCAATCGTCTGGGCAGCGGTCGCGGCGGAGGAGCCAACCACCCAGCTCGTGCCCGTCCGGCTCGACGTGACCCCGCCCGAGGAGCGCAGCATCGTCGCCTCACTCCCCGAAGTGCAGGCGCTGGTACAGGGTACGGCGCGCGAGATCATCAAGCTCTATGCGGATCCGCCGACCATTACAGTCGTGTTGCCCGACACGATCAGCGGCGCCACCTACCAGCTTGCCCTCTCCGTGGGCGACATCGATGGCCTCGAAGGCGCGGCGGTCACCGTGCAGCAGATCGAGCCACGAACCGTCACCATCGTGCTCGACGAGCTCACCCGCCGAGAGGTTCCTGTCGTACACCGGGTGACCATCGTGCCCGATTCCGGCTACGTGCTGATCGATCGCCCGCGGGTCACACCACGCTCGTTGACGATCGAGGGGCCGCAGTCACAGATCGCCCTTGTCGACACCGTCTTCACGGTCCCCCTCAGGCTCACGGCCGTGACGTCGGCGCAGCGTCGCCGGGTCGCGATCGACACGACCGGTCTCGGGAGCGTCAGGCCCGCGGAGCGCTATGTGACGGTGTCCGCGACGGTGGAGGGCGTCGTGGACCGTGTATTCGATGCGGTCCGCGTGGCGATCGTCGGTCCCAACACCGCTGCCTGGACCACGGATCCGGTCGCCGTCGCCGTCACCGCACGGGGCATGCAAAGCCGGATCACGGGTCTTGCGCGCGACAGCATCCAAGCACGTGTGCGCCTGCCCGCGACGGCGGACGACAGCGTCGTGGCGGTGGACATCGCGCCGCTCGAGGATGTCGAGCTGAGGGCAACGCCCGATTCCGTGGTCCTGCGCCGCACGGACCGTGATTGACGTCGTCCTGGGGATCGAGACGTCGTGTGACGAGACCTCCGCCGCAGTGCTCACGCGGCAGCAGAACGGTCCCCACCTCGCATCCCTCGTGATCCTGTCGCAAGACGTGCACCGCGTGTTCGGAGGCGTCGTACCGGAGCTGGCGTCCCGCGCCCACGTCCGGGCGATCGGGCCGGTGGTGCGCCAGGCGCTCGACGACGCTGCTACGGCGCTCGAGGCCGTCGACGCCGTGACAGTCACGAGCGGACCCGGGTTGGTCGGCTCCCTGCTCGTCGGCGTGTGCTTCGCCAAGGGGCTCGCCGCCGGTCGGGGCATCCCCGTCGTGGGGGTGCACCATCTCGAAGGACACGTCTTCGCTCCTGCACTGGAGGACCCTGCGCTCGCTCCACCGTTCGTCGCTCTCGTCGTGTCCGGCGGCCACACCCTGCTGCTGGACGTACCGGAGTGGGGCCGCTACCGCTTGCTCGGTGAAACACGGGACGACGCCGCTGGCGAGGCTTTCGACAAAGTGGCGAGCATGCTGGGTCTCGGGTATCCCGGCGGCCCGGCCATCGAGCGCGAGGCCGCGGGGGGACACGACCGATTCCGGCTGCCACGTCCCATGTTGGGCGACGGGTTCGACTTCTCGTTCAGCGGCCTCAAGACGGCAGTGCTCCACACCATCCGGAAGCTCGACGACGTCGCCGCACACAGAGCCGATGTTGCGGCTTCTTTCCAGACCGCCGTGTTCGACGTGCTGACGTCCAAGGTCAAAGCCGCGCTCGAGCACACCGGCTACGACCGCGTCGTGCTCGGCGGCGGGGTCGCGTGCAGCCGAACGCTGACTGCCCGGATGGAGGAGCAGCTGCACGGACAGGCAACGGTATCCGTGGCCGCTCCACGTCTCAACGCCGACAACGCCGCGATGATTGCCCGAGCGGGGTGGTTCCACCTCGAGCGCGGTGAGCGGAGCGATCTCTCGCTGGATGCCTCCGCCCGCATGCCGTGGCCTGGGCTCGAGCGGGCCCCCGACTGGGCGACTACGAAAGGTCCAACAGCATGACCCTCTACCCTCTCTCGTTTCACCTCGGCCCGATCGAGATCACCGGCTTTGGGATCATGGTGATGATGGGCTTTTTCATGGCGGGGCTGGCCATCCAGACGCGGTTGCGGGAGATCGAGCTGAACGACCAGTACGCGTGGGACATGGTCATGGCCGCGGTCATCGGGGGCCTGATCGGCGCGAAGCTCTGGTACGTCGCGCTGCACGGCGATGCCAGCAAGCTGCTGGACCGGGGCGGCCTCGTGTGGTACGGTGGGCTGATTGGTGGAGCGCTGGCCGTGATTCTGAACAGCATGCGGCTGAAGATCCCCGTGCGGTTCACCTTCGACCTGGCGGCGCCGGCGCTTGCGATGGGCTACGCACTCGGACGAGTCGGCTGCTTTCTGGTACAGGACGACTACGGCGTCCCGACGGGCCTGCCGTGGGGCGTGAAGTTCCCCGAGGGCTTGCCACCCACAACCGCAGCCAATCTCTCGGCGTGGGGAGTGCCCGTGCCCGAGGGTGCGGCACCGCTCGACGTTCTCGCGGTCCATCCGACGCAGTTGTACGAGACCACGGCCATGCTGCTGGTCTTCTGGATCCTCTGGCGACTCAGAGACCACGGCCGCGGCACCGGATGGCTGTTCGGCCTCTACCTGATGCTCGCCGGGACGGAGCGATTCCTGATCGAATTCCTGCGGGCCAAGGACGACCGCTTCATTGCCGGCTTCACACTTGCCCAGCTCACGAGCCTTGCGGTCGTGGGAACCGGCGCGCTGCTGGTGTCGGCGTTCAGCCAGAAGACCGGCCTTGCCACGCGGGAGCTCGGCGCCCTCAAGCCGCAACCGCCGGAAGCCAGCGCCAGCCCAAAGCAGTCCAAGAAGGGCAAGAAACGAAGAAGCTGATGCTCAGCCAGCGCTCGGGAGGTTGTCGCCCGACGGCTCGAGCGCCTGGCGCATTTCGTGAGCAGTCTGCCAGCGGCGCTCTCGCGGTCCGGCGAGGGCCCGATCCACGACCGTCGCGAGTGGCTCGGGCACGTCAGCCCGGAATTCGCGGACGGTGGGCGCGCGGCTGTCGAGATGCATGCGGAGCACCAGCTCCTCGCGATCCGCGAGGAAGGGCGGCCGTCCCGCCAGGCACTCGAACAACACGCATCCCAACGAGTACAGATCGCTGCGCTCGTCGATGTCCGTGAGCCCCTGCACCTGCTCCGGACTCATGTACGTCGACGTGCCCACGGCAAAGCCGGACCGGGTCAGCCGGTCGGTTCCAGACTGCGCGATGGCCCGGGCGATACCGAAATCGAGCAGCACTGCGCCCTCGGACGAGAGCACGATGTTCTCCGGCTTCACATCGCGATGGACGATGCCTTTGCCGTGCGCGTAGTCGAGTGCGTCCAACAGATCGGCCGCGATCCGCTGCGTGTCCGTTATCGACGCCTGACGAACACGTGCGAGGTGGTCGCGCACTGTCGGCCCCTCGACGAACGCCAGCACGTAGTACACCAGCCACTCACTCTCCCCGTAATCGATCAGCCGACCGATGCGGGGGTGATCGATGTCCGAGAGGAACGCGATCTCGCGAAGAAAGCGGTCGGCAGTGACGGAGATGGCGAGCTGCGGATGCAGCACCTTGAGGGCGACGGGGACACCCAGTCGATCGTACGCAAGGAAGACGCGGGCCGCACCTCCCCGTGCGATCTCGCGATCGACGGTGTACTTGTCGGCAAGGGCACGCCGTACCACCGGCAGGAAATCTCGTCGGATCTGTCTTCTCGCGGCGTCGGAGACCTGAACTATTCTGCGGTGCCTGCCGAATCGGGGCAACCGGGGGCCTCCCCGTCAGCGTCGCACGCTCCTGGCCATCGCCAACCGCGGCTCGAGCCAGAACACCCAGCTGAGCGCTCCGAACATCGCGACGGCAAGCACGAACTGACCTGCCAACGTCTGAAACGTGGGAAAGATCCCGAGGGCGGGAACGGACGGTACCCATGCAAGCGGTGTCGCGTCGATCACTCCCGCCTCCTGCAGCTCCGCAATCCCCTGACCCGCGAAACTGAAGGCCATCAGGTACAACAGTGCGCTCGTCACAGCGAAGAACGGTTTCAGCGGGAGCCGGACACCCCAACGCTGCATGGCGGCATAGACGCCTGCGAGGACGATCGCCCCGGCCAGCATTCCGGACACGATGGCACCCAATGCCGATGCACTGCCGTCCGCGGATGCCACGAGAGCGGCGTAGAACAGCACCGTCTCGAATCCTTCTCGGTACACCGCCAGGAAGGCGACGCCAGCGAGGGCCCAGGCGCGCTGGCTCTTCAGCGCCCTGGACATCTGGGTCCGCACGAACCCCTGCCACTTCCGCAACTCGATCTTCGAGACGAGCCAGTACGAGACCCAGAAGAGCATCGCCGCCGCGGCGAGCATGGTCGCCCCCTCGAGCAGCTCGCGGTATGCCGGGGCCGCCCGGAATACCGTGACCAACGCGCCGGCGGTGAGGAGGCTCGCAACGCCGGCCGCCGCGACGCCCAGGCCGATATCCCGTGTTCGCTCGGACACACCCGCCCGCGCAAGGAACGCCACCAGCGCCCCGACGATCAGGATGGCCTCCAGACCTTCCCGAAATAGGATCACGAAGGACTGTCCGACGAGTGCGACGGCCGAGGTCCGCTCGACCAGCGGGACGACCGACTCGTCGAGTGCACGAACCACCATCTCGAGTGCCCGGTCGCGGGCGGCCGCGTCCGTCTCGCCACCCAGAGTCGGGCGGAGTGCGGCGAACGCCTCCTCCACCCGGCGTGCGCGCTGAGCGTCGCGCGCGCGGACCGTGCTCTCGATGCCCTCGAATGCCAGGTATGCGTCGAGTGCCAGGCGGCGTGCTGCCTCGTGGTCGCCATCGCGCGCGGCCGTAACGGCCTTCGCAGCAAGGGACTTCGCACGCTCTACGGTCCGCAACGCTCGCAGTGCCCGGTCACCGCCGAGGTACTCGCGAGCGGGCGCTACCCGCGCATACGCCGCAACGGCCACCGCGTCCGCTGCGTCGAACCGCCGGCCCACGGCCTGGCTCAGGACCGTAACGAGCGAATCGTCCGGAACGTCCGCCGTGCGCGGGAGGTCTCCCACTTCGAGTCCGCATGGTCCGCACGCAGCCAACAATGCGGTGCCGCGCTCGATGGCTCCGCTGGGATAGCGCAGATGAGCCGCGTACATCGCAACGGACCAGCGGTCGAAGTCATCGAGCTGATCCACGAACGCGGGCATCGCCGTTCCCGCAACACCAACGTTGATCTTCCGGAAATACTCGATGAGGGGGACGTCGCCGAGCACATCAATCGCCGTCAGATCGGAGGGCGCAGGATCGAGTGACGCCGCCATCACCCCGTCGCCCGCACCCGCGTCACCGTGACAGCTCGCACACCGCGAGGCATACACCGCCGCGCCACGGTCCAATGATGGCGCCGCGGTGGGATAGGCATCGAGCGGCACACCGACGGCGGCCGCCAGCAACGCGCGAAGATCTCGCAGCAGGGCCCGCAGTTCAGGCTCTGACACGAGCGCATCGACTCCCTCCTGCATCTCGCGCAGCGTATCGAGGGCTCGGTCGCGGACTCCCTCCGGCAGCAGGGCCGCCAGCCGCCGAGCCTCCTCCAGGAAGAGACGCGCTTCGGTCAGTTCGTCTACTCGAACGACCCGACCGCCGACGACCCCTTCTCCGTACTCTGCCAGCGCGATGGCCGTGACGTCAGCGATCCGTCGGACGCGCCCGACATCGTCACCTTGAGCCTGCAGGGGTGTCAGAGTCGATGCGGAGATGAATCCGGCAAGAACGGTAGTGGCGAGACGCAGGTTTGTTACCCCGGTACCAGTTGAGCGGCGCAATGTAGAGTGAAGCTATCGGGATGGCAATGAAGACCCGGTCTTCTGCGACTACCCGATGTCAGGTACCGAGGGAGGCGCGCATCTCTTGGGCCGCGTGGCGCCCGGTCTCGTCCGGGGCTACCCGTTCTGCAGCGAACAGTGCCCGCCGGGCCATCCTCAGTGCACCGACGCGAGCGGCATCGCGGGCAAGTGTCATCGCGCCACGATACGTCTCCGCACCCCCGACCACCTTGGCCTCGAGCTCGGTCCGGAGCACGGCCGACTCGAGATCCTCACGATCGCCGAGCACGTCGATCGCGCGACGTCTGAGTCGCTGTCGCCGCCCCGGGGTCAGACACTCACCGCGCACGACCCTGACGACGATCTCTGCCGTGAAGACGTAGCGAGAGCCGTCGAACCGGATGAAATGAGCCTCTTCGAGCCGGTCTAACTGCGTCTCAACCTGTTCGATCGACATGTCTGCAAGTGCCGCCACGACCGGGATGTCCAGCGCGCGCCCCACGATGCTGGCGGCGCAGAGGACCTGGCGCGCTTCATCATCGAGTCGGGCGACGCGAGCCACGATGGCCATCCGGGCCAAGTCGGGCACCGAGAAGGGGAGCGGGCTCTCGAGCGTGGACTGACGCTCGGGCCACGCGAGCAGGTCGTCCCGGAGCGTGGACGTCCGGTCGAGCCCGTCGAGCAGTGTCATCGCGAAGAAGGGACTGCCGCCGGCCTCGCGCACGAGTCTCCGCGCGAGGCGCGCCGCCGTTTCAGCAGTGGTACACCAGTCCGCGAGCTGCAGTACGAGTGCGTGCATCTCGCTCTCATCCAGCGGACGGAGCCGCAGCAGCCGGCCAGGCACGCGCCGGCCCAGCGACCCGATCAGTCCAACGATTGGCCTGGTGAGACGGGCCTTCGCCTCGTCGACTGCAAGTACCAAGACGACACGATGCAGTCCAGGATGGTTCAGGAGACCAATCAGCGCGGCGAGCGAGCGGGAGTCGCCAAGGTGGGCGTCGTCGACGAGCAGTCCAAGCGGTTGCTCGTCGGCGATCGCGGTGACGAGTGACAGCAGCGCCTGGCTCGTATCGGCGGTGTCCCGTGGCTCGCGGGGCGCCACGCGGTCGGCGAGTGCCGGCAGCACCCAGGCGAGCGCCGCTAGGGCCTGCGGCGCCGCGCCGGCGACACCCGGAGCGGCAGTGAGCCCGGCAGCGCCTAGCAAATGCAACAGGCTCCACGACGCATCCTCGTCCGTATCCATCGGTCGGGCGGCGACCGTATATGCACCGGCGAGCGCCAGGTGCGCCGCGGACTCGTCCAACAGCCGGCTCTTGCCCATGCCCGGCTCCCCGACAATAACGATGCACCGGGCATCTCCGGCGAGACCCTGATCCAGCGCTTCGAAGAGCTCACGATGCAGGTCGGAACGTCCCACGAGCGGAACCGCGGCCGGTCCTGACGCCGGCGCCACCCGACGCCATCGACCGGATCGAATCCGGTCGGCGAGCGAAGCCAGTGCCGGACCGGGCACTTCACCGATCTCCTCTTCCAAGCGGGCGGCGAACTCGTGGAAGGCTGCGAGGGCACCCGTCGTGTTGCCGGCATGGGCGTGGGCCCTGAGCAGCAGACCCACAGCGGGTTCTGACATCGGATCGAGCTCGATCGCCTCGCGCGCTCGCTGGATGGCGTCGGCGAGCCGCCGCTCGCTCATCGCACGTTCCCCGAGCGTAAGGAGGTGCCGAGTCACCATCCCCCGGTACCGGAGCCGCTGCTGCGCCACCCAATCCTCAAATGGTGCCGCGTCGTCCATCGTGAGGCCTTCCAGAAACTCGCCACGTGCGACAGCGAGCGCCGCCTCCGAGTCATCAGCAGCCAGCGAGAAGGCGTCTGTGTCGAGCGTCAGCTGGTGCCGGTTGAGACCGATCGTGCCGCCGTCGGAGCGCAGGCGTTCGGCACCCAGTGCTGCGCGGAGGCGGCGGATGGCTTCGTTGAGGGAGTGCCGCGCTCGGTCCTGTGACTTGTCTGGCCACAGGAGGCCCACGAGGTGCTCGCGGGCACGGGCTCCGTCTGGCGACAGGGCCAAGTAGACCAGCAGGCCGACGTGCTTGCGCCACACAACTTCGGGAGGAGGCTCATGTCCCTCGAGCAGCACAATCGGCGGACCAAGGCACCTGAGCTCGAGATGGGGAAGGCGTTCGCTCATACGCACCGACGTTCGTGCCGCTCAACCATAACTGCTTGCGACTGGGGCCCGCCAGTCAGCACGCGGTCACGCTGTCAGCACCACGACGGCGGCGGCCATCGAACGCTCGTGCGTGAGCGACACCATGCTGCCCCGGACGCCCATGCGCTGCGCAGCGGCAGCCGCTCGGCCGTGCAGCTGTAGCACCGGCCGACCGTCGGCATCACGCACGACCTCGAGCTCGGTCCACCATATGCGGAGGCCCTCATGGTCGTGGGCAAGCGCCTTGAACGCCGCCTCCTTCGCCGCGATCCGCACGGCGACACACTGGGCCGGGTGCACTTTCCCTCGACAGTAGGTCTGCTCGTCGTCGGTCAGCAGCCGCTGGAGCGCTCGCTCACCGAACCGCTCCAGCAACCTGCGTACGCGATCGACCTCGACGAGATCGATGCCGACTCCAACGACGCTCATGGTGTCATCTCACGCCACAGCGCAGCGAGCCACTCCGGAGGGGCCAGGTATCCCCCGAAGATGAGTCCGAGCCACAGCGCAACCGCCGTCCCTGCCGCGCCGGCGACGAGCACCCCGAACACGGGGCGGCGCCACGCCGCCACGAGGTTCGCTTCCTGCTGCCATCGGGCCGCTTCGCGCGTCACTTCGTCCTCGAGGGCAAGCCACGCCGCCTCGAGCCTCCGTCCGGCCAGCCGAAGGGCGCGTTGCCATGCCGCCATCGCACCGCTGTCGAGGCCCGTTGCCGCAACAGCCGGCCCGGCAAGGTGTTCGAGCTGGTTGAGTGCCTGGACCAAGCCCGTTCCGGACGATCCAAGTCGGGCCCCGGCAGCGCGCGCCTCCTCATTCCCCGGGAGCATCCGGCGGCGGCGGCGTTTGGGAAGGCCGACCGCTCGGGCCTCCGCGTCGAGCTGAGCACGAACGCGCTCCATCAAGAGCGCGACCGTGCTCCCCACCGCCTCTTCCCAAGCAGCCAGCCACGCGTCGCGGCCAATCGCCTGCACGGCGGCGGTCCGATTCTCGCGTGATGCGAGCCGGCGCGCTTCGCCAGCCGACTCGAAGATCCGAGTTGCCAAGCGAAGTCGGATCCCGTCGAGGTGCAGGCCACCTGGCGTCCGCCCGGTGCCGGAAACGATGCGACCGAGGTAGGGCCCCAGCTCGGGAATGCGAAGCGGCAGCAGCGTGTCGGTACCGCTCACGAGAAGATGGCGTGCAGCACGGACTGGGTGTCGGAGAAATCCTCGAACGCGACATGGCCGCCTGCGGCCAGCAGCTCGATCACTGCGTGCCGACCCGTCGCGACCCCGATGGCGCGCGCGCCGATCCCCTGCCCACAGGTCATGTCCGCCGGCGTGTCGCCGATGATCACCACATCGCTGCCCTGCGGTACGCGCCCCATCAGCGGGGCGGCACGGGCGGCGGCGATCGCGGGCAGATCGGCTCGCACCGCGGAGTCGGATCCGTAGGCCCCGATACGAAACCGCGCGGGCTCGATCCCGGCGGCCGTGAGCTTGAGTGCAGCACCCCGCTCGATGTTACCCGTGAGGAGCCCGAGCACGGCGTCTGTCCGCGGCTCGAGCGCGCTCAGCAGCTCCAGCACGCCTGGGTAGGTGCTGATCGCCTGACGCCGGTGCTCCAACTCGCCCTGCAGCGATTCGAGGTAGCGCCGACACACGGCGGCTAGGTGGCTCTCGCTGCGCGCGTCAGGGTGCCCAGCCGCCTCCATCAGTTCCACAACGATCTGCGGATCGGTCTTCCCGTCGAAGCGATAGTCGTCGATGGGCCCGGTCTCCCCCATCTCCTCGATCAGGGCGACCGCAATGGCCGAGCGCCCGGCACCCGCCGTCCACACGAGCGTGCCGTCGATGTCAAAGAGCACCAGGCGGCGCGGCCCGTCACTCTGCATCCGGCGATCGGCCCTCCTGCGCCGCTTTCGCCTGGCACTCCTTGCAGAGCAGGACACCCCGCATGTTGCAGATCACACAGATGAAGGTGCCGCACCCGTCGCAGGGATATCCCTCCGAGGCTCGCTCCTCGTTCCCGCATGCCCGGCAGATCATCAAGTCGGTTTCCTGACCCATTGGCCTCCTCCGTCTCAAGTCCGCGGCACCATCACCTGGATCGCATGGTGTAGCACTCGAGCGGTGAACGGCGTCGTGCCATCGGGCTCGCCGTCCAGCTCCACTGGCCGGGGCTCGGCCGTCTCGATCGTGACGTCCTGGCCTCGGAGAAACCGCAAGCGATGCTCCGCATCGAGTTGCCCCGTGAGCATCCGCCAGAACAGATCGATACCTTCCATGAGTGTCTTCGCATTGGCGATGGCGACGTCGAACAGCCCGTCGTCGAGCAGAACGCCGTCACGCAGCTTCACGAAGGGCGGGATGATCTCGCCGCAGTTTGCCACGAGGACCATCACCGCGTCGGATTCCAAGACTTCCCCGTCCACCGTGATGCGATGGTGCACGACCTTGAGGTCCGTCGCCCGGTCGAGCGTCTGCGCGACGTACGCGCCGAATCTCCAGCGACGCTTGGCCTCTCCGGTCGTAGCAGCCATGAGCTCGGCATCGAATCCCGCGCCGCAGGCAACGGCGAAATAGCGGTCCCCGTCGGATCGCTGCATGATGCCGAGATCGATCGCCTTCGGCCGGCCGCGAGCGGCGGCTTTCGCTGCGGCCCTGGGATTCCGTGGCAGCCGCAGATTGCCGGCGAGCAGGTTGCCGGTCCCACCCGGAATGAGCGCGATCGGCACCTCTGCGTCGACCATGCCCGCCACCGCTTGCATCGTCGTTCCGTCTCCGCCGTACACGGCGATCAGATCGACACCATCCTTCACCCCGGCGCGGGCGAGATCCTCGGCGTGCCCGACCCGCGAAGTTCCCTCGACATCGACCTCCCAACCCTCCTTCGCAAAGATGCGGGCAACCCGGTCGACGACCTTGAGATCCGCCCGTGCCGCGATCGGATTGAAGATCAGGAGGACTCGTGCCACTAGTAGCTCTTCTCCCAGAACAGATCGGCGCCGAACTGATAGTTGCCCGCCGACGGCGCAGTCGGGGCCTCACAGCTGAACAGCGGATCGACGCTGGCGGCGATGAGCCAATGCCGGCTCAGTCGAAACTCCAAACTGGCGCCCACGGAAGCTAGCGACGTTGCCTGGTTCCGACAGTAGCGTGGGCTCGCGGTCAGGAACGCCGTCGTTCCGAGCACTCGGAACTGCTTCCCCACGGCAATCTCGGCGCCGGTGAGTCCCGTTGCCCCGGTCGTCGGACGAATCTGAAGGTAGTCGAGCGGTACGCCGAGGTCCGAGATCAGCGCATATTCGAGTTGGCCCGACACGGTGGTCGAGAGCCATTGCGCGAGGACCCGCGCCTCAAAGCCCTCCGTGCTGGTTCCCTGCGCGACGGAGGGTGCACCGAACAGGAGCAGCGAGACGATCTCGGGCTCCGACAGTGCGGGTCGGTAGCTGCTCGAGAGCCGCACGCGCGGATCGTACAGTGATCCACCGATGTGGACGTAGACCGTGTCGTCGATCCCAGTGGTCGTGCGTACAGACCGGACGACGTGATACGCGTCGATGTCGAGGTCCGCGTTCAGGTCCGGCGTGCCGAGGTACCGGATCTGTCCACGGGTCACCCTGAACTCGCGACTCGTGCCGAGGGCGATTTCGAGCCGATACGTGCCACGGGGCGCTTCCAGCGTGCCGTCCAGTCGGTACCGGTCCCGCATCTTGCTCACGAACACGTTTCCGGCGAGCTGCACGTTCGCTTCGGTCGATCGCAGCCAAAACTCCTGGCCCATGTCGACGCGAAGGGAGTCGATGCGTAGCGAGTCCAGGAAGCGGCTCTGGAACTCGGCGCCAAGTCCTTCGCTGCGCACCAGCGCCGTATCCACGAACTCGGCGAAGAGCGTGTCTTCCAGGTTCACGACGTTCTTGGTCAGAAGATCCGCGAAGTAGAGCACCCCCCGCGTGGCGGTCGCATTCCCGCCGAGTCGCGCTTGATACAGAGGCCCGGACAGTCGGAGATCTCCGCTCGCCTCGAGGGTGAGATAGTTGCGCACATCGATCGCACGGAATTCCTGTCCTCGGATCCGCAGGTCGAGCACGGGACTGCTGAGATCCTCGAGCACGATCGCTCCCAGAACCTCTGCTCGGCCCCGTCCGCTCTGGACCGTGAGCTCCTCAACATGGATCGTGTCACCGGAAAGTCGGAGCCGCCCGTCCATGTGCTCGTGACGCACGCCGAGCGCCGGGATCGTCGCCGCACCGTCACGGATCGCCAGCTGCCCGGTGAGCCGTGGTTCCTCCCAGGTCCCTTCGATGCCGAAGTCCGCATCGAATGTGCCCGCGATGTCCGCCACCTGCGGCGCGGTCGCTTCGAGCAACGTGAGATCGACCGAGTCGGCACGTGCGCGGACACTCACGCCGCCGGGCAGGCGCCGTCGGGGTACCTGCACGAGCGCAAGATCGAGCGGCAGCGCGACGGTCACCGATAGGATCGGAGTGTTGATGCGGCGCAGCTCCAGCTCGCCTTCAACACGGCGCTCACGGTACCTCAGCCGCCCCTCCATGTAGGGAGCGCGGAACTCCCCGTACCCCGCATTCCGCAGCGTGACCGCCATGTCGATCTGGGGTGCGCGGGCGCGACCGGCAAGTTGGAAGGTCCCGCTCAGCTCACCCGTTGTCGTTGCGGGGTCGATCAGGGCGAGTACCAGCACATCCTGCACCTGCAACCCGTCGATGGACCCGTACAGTCGGCCGGGCCCGTCGAATGGCCACCGTCCGTCCAGTGTGACGACTCCGGGCCCCTCTCGGTTGCGCAGGGACATCCCGTCGATGGTGACCCCCGAATCGCTCACGACGAGCGTGGTGGGCGAGTCGAGGAACCACGAACCAGGCGGAAGACTCAGGCCGAGGTAATCCAGCGTGACCGTG
>Ga0209536_100005257_pt1 | contig 20206 bp, 18 predicted proteins | sample DeeMarSeWOR28_12_FD_187461 | JGI IMG/M metagenome (GOLD analysis project Ga0209536, IMG submission 187461) | Marine sediment microbial communities from White Oak River estuary, North Carolina - WOR-2-8_12 (SPAdes) (version 2) | ecosystem: Environmental > Aquatic > Marine > Intertidal zone >...
CAGTACTCGCAACAATGAGTACCGGCTTTCCATAATTTTTAATTGCAGCGGCAATTCCCTGCCCTACAGTAACGCAAGTCTGATAGGAAACATGCGACACAACAATTGGAGCAATAGTCAGATTCTTCTGCATGTATTGCAGGAAAGGCACCTGCACCTCAAGGGAATGCTCGAAGCGGTGGGCTACATCATCAACCTCAATCTGCTTCGAGCTTTTTGCAATTTCTGCTGCAAGCTCACTATTGACAGGCACTTCACCCATGGGCATATCCCAGGCACCATTGCCCATAAGAGCAACCGGTGCCCCATGTCCTGTATGGTTGGGCCCGAGGATTATGACATTTTCCGGCACCTTCACCCTGCCGATTGTCTCGCCTGCCACACCGCCGGAATAAATGTATCCGGCATGGGGACATATAACGGCCAAAGCTTCTTTCCTTTCCCCGGGTTGAATGTCGGGGATGAGATCATTGAGAGTTTTGACCAGTGATGCTTCAGTGCCCGGATAGAATTGACCGGCAACAGCAGGAGAACGTAACATTTCTTACCTCCATTAATTTGACTGGCGTGATGGAGTATTGGAGTATTATCGGTTTACACGACAGCATGGGCTCTCTACAAAAACAGGAACTAACGATCATAAAGAGGGGGCTAAGTATTAATTAGTTGTGTACGCTGCATTGCTTTCTTTTGTCATCAAACTATCAACCAGTTTCATTAAACCGTTTTCAAGTTTATATGCCGAATCATTCCAATACTGGAACTGCTCTTCAGTAATTTGCTCAGCTCTATGATAAGCATATAGTCCAGAAACAGATTTACCTAATGAGGCAAGAGCAATATTTAAAAAATTGAGATATTCCTTTATAGAACGCCGGCAATATCCCTCTGCAATGTTTCTATGAACAGAATCACTTGCTGCAATCGCTTGATTAGCTATGCGATTCATCCCATAGGGAAACTTGAGAAAAACTTTACATGTATTATTATAGTATTCAATCGCATCATGCCAAACTCTCAATTTCTGATAACCACGATTTTTATTTTTCTTCATTTCCCAATACTCCACCACTCCAATACTCCGGGTACTACAATTCCCTCACGCCTCAGCTTTTAATCGGACTTTCCATGTCGTCCCGTCCGGCCCGTCTTTCAATTCAATACCCTTGGCAAGCAGTTCATCCCTGATGGCATCACTTCTGGACCAGTCTTTGTTCTGCCGCGCCAGGGTCCTCTCTCGGACCAATTCTTCAATTGCTTGCGAATCCAGCTTGAGCTTTTCCAAAAGTTCATTCTGCATTGCCCTGGTATGTTCAACCGGGTCCTCTGTAAGCAGGCCCATAATGTTGGCAAGTTCTCTGAATTTTAGACCGATATTGCGCAGCAGGTCAATATCCTGCTGGCTCGGGACTCCAGGAAGTGCCCTGATGATCTTATTAAGTATCTTTACGGCATCAAAAAGCTGGGCCAGGGCTTTTGCCGTATTGAAATCATTGTCCATGGCCTCCTGGAAGCGGACCTCGAGGCTTTCCAGCTTTGCTGCATCTTTTTTAGATATTGCAGAGCCCTTTTGCAGGTCGCCCGATTCCGGCAGGTTGGCAATTTCTGCAAGACACTCGTAAAATCTCTCCAGGCCGACCTCTGCGTCCTGTATGGCTGCCTCCGAATAGTTGAGCGGACTCTGGTAATGCGTTGAAAAAACAAACAGCCGCAGTGCTTCTGGCCGGAACCGTTCAAGCACCTCCCTGATGGTCAGAAAATTACCCAGGGATTTTGACATTTTTTCATCCCTGATGGTGACAAAACCGTGGTGCACCCAGATATTCACAAATGGACTGCCTGTAGCACCCATACTCTGGGCAATCTCGTTTTCATGGTGTGGAAAGATGAGATCCTTACCGCCCCCATGTATATCAAACGAGTCTCCCAGGTATTTCTTGCTCATAGCAGAGCACTCTATATGCCATCCCGGCCGTCCCGGCCCCCAGGGGCTGTCCCAGGTCGGTTCTCCGGGTTTGCTCGACTTCCACAGGGCAAAATCCATGGGGTTGCGCTTCTTCTCATTTACCTCAACACGGGCGCCTGCCTGCATATCCTCGAGACTCCGCTTGGAGAGCAACCCGTAGTCGCCAAACTTTTCCACAGCATAATACACGTCGCCATCGGCATGGTACGCCATTCCCTTTTCAATAAGCCCTGCGATCATGTCGATGATCTCAGGAACATGTTCCGTGGCTTTTGGTTCCACGGTCGGGGCGGCAACCCCCAGCTGCTCCATATCCTCGTGGAACATGCGGATGAACCGCTCTGACAGTTCTTCCGTGGTTGTTTCCTGCTCCTGGGCCCTGTTGATGATCTTGTCATCAATATCCGTGAAATTTCTCACATAGGTCACTTTATAGCCTCGGTAAAGGAGATACCGGTATATCATGTCAAATGCGAGAGCCGAACGGGCATGGCCGATATGGCAGTAATCATAAGCGGTGATGCCGCAGACATACATCTTCACATGATTATCAGTCAGCGGCTTCAGTTCTGTTTTTTCACCGGTGCGAGTATTGTAAATTTGAATTGCCACGGATAATTCCTACTCATTTATTAGGCACTGAGGCACAAAGGCGCAGAGGCACAGAGTTCATTTTGTATTTATATTTTTAATAAGACTACTTAGCATTCTCTCAATTTCTCTACTTAACTCGAATAATGCAGAAAATTTCTCTTTAGACAGGAAACCCAAATTCTGGGCAATTTCCAGTTGAGTTTGCAGCTCAAATAATGATCCATTAGGTATGCGCAAGAAGCGAATAAAATCCTGGATCGAATTTCTGCCATATCCTTCTGCCATGTTTGACGGCAAAGAAACTGAACTTTTTCTTAGTTGCAATGTCAACCCATAACGTTCTTCATCGGGAAATGATTCAGTTTTATGATATATTTCAGTGACAAGCTCCATCGCCTTTTGTCACACTATCAAATCACGATACGTTTTCACTTCTCCTTTGGCCCTCTGTGTTTTTGTGCCTTTGTCCCTAGCCTACTCCTTCATCCACTTCTGCAGGGCTTCCACAATCTTTTCCGCTTGTGCTTTGCTGGAGATGGTGAATTTTGATTTCGGCATATACTCGCCATGTACTTTCTGGTACCTCCTTATTGAATAGCTTTCCGGACCATACTCATTTTTGCGCTTGTCCCACTGCTGGTAACGAAACATCACCGTGGACCAGGCCCCCTTGGAAAGGATCTCCTTGTCAATCTCCTTAACGAGCAAAACACCGTCCTCTTCGTACTCAATGGTAATATCATTTATATCTGATGCCATGTATTTCTCCTGCAATCTTATACCTTGTTTACATAAATAACCCAGTGTTCATCTCAAAATAAGGACGATACCATACAAGGAATAGGTCAATTGAGCAATCTTAAGATTTCCTGCGGCGGATGAATTTATCAAGCTCTACCCCGATGACAATCGTCACTGATGACAGCACGACGACAACCCACTGGTCAAAGCTCAGCGGCACTGTCCGAAAAACGTACTGCAGGGCAGGGACATATAACACGGCCAGGTGGGCAAAAAAAGCACCTATCATGCTGACAAACAGGAACGGATTGGAAAGTGGGTTCATCTCGAAAATCGACAGTGTCTCGGAGCGGCAGTTCAAGGCCTGGTAAAACTGGAAGAAAACCATGGTTGTCAGTGCCACGCTCCTGGCACTTTCAACGGAGACACCGTTAACAAGCTCCAGGTAGTAGACGATGAAGGTGCCAAATCCCAGGATGGCACCCATGAGCAGCATTCGCTGGATCATGAGAGCCGAAAGTATTCTTTCCCTTGACGGCCTGGGTTTGCGGCCAAGCACCCCTTTCTCTCCCGGTTCAAAGGCCAGGGCCACGTCCTGGAAACCGTTGGTGACCAGGTTGAGCCAGAGTATCTGGGCGGGGTTATAGGGAAGATGCAGTCCGCCCAGCATGCAGGAAATAATGGTCAAGAGCTCACCAAAGCCGCAGGAGACAAGAAAAATTGTCACCTTCTTGATATTGTCATAGACAATCCTGCCTTCCCTGACCGCTGCCACAATGCTGGCAAAGTTGTCATCAGATAGCACTATATCGGCAGCCTCCTTAGCCACATCAGTCCCTGCGTGTCCCATGGCAACGCCTATGTGCGCCGCCTTCAGGGCCGGGGCATCATTGACGCCGTCCCCTGTTACCGCCACAACCTCGCCATGCTTGATAAGCTGCTGCACAATACGCAGTTTGTGAACCGGTGCCACACGGGCATACACCGAGGTGGTCTTTACTTTTTCATAGAGCTCCTCGTCGCTCATCACCTCTATCTGCCGCCCCTCAAGGGCTATATCACCGCCCGTCCCAATACCTATCTGGCTGGCAACCGCTCCGGCGGTAATGGCGTGATCCCCGGTGACCATGGCTGTTCGGATGCCTGCCTGTTTGCACATCTTGATGGCTTCGATGACTTCCTGCCGCGGCGGATCTATCATCCCCTGCAGGCCGGCAAAAATGAGGCCGCTTTCCACGTCCGCCTGGCTTATCTTTGTCGTTGCCGCATCTACCTCCTTGTACGCCATGCCCAGCACTCTGAGCCCCTGGTCGGCAAATTTTGCCGCCACCTGGTCAAACTTGTCCTCAAGGGTCGGATCAGCCTCATCCAGCATGGAAAAATGGATGATCTTCTCTGGCGCGCCCTTGACAAATATGATCTTTTTGCCTGCCACATCATGCAATGTTGCCATGAACCCGCGCTCTGATTCAAAGGGCACGATGCCCAGCTGAGGATATTTCTCCTGCTCCTCTTCTACCTGCAGACCCCCTTTAATGGCGGAAACAATAAGAGCTCCTTCTGTCGGGTCCCCGTCAACCCTGTATTCGCCGTCCTCCTGGTAAAGGTTCGCCTCATTGCAGAGCATGCCGATCCGCAGTGCCTGTTCCAATTCCTCACAGGTTGCCATGTCAACCTGTTGCGCTTCGTGGGTGATGATGCCGGAAGGCTCATAGCCGACGCCTGTAACTTCATAGGTCCGTATGCCATCAAAAATAAGCCTGACTGTCATCTCATTCTTTGTAAGCGTCCCCGTCTTGTCAGAACCTATAGTTGTTGTGCTTCCAAGGGTTTCCACCGAGGGCAGCCTTCGCACGATGGCATTCTGACGTGCCATGCGGTTTACACCGATTGCCATGGCTATCGTGACCGCAACCGGAAGGCCTTCCGGGATTGCGGACACGGCAATGGCCACCGCAGCAATGAACATATCGCTTAATTTTTCACCCTCGTAAAGACCGAGCCAGAAGATGGACAATGATATGATGCCGACAGTCCAGCTGAGAAACTTGGCAAAGTTATCAAGCTTATACTGCAGCGGAGCCTTGCCGAACGGAACCTCCTGCACCTTTTCAGCAATATCACCGATGACGGTGCGCCTGCCGGTTTCAACTACGACCCCACGCCCTCGGCCATAGACAACTGCAGTCCCCATGAAGGCAATGTTTTTCATGTCGCCCGGAGTCAGGTTCTGCTCTGTAAGGCGATCCGTTCTTTTATCAGCAGGCAGAGATTCACCGGTGAGCATGGATTCGTCAATGCGGAGATCAAGCACATGGATCAACCGCAGGTCAGCCGCTACCCGCATGCCTGCAGCCAAATAGACGACATCGCCAGGCACCAGTTGACTGGCCGGAAGTTCTTTTTCATGCCGATCTCTTAAAGCCCTGGCTTTTACCTGCACCATTTTCTTCAGGGAGCGCACGCCCTGCTCCGCCTTCACCTCCTGGATGAATCCGATAACAGCATTCAGTACGACGACTGCCAGGATAACAGCCATATCAATGTATTCGTGCAGGAAAAAAGTGACGACTGCGGCTACGAGAAGGACATAGATGAGTGGACTTTTGAACTGGTGCAACATAATGCTGAAAATATTGATCTTCTCTTCAGCAGCCAGTACATTGGGGCCAACTTCTGCCAGACGTTTCTGGGCTTCTTGGCTGGTAAGACCTGCTTCGCTGCTTGCAAGCAGACCAAATGATTCCTGGATCTCCAATGTCTCCCATCGCGTGTCAGGCATTGTCAACATACTCCGGAAGACACTTAAACAAGGTGGGCAAATGCTTCCCTGATTTCTGGGAATCTGAAAATAAAACCGTTTTCAAGAAGCTTACGAGGTATCACCTTCTGGCCCTTGACAAACACATCGCTGAATTCACCAAGAACTCCACGGATGAGAAAGGCTGGTACAGGCGGCAGGAAGGTCGGCCTGTGCAGAGCCTGACCGAGGGCATGGGTCATTTCCCTGTTGGTTACCGGATGCGGCGAGGTGCAGTTGACCGGCCCGGAAATGTTCCGATTCTCCATGAGATAGAGAAAAATATTTACGAGATCCTGAAGGGATATCCATGAAAACCATTGTTTTCCTGATCCCAGGGGGCTCCCGAGTCCCCATTTGAAAACAGCAAGCATTTTGCTCAGGGCACCGCCGTCTCTTCCCAGAATAACACCGATACGGCACAGGACTACCCGGGCGCCCAAATCCTCTGCCCTTCTTGCTTCAGCTTCCCAGTCCTGAACAACCTGGGCCAGGAAATCTTTACCGGGTGATGAATTTTCATCAACCTCATCATCATCTCTGAAGCCGTAATATCCTACAGCTGAGCCGCTGAGCAGTGTTATGTTCTTCCCGGCCTGCCCGATTGCCTCAACAAGGTGGCGCGTTGTGAGCAAACGGCTGTTGCGGATTGCTTCCTTGTTCCTGTCATCCCAGGTCCTGAAAATTGAAGCGCCGGCAAGATTGATCACCAGGTCATGCCTAGGGACCTCTTCCTGCCATGGGCCTTCACTTGTCGGGTTGCCCTCTGTATACGCCAGGCCCAGCCTGAGGGTCCTGTTTCGGGATGAACGGGAAAGGATGGTCACAGAATGACCTTGACCAAGAAGACTTTCTGTTAAAGCCGCGCCAAGAAACCCAGTACCGCCAGTAATAAACACTTTCATGTTTATCTCCTCTTTTTTTTAAAAAATTACTGGGCATTACATAATGATGAAATATATACATAATATACCCTGATGTATGGTATTTTACAAATTACATAATAGATGGCCCCTGTAAATCCAGCCTCTCAGTCTCATATATTCTTTCCATAATTTCTTTCTTGTTGCTTAGCCACCTGACCTCCCGAAATTTTATGCTCCCCTTTGATTCTCATTACGTAAAAAATGCAGGATTAATAACTACAAACATCGACAAACAAAGGGCTTGGAGTTTTTTTGTTTTTTTTTAATTAGTGGTTGATATCCTATACCACATTGTGGTACATTGGCACTGTTTTTGATTGGCACAAATCAGGAGAGACTACAACTATGGATGATAAAGAGTTTTTGCACGCCCGCAAAATACTTGAAAAAACACAAAAACAACTTGCTGAGCTCTTGGGTTCATCTATCAAGGCTGTCCATAGTTACGAACAGGGCTGGCGAACGATTCCAGCGCATGTTGAACGCCAGATGTTTTTTCTTCTCGCCAGAAAACAAGGTTCTGCAAGCGGTGCAAAGGCATGCTGGACCATCAAAAAATGTCCGCGTAAACGCAAAATGCAATGCCCGGCCTGGGAATTTCAGGCTGGAAAACTCTGCTGGTTTATAAACGGCACCATTTGCGAAGGAGAAGTGCAGCAAAACTGGCAGGAAAAAATGAAAATCTGCCGGAAATGTTCCGTATTGAAATCTTTATTGTGATAATATTATATTTAGGCAGGCAGGAATCAGCTCTCAGCAAGCAACCTCCAAACCTCTAACTGAAAACAACCATGCGACGACCCATAAACACTTCAGATACTTTGTTCTGCGTGTTTTGATTCTGTGTTACTTCCCTGGCTATTGACCAGTGGCCAGTTAGCCTGCTGAGAGCTGATTCCTGCCTGCCTTTTCCCATGCAATTACCAGTTAAAAATTAATTATAAAGGAATGACAATATGGCTCTGAAAAAGGAAAAACATTTCAACACCAGGGTCATTCATACTGGACTAAGTCCCGAGAAATGGGAAGGATCGACCCTGCCGCCCATCTTTCAGACCGCCGCCCATGTCCACCCTACAGCTGAAAACCTGAGTCTGACATTTGGCGGCAAAACCACAGATCACATTTACATGCGCTTGACCAACCCGACAAACCGGGTTCTGGAACAGAAACTCGCTGCCCTCGAGGGCGGCCTGGGAGCAGTGGTCATGTCTTCAGGAATGGCTGCTGTCACCAATGCCTGCCTTGCCTTGCTGCGCGCAGGCGACGAATTTGTCACCGGCAACTCGCTTTTCATGTCGAGCTATGTGCTTTTTGCAAACATTTTCAAAAAATACAATATTACGCCCAGGTTTGTCGAATCAACAGACATGGCTGCCATTGAGGGTGCCATAAATGACAGGACTAGGTTTGTCTACCTCGAAACCATCGGCAATCCTAAAATGGATGTTCCCGATTTGGCTGTTGCTGCTGACATAGCTCACCGGCACGGTTTACCGCTCCTGGTGGATAATACCATGGCAACCCCGTATCTCTGCCGTCCCATTGAGCTGGGAGCTGACATAGTTATCCACTCGACCACCAAGTATCTCAGCGGTCACGGCGATGCAGCCGGCGGAGCAGTTATTGACAGCGGCAAATTCAACTGGGCTGATTCAGGCCGGTTCCCTGATCTTAAACCCTTCATAGACCGTAAGGGCCCCTTGGCCTATATGGACAAAGTATGGCGTGAACACCATATCAACTTCGGAACCACCCAGGCGCCTTTACATTCCTACCTGACCATGATCGGGCTTGATACCCTGGCGCTGCGCATGGAAAGACACATGCATAACGCGATGGCTGTTGCCAGGTATCTGCAGGGTCGCAAAGAACTGGCCTGGCTCAACTACCCCGGCCTGGAGGACAATCCCTCCCACGAGACCGCCAAAAAGCTTTTCGCAGACAAGGGTTTTTGCGGCCTTATGGCATTCGGCCTTGGCGACCAGGAAACCAGTTTCAGATTCATCAACAATCTAAAAATGATCTATCACTTGGCGAACCTGGGTGATTGCAAGACCCTGGTTATCCACCCTTACTCCTCCCAGTATCTTTCCTTTGATGAACCAACAAGGCAGAAGCTGTCGATCCATGCTGATCTAATCAGGCTCTCCGTTGGAATTGAGGCGGTTGAAGATATTTGTGATGATCTGGGGCAAGCGCTGGACAGGCTTTAGCTATCAGCGTTCAGCCACCTGCTTCCCCAAAAGAAAAATGCATACTCTTCTGTCGTTTTGGCATTAGACAGAGTACTGATAGGTTTCGAGGGGTCAAGCATAAAAGAGAAGTGATAAGGGAAATGCCTCCAGGTGCATAGTGCTAATTTCTGAAAAAGAATCACGTCAAAAATAAAATAAAGTTTGGGGAGAATAAGCACCGTACAAATTAATACTACGCAAAAGTTATAAGTTTCCCCTTGAGCCCTTGGCACCTTGTGTCAATCATCGTCTGTTAAATGTGACGATAAACCTTGGCCCCGCGAACCCTTTTTCAATAAAATGAGCGAATACATAGAACATGACAAAAACGGGGTTTCTGTCGGACTGGTAGAAAAAAAGTTTTTCACCTTTGCAGAGCCCCCGGACTCCTTGATACTTGAGAGTAATGCCCGTCTCGGACCTATCACGATTGCCTACGAGACACTCGGTACTCTCGATGCGGACAAAAACAATGTCATCCTCATTCTGCATGCCTTGTCCGGTGATTCGCATGTGGCAGGATATTATTCCGAAAAAGACCAAAAACCCGGCTGGTGGGATATCATGGTCGGCCCGGGCAAAGGTATTGATACTGACAAGTATTTTGTCATCTGCTCCAACATCATCGGCAGCTGCATGGGCTCAACCGGGCCATCCTCAATTAATCCTGCCAGCGGCAATCCGTATGGTTTTGATTTTCCCGTGGTAACCATCGGCGATATGGTAAAGGCCCAAAAGGCGTTGCTTGATCATCTCGGCATCGAAAAAATACTCTCCGTTATAGGAGGTTCCATCGGTGGTATGCAGGTGCTTGAATGGGCGGTACGTTATCCTGACATGGTTGTATCCGCCATACCGCTTGCCACAACGACGCGGCATTCCGCCCTTGCCATTGCCTTCAACGAGGTGGCCCGCCAGGCCATTATGGCAGACCCGAACTGGGATAAAGGGAAATACTACGGTCGTGCAAAACCAAACCTGGGCCTGGCCCTGGCCAGAATGATAGGGCACGTAACCTATCTTTCTGATGAAGCAATGCGCCGCAAATTCGGCCGGCGACTGCAGAACAAAATCGACTTCTCCTTCAACTTTGATGCGGATTTCCAGGTGGAAAGCTACCTACGCTACCAGGGACAGAAATTCGTTGACCGCTTTGATGCCAACTCGTTCCTCTATATCACCAAGGCATCAGATTATTTTGATCTCCGGCGACAGCATGGCGGAGGTTCTGAAGCTGAAGCCTTTGCCAGGGCCAAGGCAAAATTCCTTGTTATCTCATTCACCTCGGACTGGCTTTACCCGACATACCAGTCTAAGGCCATGGTCAAGGCCATGAAAAAAAACAACCTTGATGTGAGTTTCTGCGAGATAGAAGCGGAATGGGGTCATGATGCTTTCCTCCTTCCGAATGAACGGTTATCAGCATTGATAAAAGGCTTTCTGGAACGAAATTTTGCAGAAGGAAGAAAAAAATAGTTTATTTATATCTGTCGGTATCGTAAGTAGTGACTGTGAAAAGCCAAATAACTCAAGCTGACACTCAAACAGTAGAACTTAAACGTTTTGATCTTCAAGTTATCGCCTCCTGGATCAAACCGGGCTCCAGGGTTTTGGATCTTGGCTGTGGCGGCGGTGATCTGCTTTTCTATCTCAAACAGAACAAGGAAGTAACCGGCACTGGTATTGAAAAACGGGAATCCAAAGTTGCGCTCTGCATTGCAAAAGGCTTATCCGTTCTGCAGGGAGACATCAATGACGAGGTGCTTGATTACCAGGAAGACACTTTCGACTACGTTATATTAAGCCAGACCCTGCAGCAGGTCTATTACCCGGAAAGACTCGTCAACTCACTTCTTGCCATAGGCAAAAAAGTAATCGTCAGCTTCCCGAACTTCAGCCACTGGTCCATCAGAATGCAGGTACTGCTGACAGGGCTTGCTCCCAAGAACGAACAGCTGCCCTATGAATGGTACAACACGCCGAACATCCGTGTCATTACCCTGAAGGATTTCAGAAAATTCACTCGTGACCAGGGCTGCACAGTTCTCAAGGAAGTGGCGATCAACACGCATCATCACGACACCAAGGGCCACATTGTCCGCTTTCTGCCCGACTGGCGTGCCACCTATGGAATTTTTCTTATTGGCAAAGGAAACACAACATGAAGAAGAAGAAAAAGAACACAAAATTTCTGGATGCATACCACCAGTGCGATACAGCCATAGAACCGGCAACCCCTCTTTATGAAAAGATCCCACCCGTGGTCAGAAAGCTGATGAAACTGATGGATGACAAAAATTCCTTCAGCCATGTTGAGCCCGTCCCCATCCCATCCAATGAATCGGTAGTCAAGCTGATCCACCAGGCAAGAAGCATCCTCTTTCCAGGTTACTTTACCCAGACGATCTTGTCTCAGGCCAACCTTGAATATTTCCTCGGCCAGGAATGTACCAGTTTCCTGGAAAACCTTTCACGCCAGATTATTTCCGCCTTTCAGCATGACTGCTTCCGGCTCAACCTGCCGTGTACAAAGTGTGCTGACCAGGGCCATGAAATTGCCTTGAAGATCGTCCAGGAACTCCCTGCCGTCAAGAAGCTTTTGGATACGGACATCAGGGCAGCCTATGAAGGAGATCCCGCCGCCAAGGGATATGATGAGATCATTTTCAGTTACCCTGGTCTTATGGCCATCTCGATTTACAGACTGGCAAACCTGCTGCATAAACACAGCGTGCCAGTTATTCCGCGCATCATGACTGAGCATGCACACAGCCTGACAGGCATTGATATCCATCCCGGCGCTACAATCGGTGAAAGTTTTTTTATCGACCACGGCACAGGTGTCGTGATAGGTGAAACGACCCAAATAGGCAGTCATGTCAGGCTTTACCAGGGTGTTACCCTCGGCGCATTATCACTGCCAAAAGATGCCGGTGACCAGTTTAGAAATAAAAAAAGACATCCAACTATTGAAGATGATGTAATAATATATTCTAATACGACAGTTTTAGGGGGAGAGACCGTCATAGGCGCACGGTCGGTAATAGGTGGCAATATCTGGATTACGGAAAGTGTGCCGCCTGACACAAAGGTTCTCCTCAAGCGTCCTGAACTTATCTATGCAGGCAACGGCAGGAAGAAAATGCCGCAAAAGAGGAAATGACCATGGCCAGGATCAATGCAGATATTTCGCTGGTTGTAGGAAGGACTCCCCTGGTCAGGCTGAACAGGATTTCCAAGGGCCTGAAGGCAACAATCCTGGCCAAGCTTGAGTTTCAGAATCCATTATCCAGTGTCAAGGATCGTATCGGCGTTTCCATGATCGAGGCCGCGGAGAATCAGGGCCTCATTGATCCCCATACTACCATTGTTGAACCGACCAGCGGCAACACGGGCATTGCCTTAGCTTTTGTCTGTGCTGCTAAAAAATATCGCTTGATCCTCACTATGCCCGAAACCATGAGTATCGAACGCAGGGCCCTTTTAAGACACCTGGGCGCGGAACTTTTCCTCACCCCGGGACCTGAGGGAATGAAAGGCGCTATAGCAAAAGCCCAGGATATTCTGGCCCACAATCCCAAGGCATATATGCCGAACCAGTTTGCCAATCAGGCAAATCCCGAAATCCACCGCAGGACCACCGCGGAAGAGATATGGTCCGATACCGAGGGCCAGGTTGACATCCTGGTTTCAGGGGTTGGCACGGGGGGCACCATTACCGGAGTTTCAGAAGTCATCAAGTCGCGCAAATCCTCTTTCAAAGCAGTGGCGGTTGAACCTGCCGATTCACCAATCCTATCCGGCGGCAATCCAGGTCCACATAAAATACAGGGAATCGGTGCCGGATTTATTCCCGAAGTTCTCAATACCAAAATCATCGACGAAGTCGTTACTGTCACAAATGAGGATGCCTTTGAAACTGCCAGGCAGGTAGCCAAACAGGAAGGTATTCTCTGTGGTATATCATCAGGTGCAGCAGTATGGGCAGCAATGCAGGTAGCAGCACATCCGGAAAACGAAGGAAAGCAGATCGTGGTGGTTCTGCCCTCCACCGGCGAACGTTACCTGTCAACCGACCTATTCATAAAAGAGGAGATGAGAACAATGGCGACAGCAAAAAAACCTGCAGCTAAGGCTGCTCCAAAGAAAGCGGCAGCCAAAAAGGCAGCCCCAAAGAAAGCAGCAGCCAAAAAGGCAGCTCCAAAGAAAGCGGCGGCAAAAAAGACTACTGCTAAAGCAGCTCCAAAGAAAGCAGCAGCCAAAAAGGCAGCCCCAAAGAAAACGACAGCCAAAAAGGCAGCTCCCAAAAAAGCGGCAGCCAAAAAGGCAGCTCCAAAGAAAGCGGCAGCAAAGAAAACCACCACCAAAGCTGCTCCGAAAAAGGCAGTTGCCAAAAAAGCCGCTGCCGGAAAGGGAAAGGGTAAATAGCTCCTGGTAATCTATCCTTGTTTTTGCAGGTACATTAGCCGCGCCCGACATCGGCAAAACATCCGGTAGTCTATATAATCCGGTTGTAATAATGAAAGAACGCGCCGGCCATTGCAAAGTGGGCGGCGCGTATCTCATAAATCGTCTCCGACAATCCCTTCTGTCGGCTTACTAATCTATTGCCAGGTTTGTCTCAAGGAAATCAAATTTATCCCCAGCAATTTTCACAGAGCTTAAGCAATCCAGGGATTTATTCTTTTCTTCTGCCTGCACCGAATCAGTTTTAATTCTGACAAAAAAATATTCATGATTTATTGCCATTGAAGGAGAGTAGCAATGTTCGCAAAAAACGTATCAATAAATGATAAGGCTTTTGGCAGGGTATCACTGACAGTGCTGATCACTGCCACGGTTCTGCTTGTGTCATGTGCCGCCGGCAGCCGAATTACATCAGATGTCCCGCTTGAATCAGCCCCTGCTCAAACAGAGTCCGCAAAGGCAGAGGCTGATGTCAGGACAACTAATGTCACCAATTACTACCTCAGACCGAAGACTATCAAGCAAAGGCCCGGTGGGGAATTGGCAACTTTTGAAACGGAAAATTTTGTTGGTTCATCCCGCTGCGCTGTCTGTCATGAAGTTTTAACCGACAGAAAGGGCAATGATATGTCCATTTCAGGGCATTGGCGCTCGACGATGATGGCCAACGCGGCAAATGATCCACTGTGGCAGGCAAAGGTGAGCTCAGAGGTCAAGCGTAATCCTGCACTCAAAGAGGTGATTGAGACAAAATGCGCCACCTGCCACATGCCATTGGCCTGGACTCAGGCTTATAAAGCAGGAGAAAAACAACTCATACTGGGTGAGGGATTTTTAAGCCCCAAGAATGATCTTCATGCAGCAGCCATGGACGGTGTTTCCTGTTCCCTCTGCCACCAGATACGTGATGAGAACCTGGGCCAGAAAAAAAGCTTCAGCGGTAAATTTGTTATTGATGTTGATAAAAAAGCTCCTGCACGGGAGATATTCGGGCCATATGAAAATCCGGTACAGGAGGTGATGCAGAAAGGTGTAGGTTTTACCCCGGAATATGGCCCCCACACCAATGATTCGGCCCTTTGTGCCACCTGTCACACACTCTTTACCCCCTATGTGGATGCACAGGGGAACGTGGTGGGTGAATTTCCTGAACAGGTGGCCTATCTTGAGTGGAAACACAGTGAATACGGTTTGAATTCCGAACAACGCTATGACATAGGCGAAAATCCAGGACAGGGTTTGATCTGCCAGGAATGCCATATGCCGCATTCCGAGGAAGGTGGTGTTTATATTGCCCGCTGGAACCCGCCAGAAGCAGAGCCCAAAGATCATTTTTCCCAGCATCATTTCGTGGGTGGCAATGTTTTTATGCTAAATGTCCTGCAGGATAATATCGGCAGTCTCGGCCTTTCAGCATCCACTAAAAAATTCGAGGATACCAAGGAGAGGACCATGAGCCAACTTCAGCACGCAACCGCCGAATTGGTCCTCGTTGCTTTGAAACACAGGGACAGTGAACTTACAGCGGTGCTGCAGGTGAACAACAAGGTCGGACATAAATTCCCAACCGGCATTCCAACCAGGCGTACCTGGATACACTTTACAGTCTCCGATACTGAAGGACAGATAATTTTTCAATCGGGCAAACCCCTGGCTGATGGGCGAATAGAGGGGAATGATGCTGATTATGATATCATGAGCTATGAGCCGCATTATGACGAGATCATCCAGCCAGACCAAGTCCAGATCTATGAGGGTGTTATGCTCAACACGGATAATGTGGTAACCTACACTCTCTTGCGTGCTGCAGCGTTTGCCAAGGATAACAGGCTGCTGCCCAGGGGTTTCAATAAATCTGCCGTACCTGCAGAAATCGGGGTCTATGGCAGGGCTGTTTCAGATGATAATTTTATAGGGGGCTCAGACCAGGTTGCCTACAGAGTAAATACCGCGGGATACAAAGGACCCTTTACCGTGACAGCAAGGCTTCTTTTCACAGCGGTTTCCTACCCCTTTGTCAAGGATTTACAAAACGACCAGGAGTTATCCGCAGTCAGACGATTTATGCAATTCTATAATTATGCTGACAAGTCGCCTCAGGAGATAATAGCCATTCAGACAACGGCTCAGTAATGATCAGTGTATAATTTGTATTAGATTGTCATGGAATGGCCGGAATTATAACATTGATCAAATAATAAGAAGGAAAATATGCATAAAAAATCCCTTTATCATTTTCTAGGCGCGGTAACGGTCAGTTTTCTGCTGGTTCTGACTGCGGGATGTTCAAAAAACGAAGAGCAACAGGCCGAGGAAAAGGGCAAAATAGAAAAGATGACTGACCAGGCAGCAGAGACCGCTGTTAAAAAGATACGCACACCCATGGATAAGGCCCGTGCCACCCAAAACCTTGGTAATGAAAGGCTGGAGGAGATGGACAAGGCCCTGCAGAAGCAATAATATTAAAGCTGGATTTATATTCTTGAACCGGGCTTGTTTATCACCAGCCCGGTTTTTTTATGAACTACTCCAGCTCCCTTCAGCAAAACAATCATATGGGGTGAATCATTTCAAGAAACAACAACAAAACAACTAGGGACAGGAACGCTTTCAATAAAGTCTGGATGCCCCTCCAATGGTTTCTCGACCAGCAGGCAGCTTGACAGAAGACAGGTATGCTGAAACAGGAAGCAAAATTATTTTTGCACATCATGGGCTATGCCATGACAATTACCACAGCTGGCAAATTTCTCATGGATCGCGGAGCTGTGCGGCTGCCCATGGCATTTCTGGCAAGCAGGCAACTGTCCATGGGAGGGATGGCATTCTGCACAGGTCAGGGCACTATGCTTTGTCTCCCGCACCTGCAGCAGATTATATGCCTGGTCATGACAACCGGCGCAAACCTCCTTGCCCTGAGTAACAGGATAGGAGATATTTAACGGGGTATGAACAGGATGACAGGCCAGGCAGTCTGGAGTCGTAAGTGTTGCCATGGGGCTGTGATTCTCATGGCACTCGTTACACTGCGGGATGCGGCCATGTTTTTCTGAATGACAGGAGGAACACTCCTGCTCGGTATGCTTGCTAACCTGGGCCGTGAGGCTGGCGGCAACCTCTGTATGGCACAGCTGGCACTTGCCCTCAAGATTTGCCGGCGCAGGAATCGAGACCAGGGGCTGGTGCGGATTTGCATGGCAGGCAAGGCACTCCATAAGCGGTTCTGCCAGCCCGTGGGGTGCTGTATGGCAGTTGGAACATTTCGGCATAATGTCGTCATAATTGCTGCGCAGTGGATTATAGGCATGGAAAACCTGATGACAGTCAGTACAGGCCACAGACTGATGCCTGGCACCATTATCACGCAGCCAGTTATAATGGGAGGTATGGCAGCGGGCGCATTCCTCAAGGGTAAGCGGCTGGACAGGCAGTGTGTATATATTGTTCTCCGAAGATTCAGCTGAAATCACCCCGTTTGGAATGAATATGTGGAGGAGTATCATTACCAGCAAAGCAGCACCTATGTTTGCCAAATCAATTTTCCTTCCCATGTTCATGCTTTATTTCCCTCTTTTATTTGCATACTTATGTTCATAGAAATTACATAAAAAAATAGCAGGAGAACCATGTTTGATTCTCCTGCTATTTGCTTCCGCTTTATTTAATCAGGAAATGCGGATCCATATGACAGTCAATACAGTTGGGCATTTTCTGGTGCATAAGCTGCGAATGTGGCTCTCCATGACAGGTCTGACACTGAGGAACATTTGGATGCTGGCCCCGGTGGCAGAAGGCACAGGTAAATGTCTGGTGTTTGGTCTCTGTTTTCGCCATCAATTCCCCAATTTCCCCGTGACATGGCACGCAGAATGTTCTTGGTGTGGTCTGCGCTGCGTTGATCTGCAATGGATGGTGGGCAGGATGGCATCCCAGACAATCGGGGGTCATCTGACCCTCGGCATGGGGCTCATGACAATTGGAACAATCAGGAATCTGGCCATGGGCCTCGTGGCAGAAGGTACAAGATTGCTCGGCATGGGCGCTTACATAGTTGGCAAAATCCTGCCCCGGACCCTCATGACAAGTAAGACAAGCCTCCTTGACATCATCGGCCAGGTGCAGGGCAAGGGGTTCATGTGGATTGGAATGGCAGGCAAGGCAATTTTCCAGTTCGAAGTGGGCCTGTCCCTCATGACACATGGAGCATTGCGGAATAACATTTTGCCCCCATGGTGGATGCTCCTGGTGACAATCCAGACAGGTTACCGCAGTCTGGTGCTTGCCGCCGTTGCTGGCTATCGATGCCGGCGCATCCTGGTGACACTTCAGGCAGTCTGCCACATCTAATGGAGCCAACCCAGCTTTCGCCGGGTATCCAAACGCGATTACCATTATGCTCGCAATAAAAACCGTGCTGAAAAATCCACATAAAAATTTTGCTTTTTTTTCTATCATTTTCTCCTCCACTTTCCCCTCCAAAAAATTAACTTAGCATACGAATATCGTTTTTAAAAATGACTGAATGGAGTTTCATTATCAAAGAAAGTCAGCCCTTGTCAAGTGATAATTGACCAAAAGTGAAGAGTGCAGCAGGTGGCTCGGAAGCCGATGTCCGGTAAAAGAATTTTTCCTGATGTAACCTATTCCACCGTCGGCAAGCATCTAGACATTTTGGCATGATTCTGCAAACAAGAGATCCCAGTATGCATATATGGCAGCAAACACTTCAACCTCTTTGCTTTGCAGCCAGATATTATCAGATGTATGGTTTGTTACGAACGGTTTATAAATTGGTCTGATTGGTCTGAATTCACTTACAAGAAGGGTAATAGTGAAGCCAGCTTTCCTGAGGAAGACAATCGAACAGATTTACTGAAATTTATTGCGAAGGAATATCCACAGCCGGATTTGATACTGTTCCTACTATTTATAAACAATATCCCTACCGAGATTTACAAAATCGATCAAAACCTCTCCTGCTTCATTCAGGAGGGGATCGTCTTTTGATTCATCGCTCCCATGCGGAGCACCACTCACTTCCGCTTCTTCCATGTCAGAGATTTTTTCCAGCGGCGGCTCCCCTTTGCTCAAACGAAGTCTATTCTCCAGTTGCAGAAGCCACTTTTCAGCCTCATCACGCTCCTTCCTCCGCATTTGCTCAGACAGGGATATCTCGTTTTTTTGACGCATTTCTTCATTTCGCTCCCGTCTGTCAAGCAAATACTGGTAATCCAGGCTCAACCTGTTGCGCGCCGTATGCTTATTCTGCAGTTGGAAGATCAGGTCATCATCTATCTTGTAATAGGTCTGGTATGGTATGGAATTTATCTGGTCCCAAGCAAGGGCGTCGGGCAAGGCGCTTTCGCCAATTTCCCCGACAATATAAAGACTAGGGTATTCAAGATCAGGAATAATCCCCTTATGCTGAGTACTCTGGCCCGAAATACGGTAATACTTGGCAGTGGTAGCCTTCAGCTGACCCTGGTCCAGCGGCAGCAATGACTGGACAGTGCCCTTACCAAAAGTCTGTTCACCGAGAATTACCCCCCGCTTGTAATCCTGAATGGCCCCGGCAAATATCTCAGAAGCCGAAGCACTCATACGATTTACAAGGACAACAAGAGGGCCAGGATAAATTATCAGTGGATCATGGTCCCGGATAATGTCAATGCGGCCGTTGGCATTCCGAACCTGGACCGTGGGGCCCAGTCCTATAAACAGCCCGGTCAGGCTGTTTGCCTCCTGCAGAGAGCCTCCGCCGTTGTCACGCAGATCGATAATAATGCCCTGAACGTTCTCCTCCTTTAACTCCAGCAGTAACTGTTCCACGTCCTTTGTTGTGCTCTTATAGTCGGATTTTCCTTCATTCATACCCTTAAAATCGGCATAAAAGGTTGGAACATCTATGACTCCCACTTTATATTTTCTATTGTCCCTCTGAACCTCAATAATTTTTTTCTTGGCAGCCTGTTCTTCAAGTTTAACAGTATCCCTGATTATACTGATCACCCTAGTCTGGTGCTCATCGGCTGCATCCACCGGGATTATTTGCAACCGGACCAGGGATCCTTTGGGACCGCGGATCATGTTCACCACCTCGTCAAGACGCCAGCCCACCACGTCATGCATTTCACCATCAATTCCCTGGGCAACTCCAACGATACGGTCCGCCGCCTGCAGAACCTTTGAACTTTCCGCTGGACCTCCCGGAATTAAACGGACCACCTTGGTATACTCATCTTCTATCTGGAGTACTGCGCCAATCCCCTCGAGGGAAAGACTCATATTGATGTTGAAATTCTCAGTCCTGTGGGGGGAAAAGTACTGAGTATGAGGATCAATGGACAGGGCCAGTGAATTAATATAATATTGGAAAACATCATCAGCGTTATTCTGGGAAACCCGTTTCAACTGGTTTCTATAGCGCTTGAGAAGCGTTTCCCCGATCTCTTCCAGGGATTTGTCTGCCAGCTTC
>Ga0209536_100005258_pt1 | contig 20205 bp, 18 predicted proteins | sample DeeMarSeWOR28_12_FD_187461 | JGI IMG/M metagenome (GOLD analysis project Ga0209536, IMG submission 187461) | Marine sediment microbial communities from White Oak River estuary, North Carolina - WOR-2-8_12 (SPAdes) (version 2) | ecosystem: Environmental > Aquatic > Marine > Intertidal zone >...
TGATGCCGCCAACGCGTATGCACTGGGGATCAAAAAGTTTCTAATAAAGCCGCTGGAGATGGCCAAACTGGCAAGGACGATCCGGGAAGTACTGGATGAAACTGCCAAGTCACTGCCCAATTAAACCACAACGCATATTCGCTATGCATACCGAACACCGTCACACTTTAAAAAAACTGTCATTTGTCTCTTTGGATCTGATGGTTATATTTTTCCTATCGAAGTTAATCTGAAAGATTCACACAGATAACTAAAGAATTGTCACCAACCACTATCTGCAGGTCTGAAGGATTGGAGGATCTTTGTGAAAGTATTTTTCGGGGCTGCCATTCAGGGCGCCAGCAACCGGGAGGAGCGGGCTGCGGTGCACCGTTTGATCATCGATGCGCTTAAATCCAACGGATGTGAGGTGATCAGCGAGCACACCACCGGAAAGGATTATGATGCCACCGTTGGGCTGCTTCAGGGCAAACTTGGTCCCCTGCCGCCCAAAGGTATGGAGCGAACCATTTTGATCCGAAACAAAATGATCGAATTTATCGAAGGTGACATCGATGCCGCCTTTTTTGAAGTTTCAACCCCCAGCCTGGGCACCGGAATTGAGTTTGCCCACGCCTATTTGCGCCCGCGGCTCGGCTTGCCGGAGATCCCGGTCGTCGCCCTCTATCAGAATGGTCACTGGCCCAACGATTTGTCGACCATGATTAAAGGCATTACCGGGGATGTGGCTTCGTGTTTCAGGCTCCATCGTTATGATGACCCCCGGTTGGCCCAAGATTTCATAAAAGAAATTGTCGAGGATATAAGGGCTGCCTGAGCAGTTAATTAGCTGAGTAGTTAAGTAGAAAATTAGTTAAATAGTTGACTGGTTGATTCGCTGATAAGTAAATATGGATAGGCGCATTTCATATCTAAGGGGATAAACTTATGAAACATATAACAGGCAACACACTAAAAACTATTTCGACCTTAGTGATTTTGTTTCTTATGATAATCTCAAGTGGCGTCACTTCGATCGAGGCCGCAGATTCCAAAGCGACCTTTACTGTTCAATGATACGATGTCGGTCAAGATGCTCTGGAAGGGCTGAGCGGCGTCGAAAAGGTCGAAAAAGGCTGGCGGGGGTCCAGCGAGATCAACACGGTTTATTATGATTCGAGCTTGATCACCATCAACGAAATGGAAGCCGCCTTAAAGAAGGCCGGCACATATGTGGGTACGGTCGAAGAATGAGGATTTCAGCTAGGGCATTTTCCAGGATGGTTTTCTTGCGTGTTGCCGGGCTTTGTAGAGCTTCTCGGTGAAGCCACCCTGGTCAAGGAATCGTTTTTCCAGCTGCCGCAGCTGCCGATCCAGCAGATAATTGCTCTGGTGAATCAGGCATATCAATGCATTTGCAGCTACTTCTGCTGCACTGCTTTCAATATAGGTCTTATAGGTCCTATAGGACCTATCGCTCGCGTACGCGAGCTTTCTGACCTTCTGAGCTTCAGGATGATCCTTCTCCCAGAGCGGCAGATCACGTTGCCGCAAGAAATCCTGATAGTCGAGCAGCAGTTCTTCCAGGCTGGCACGCGCGATGCCCACCAGTTTCAATTCGATCTTCTTGGATGTACCGGAGGCGACACTACCCTCGGCAATGTTCTGTCTGCCGCTGCGAGCCGCCTGCACCATCTGGTCATGGGTCCGGGAGCGCCGGCTGATCCAGCGGTTGCAAAACGCTACCGTGGCGTCATAGACAATTTCGGCCATCTGATAGGACTTCAGGTTGTGAAACCCGCCGTGAGAATCGATGAAACCGTCAGGTTTTTTCATATTAAAAGCCCCCTTTCTGCTCGAGTGTTCTTGTTAAAAAAGGATTGCCTAACCGGATAAATAGGTATTGCAGGGACTCGCTACTTCGCTCACCACCCATCTGATCCGGTCGGCAATGCGTTTGCCGATGCCCTCCACTGATTGCAGTTCAGTGCTACTGGCCGTGATGACCGTTTCAACACTGCCAAAACGATCCAGAAGTCGACCGGCCCTTTCCGGGCCAATTCCCGGCAATCCTTGTAGGATGTAAAGCTGTCGTTTGCGGTTGCCCTTCGGACAATCGCCGTGCCGTTGCATGCCGCGTCTGGTTATGGAGTTCAGTTGGCGGCCGATATATACGATAAGCCTGGCGGTCTCAGAAGGATCTTTGGACCGCAAGACCGGTATGCCCAGGATTAACGAAACGTTGATAAGCGCTCCCTGCACGGACGCTCTTGTAATTCTTATATCGGCTGCACCAGTAGCCGTCCCCTCAAGGATCAACACGCCCTGATAGGTCGAATTTGCCAGGCGAATCATTTGTCTAAAGAGCCTGCCGTCGACGATGGAGATGACAAGATCTTTTAGAGTCTTACGTTCGATGATCACCCGTTTGCCAATCTGATAATCACCTATGGACAGCCGCCGAATATCTATGGCCACATTTTCAATCTTAAATAGAGACTTTATGACTTCACTTTTTTGTTCGCGGTCGTCGGCAGTGATATGGATCAGATCTTTTCCCTTACAGCTGTCATATAGCAATAGATCATCCATGTCCTTAAAATCCATAAAATTGCAAAATTTTGGAACAATTGTAAATATTGGTAGATTACATGGAGATTTAACCATTGAAACCGAAAGCTTGGAAGCGGGTTCCCACTCCGTTTCAAGGGTTGCCAATCAGGTTGATCAGCAGGGCGAGTTATTCATTTTTATATGTTGTCGTTGTTTCGGTGTCAAGCAGATTGTATTGCTGAACAAAATGAAATAAATTAGAAGATGCAACTTTGGCTGGAGAACTTCAGTATAAGTTCTATAGGAGAATAGGTCTTATAGGTCCTATAGGACCTATATACTGCCCTGCCGAGCTGTCGGTTTCCTCATATCACTTTGTCCCCCCCTATCTGACGTCTGTCCCCTTTTTCCAGCATTTCATCACCTTTCTATCGTCTTGATGCTTTCATTGCGGTAGAATGGTGTCATCTTGAAAACTGTCACTGCTGCCGCTCTGCAGTTCTGTCGTTCTAAATTATAGGTCCTATAAGACCTATAGGACCTATTACCTATAGGACCTATTAAAAGGCTAGCAGAGCAGCAATTAAGCAAAAAAGGAGGCACCCATGTTTAATCTTCCCCTCTCGAGACGATCATTTCTGACCATTTCGGCCATGACGGCCACGGCCCTCGCCCTGGATTGGCGCCAGATTGGGGCCTATGCGGCCCAAATGGGGACCAAAAGCGACTATCCGGCGGTGATCATCGGTGCCGGGCTGGGCGGTTTGGTCTGCGGTGCTTATCTGACCAAGCAGGGCGTACCGGTTACCGTGGTTGAGCAGCACAGCATCCCGGGGGGCTATGCCACCTCCTTTGAGCGGGCCGGGGGCAAATTCAATTTTGAGGTGTCCCTGCACGGAACATCCATCAATGACAACGGTGCGGAACGCATATTAAGTGACATCGGGGTGCTGGACAAACTTGAGCTGGCCCAGCTGCCCGAGGTCTACCGCTTGAAAACCTCCAATCTGGACATTTCCGTTCCCCAGAAAGATCCCCAGGCCTATATCGAGCAGCTGGCCGATCACTTCCCGGATGAAGCCGCGGGTATTCGAGGGTTTGTCGAAGAGATGATTGCCATTGCCGATGAAGTCGACACCTTGAGCCGGAATAAGGGCCGGTTCATCAAACTGTTTTTCCCCTTCCAGTACCGTAAAATGTGGAACGTGCGCAACAAAACCCTGGCTGACTTGATAGGTGATTACATCAAAAATCCCCAATTGCAGCAGGCATTGGGAGCACTGTGGGGGTACTACGGCCTGCCGCCCTCAAAGCTTTCCGGATTTTACTATGCCAATGCCACCGGCGGTTATCTCAAGAATGGCTCTTATTACATCAAGGAGCGCTCCCAGGACCTCAGCGATGCCCTGGTTGAAGCCATTGAATCCCGGGGCGGCCGGGTCCTATTTGACACCCGGGTGAACCGTATTAAGATCAAAAATGGGGCGGTCCAGGGGGTTGATCTGGACAGTGGTGAGACATTGCCGGCCCGGGCGGTGATCAGCAACGCCAGTGCGCTGGCAACCTTTGACCAGATGCTGCCGGCCGATGCCGTTTCGGCAGATTACAGGGCGCAACTGGATTCATACAAACCCAGCATATCCAGTTTTCTCGTCTGGCTGGGGGTCAACCAGGAGCTCAAGGGCCGCATCAGCGCTTTCAGCACCCATGTGGCCGGCGGCCGCGGGCCGGAAGCGGATTACACGGCCTGCATGCAGGGAGATATCGAGCACGCCCCTTTTAGCGTCTGTGTCTATGACAATATTTTCGACGGGTATTCCAGTGCCGGGACATCGACCCTGCAGCTGCTGGTTCTCAGTGGTTATGAGCCCTGGCGGAAATTCGAGGCAGATTATCAAAACGGCAACAAAACCCGCTACAACCGGGAAAAGCAGCGCTGGGCCAGGGCCCTGATCGAGCGCGCCGAAAGGGAGGTGATTCCGGGGCTGTCTGCCATGATAGAGGTTGAAGAATCCGCCACGCCGTTGACCAACTGGCGCTACACCGGCAATACCGCCGGTGCGATATATGGCTTCGAACAGTCCATGGACAATGCCTTCATGAACCGCCTTGACAATAAAACCCCGGTCAGGGGATTGTACCTGGCCAGTGCCTGGGGCAATCCCGGCGGCGGGTATGCCGGCGTCTTCCGGGCCGGTCAAAGCGCCTTTCAGGCGGTGATGGAGGATTTCGCAAAATAGTGGTAGGGGTTCCGTGTTGCGCGTTGCGCGTTTCGGGGTGCGTCGTATGAGCAGCAGATCTTTCTGATTTTCAGCCGACAACACGAAACCCGTAACCTGTAACACGCAACGCGCAACCCGGAGCGTGCAACGCGGGACACGAAAAAGGTATCGAAATATGAATCAAGACACCATGCATCAATACGACAATGACGAAGTCACCCGAATCATTCGGCGTGCTTTGAAGTTAAGCAATGAGGATATCATCAGCCACGACGAACTGATGGAGACGGCTGCACAGGTCGGGCTGGATCCGTCAATTGTGGAAATAGCCATAAAAGAAGAACGCAGGGAATATCAAAAAGAGCGCACCCGCAAGGCTGCCCTGAGGCGTCGCCAGGTGGGATTTCACTGGCATCTGTGGAGCTATCTGGTGGTCAATCTGGCCTTATTGCTGACCAACAAGTTGACCCCCGGCCCCTGGTGGTTTCACTGGTCGGTGCTGGGCTGGGGCATCGGTCTGGCGTTTCATTTCAAAGCCGTCTACACTCCCGGCCGCATGCGGTTTGGCCGGTGCTTGAAACCCCGCGCCGCCCGAAGAGGGGTCACTGTGTTCACAACATAAATTATTTGTCTTTTTTAAAATGGCGGCGTACAAATACCCTATGAAACCCGTAAAAGGCGGCCTGACTGCCGGATCAGCAGTCAAATTACTTTTTTATACCCTGGTTTTCGACACCATCATCGCACTGTTTTTGACTGCCATCAAATTCGGCGGCGGGTTCTGGATCAATTTTTTCTTCTCCCAGAGTATCGGCTTATCCTGTTGCACCTGTGTGATGGCGGCCCTTCATTTTTTCCCCGGTGATAAACCGCTTTTGCAGGCGATGAGGGTGGCGCTGGCGCTTGTCATCGGCAGCCTGGGCGGGTCTTTTCTGGGTGCGACGGCATCCGGGATTGGTGCGGCCGCCCTTTTTGACAAACATGGCCTGTTACAGTTGCTCACGCTCGGTGTTATGTTTGGATCCATTATCACCTATTTTTTCAGCTCCCGGGAGCAAATCGCAGCCTCCAGGGAGCAGCTCCAGGAAGAAAAAATCAAGCGGTTGACCAGCGAGAAAAAGGCGGCGGAAGCCAATTTGAAGCAGCTGCAGGCCCAGATCGAACCCCACTTTTTGTTCAATACCCTGTCAAATGTGTTGAATCTTCTGGACACCGATGTCGACAAAGGCAAGTCGATGCTGGTTGATTTTACTCGCTATTTGCGCACTTCCCTTGTAAGGACCCGGGGACGGCGCACCACCCTGGGCCAGGAACTGGATATGATTCGCGCCTATCTCAACATTTATAAAGTCAGAATGGAAGATCGCTTGAAATTCAGTCTGGAATTGCCCGATCATTTAAAGGACGTCGCCTTTCCGCCCATGCTGCTGCAGCCGCTGGTGGAAAACGCCATCAAGCATGGGCTGGAGCCCAAGGTTGAAGGCGGCGAGATCCTGGTCACGGTCGAAGAAGAAAATGGACGCTTGCGCCTGGCAGTTGCCGATACCGGGATGGGTATCCGCGTAGATTATCATTCCGGGCTCGGCCTGGCCAACGTGCGGGAACGCCTGGAATCCCTTTATGGCAGTCGGGCCCGGTTTATCCTGGAGGAAAATTTACCCTGTGGCGTGAAGGCCACACTTGAGGTGCCCCATGCGTCATCCTGAAGCCTTTATCGCCGATGATGAAAAGCAGCTGAGGATTTATCTAAAATCCAAACTATCCGACCTGTGGCCGGAGCTTGTCATCGCTGGCGAAGCTGAAAACGGCCACGAGGCCCTTGCGCTGATCGAATCCAGACGGCCCGACGTTGCCTTTCTGGATATCAAAATGCCGGGCCTTTCCGGCCTTGAGGTCGCCAAAAGGCTGACCGATGACTGCATCGTTGTCTTTATTACCGCCTATGATGAATTTGCCATAGAGGCCTTTGAAAACGAGGCCATCGACTACCTGCTCAAACCCGTGACGGATGAGCGGCTTGCCAAAACCGTCGCCCGGCTGAAAAAGCAGCTGGCGGCAACCCCGTCGTCTTCTTCCGGTCAGCTATCCGCAACCCTCGAGCGCTTGATAGCCAACTTGAATAATCCAGACGATCCGGGTTATTTAAAATGGATCAAAGCCCGCCGGGGTCAGCAGGTTCAGCTGGTAGCGGTGGATGATGTTCACTATTTCAGGGCTGAAGACAAATACACGATGGTCAAAACCGGCGACGGTGAACATCTGATCAAAATGAGCGTCCGCCAATTGGCCGATGAACTGGATCCGGATCAGTTCTGGCGCATCCACCGTTCCACGATCGTCAACGTCAGCTGCGTGGCCGGCGTCCATCGTTCGTTTAGCGGTGGTCTTCTCATCAAGCTCAAGGATTTTCCGGAGTCACTGACTGTCAGCCGGTCTTATGCCTACCTTTTCAAACAAATGTAGCCGTAAAAAAAGCGTATGGCTCAAAGCTGAAAGTTCAAAGCCAGAATATCAGAATTACGGTAATCAGCCTTCAGGGGTAAAACATAAACCTTTGTGGAATGACACGCTAAAACCGACGGTGTTGGCGACACTCTTCGGCGCCACCGGAGACGACGGCGGTTTCCAGCGCTTTACCGCCGGGTACGATTGGACGGATTCGATCGAGCTGACCGGCGGTATCGTATTTTGCCAGTCCGGTGACCTGCGCCGCACAAAGGGAATCGGCGACAATGACAGGGTGTATGTTGAAGTGCAGTATAATTTTTAGAAATATAAGCGGCGGATGACATTACCCCGCCAAGGATTCAAATACAGCCGTGAAGTGCCTGAGCACCGGCGGTTCCTTGACTATGCGCATTCCCTTGATATTATTTCTTTTCTCAAACACTTTGGCCACGCATTCCACCACGTAGTCGATGTGGCTTTTGGTATAGACCCTGCGCGGGATGGCCAACCGCACCATCTCCAGCTTGGCGGGTTGGAATGTATCGGTTGCTGCATCTGTCCGGCCGAACATCACACTGCCGATTTCACAGGAACGAATGCCGCCGTACAAATATAGCTCACAGGCCAGGGCCTGCCCCGGGAATTCATGGGCCGGGATGTGGGGTAAAAATGCTGCGGCGTCAATGTATATGGCATGACCCCCTGGCGGCTGAAAGATCGGCACCCCCAGCGCCGTCAGATGTTCCCCAAGATACTCGATGGATCGCAGACGGTATTTGAGGTAGTCTTCAGCCAATACTTCTTCCAGCCCGAACGCAAACGCCTGCAAATCATGACCGGCTAATCCACCGTAGGTCGGAAAGCCTTCGGTCACCACCAGAATGTTTCTGGCTTTCTGGGCCAGGTCATCGTCATTGACGGCCAGAAACCCTCCCATGTTCACCAGGCCGTCTTTTTTGCCGCTCATGGTGCAGCCGTCTGCGTATGAGAACATTTCCCGGGCGATTTGCTCAACGGGTGTATTTTCATAGCCGGATTCACGCAACTTAATGAAGTAGGCATTTTCGGCAAAGCGGCAGGCATCCAGAAAAAACGGGATACCGTAACCTTTGGCCAGCGCGGCTGTCTGGCGGATATTTTCCATGGAAACCGGCTGGCCGGCGTTGGAGTTGTTGGTGATGGTGAGCATAATCAGCGGGATGCGCTCCGGGCCGAATTTTTTGAGCAGCACTTCTAAAGCCTCGAGATCCATGTTGCCCTTGAAGTCTTTTCTAATCGAGGGGATCATCGCTTCGGCCGGGACCAGGTCAACAGCTTCGGCCCCGCTCAGCTCGATGTTGGCCCGGGTGGTGTCGAAATGGGTGTTGTTGGGGATGATTCTACCCTGACCCCCCAAGATATCAAACAGAATCTTTTCGGCCGCCCGGCCCTGGTGGGTGGGGATGATGTGGCGCAATCCGGTGAGGTTATTGACTTTTTTCTCCAGCTCATAAAAGCTTCTGGACCCGGCATAGGCTTCATCCCCCTCGATCATGCCGCCCCACTGTCTGGCACTCATGGCGGTGGTGCCGCTGTCGGTCAGCAGATCGATTAAAACATCTTTGGCCTGAATGGCGAAAAGGTTATAGCCGGCCTTTCTTAAAATGGCTTCCCTTTCCCTGGGACTGGTAAAACGCAACGGTTCGACACTTTTGATTTTAAACGGTTCGATGATGGTTTTCATAGTGGCCTCCTGGTTGTGAGGTTTGGGCCAGATAGTAGACGAAATTCAACAGCAGTAGAATAAAACCGGGATTTTGCGTGTCAAGCAAAGTGGATTTGGGCGGGCTTTGCGTTTTTGGGATTGAGATCGTATATTTATTCAGGCGGCATTGCGGTTCCGTGACCATTGCGCGGCCGCAATCGGATCATCCGTGATCACGCCATCAACCTTCAGGTCCACCATCTGCACGTAATTTTCAAAGGTGTTGACGTTGTAGGGAAACACCTTGATGCCGGCCGCATGCATCATCTCCACCTGCCGCAGTGTCACAATTCGATAATCCGGATGCCAGGAAAATACCTTCAAATGGGTGCAGAGCTCAAGGATGCGCCTGCTGGCTGGAATATCTGAAATAAGGGCAATGGCCGGCGGGTCCGGCATGGACGCTATCTGCACCAGGAAGTCAATCTCAAAGCTGGAAATCAGAACGGAATCCGTTAAATTCTTCTTTTTGACCATGGCCACGACCTGTTTTTCAATGGCATCCGGCAGATGATGGTGCTCATAGGCCTGGGCCTTTAATTCGATATTCACGCTTGTCCGGCCGCCAACCAGATCGAGCACCTCCGATAATTCCGGCAATCGCTGATCGGCATAGATTGGATCGAACCAGCTACCGGCATCCAGCTTTTTCAGGTCGGCCACCGTGAAATCACTCACCGCACCGTGTCCGTTGGTGGTGCGCTCCAGGGTGGCGTCGTGAATCACCACCGGCTTGCGGTCCCGGCTCAACATGACATCCAGCTCGATCATCGCTGCGCCGGCTTTCACGGCGGCCTGAAAGGCGACACGGGTGTTTTCCGGATATTTTTGACTGTATCCCCGGTGGGCGATAATCCGGGTGGAGGTGACATGATTAACGCTATGAATATTTTGCATGTACTGAGACCGTGCTTTGAACGCCGGAATATTAATTTATGTTGTAGGTTATAATTTTGTTATCGACCGTATCAGAAATGGCTTTAGCGTCGACAATTATCTCATAAACCGCATGGGTGTAACCGGTTTGCTTCACCCATAAACAAACCCCGTTCCAAGGGACGGGGTATTTTTCTATAACAATATGAATTTATTTATAAATAATAATATCTAATAAAAATGAAGCACAGCCTTGAAAACGGGCTGACATCTCATTGTCCTTTTTATGTTCAGTTCCAGAAGCGTTTATAATATTTGAGGTCTAATAGTAGTCACCCCGGACAAAATAATCAATATGCCATAAAAATTTTTAGCAAAATTTTAACGATCAAATGCGCTGACCGTTCGCAGCCCCAAACGGGTGCCGTGAGCGAACTTCCAGGCGCGTTCGCTCACAGAGCCCGCATAATTAGGGAATCAGGCCAGACTGAATCATTGTAATCCATTGCAGCGCTGTTTGTGCCAAGTCTATCAGATCCTATCGTCCGGCCCGGCCTGACACCTGTATCCATGGCAGCATTTAACACGTAGCCTGCCGGTGAGTATTTAGGCTGCTTCCAATTCAGACGTGCAGTGGGCACAGCGGGTTGCCTTGATGGGTATCGTTGACAGACAACGCGGGCACTCTTTGGTAGTCGGTTCTTCCGGCGGTGCCTCTTCTTCGCGCTTCATTTTGTTCAACCCTTTAATCAGCAAAAAGATGGCAAAGGCCACAATCAGAAAACTGATGATGGTGTTGATAAACAGACCGTAGTTGAGCGTAACGGCCCCGGCCTTCTGTGCGTCTGCCAGGGAAGCAAAGGCGTCGCCCGCGGCAGCACCTTTCAGGACGATAAATAGATTCGAAAAATCGACGTTGCCCAGCAGCAGGCCGATGGGCGGCATGATGATATCGGCAACCAGCGATTTGACGATGGTGCCGAAGGCAGCACCGATGATAATGCCAACGGCCATATCAACCACATTGCCCCGCATGGCAAATTCTTTAAATTCCTTCAACATGGTTTGTCCTCCTTTCCCTGATTAAGTGTCGTCAGAGCGTTCCGGTATTTTACGAAACGACCAACCAGAACGGGCCATAACTAAATTGGAAACGGTGAAAATAATTCGAGATGAAGTGGTCAGAAAATTAAATTTGATAAATTGTTTACCAGCAAAACAATATCGCCAATTTAATTTCAGCTGTCCGGGTGGATCTTTGCGAGCAGATTAAGCGCCGAATGCAGATTAAGCTGAATCAGAAGCGGTCATAACAAGTCAGCGAGTGAACGGAGGATCGTGTCGGCTTATCTTGCTACTGCCGGAACAATTAACCGAATTTCAACCGGTTCGTCAAGAGAATCATGCAAAAAACGGTATTGACCAAGCAGGGTTTAAGATGGGCAAGCACCGTCACTTGAATTTGATAGAGAAAGAGCCCCCCCAAAAAACCACAAATGCGCCATGGCAGCGGAGCAACATTCATGCGGTTGCCGGCGGCGGAAGCAGGCGCCCCCATTGCAAAGCAATAAACCGCCGCCGCATGCAAGAAGTCCATGCGCAGAATACAAGGTCGTTGCCCGGGCACCCGACCCGGCTCGGGTTCACAGATGCAGCCGTTGACAGAAAAACTAGTAGACGACATTATACCCCATTGGCCGGGCATACTTTAAAAATTCATGGGTGACAGTTAAACGGACACCGTTGACTCCGTTAGTTCCTCGTAAAATACGAACAGTCCGCCGTGAATTTGACCAGGGCCGCCAGCTTGGCTTTGGCCTTGCCGGAGTCGATCACGTCATTCGCCCTCTGAATGCCGGCCTTCAGTTCCCCGTCCAGCCCGGCGGCGACGAAGGCCGCGGCCGCATTCAATACCACCATGTCCCTTTTAGGGCCCGGGCTGCCTTCCAATATTTCTTTGATAATGCGCGCATTATCCTGGGCGCTGCCGCCGAACAGGGTTTCAACGGGCGAAGTTTTAAAACCGTATTCCCGCGGATCAAGCTGATAGGATTGCACGCCGCCGTTTGCCAGACGAGATACCGTTGTCGGACCGCAAATGCTGATTTCATCATAGGTGTCTTGGCCGAAAACAACAAATGCCTCCCTGGCCCCCAGCTTTTTCAGCACCCGGGCCATTTTTTCGGTCAGGGCCGGCTCATAGACACCGAGCACATGTGCGGCTGCACCGGCAGGATTGGCCAGGGGCCCGATGAGATTGAAAATCGTCCGGATGCCCATTTCCACTCTAATCTCGTCGACATAGCGCATGATGCCGTGGAGCATGGGAGCAAACAGAAACCCGATGCCCACCTCGTCGATGCAGCGTTGCACATCGGAGCGGGAAATATCCAGATTAACGCCCAGGTTCTGCAGGACGTCGGCTGCTCCGATGAAGCCGTATTTGGGCCAATTTCCCTGCCGGACCACTCTCACCCCACCGCCGGCGGCCACAAAGATAGTCGCCGACGAAACGTTGAAAGTGGACGTACCCTTGGCCCCGTTTTCACTGGTGGTCAGGATGGTTTCTTCCTCGATGTTGATGTCGTCGCGGTCGAGATTGACCAAATGGTTGTTAATCTGCAACGGCAGTTGTTTGGATTTTAAGGCCCGTGCCGCCCCGGTGATTTCATCAACGGTTTCGCCCTTTATCCGCAGCGCGGACAGGAATGCCCCCGTCTGGGAAGGAGTGGTCTCCCCGGCAAGGATGCCCCGCATGGCCCCTTCCATTTCCGACTCGGTCAGGTCGCTGCCGCCAACAATTTTATGAATGGCTTCTTTAATGTTCATGGGTTACCTCCTAACTATTGAGATGGCTATTGGCTTTTTTGATGCTAATAATGGTACATTTATTAGGTATTATCCAATGATCAATATTATAAAATCCCCCCTGACCCCCCTTTTCAAAGGGGGGAAGGCTTTACAGCTACTTGCATTGCGGTCCCAAATGTTGAATTAATGCGCCTTTCCACAATTTGCTGTCCCCCTTTACCAAAAGGGGGACAGGGGGATTTCTATTGTCGCAAACTTCCCGGCTATCGAAATGCTATTGGCAAAGTGTAATCGAAATCAAAAAAAACAAAAAACCGCAGACCAATTTCGGCCGCGGTTTTGGGACAAAACAAAAAAACCGCGGGCCCGGGAAGCGGCCCACGGTTTGAACGGATGCTATTTTTTCAGGTCGTTTACGGCGGGCACGCCTCCCCCAAGAAGCTGTGCCACCACCAGAATCCTTCAGGTTTGAAATTATGGTTATGCGCCAAGTTCATGGATTCTTTTTAAAGCAACCCTGACCAGGTGTCAAGAAAAATATCCGGGAGACGGTTGTCCCGGCGGCCAGTTCTTGACACCCAAGTTTAAGCCCCTTATTTTGGGCAGTAATGAAAGCAAGGGCTTGATTAGTTGATTAAGTTCGAACAGCCTGAACTTCTGCCATTCAACTCAGTAAACTTAATCAACTCAGCAAACCTGATCAACTTATATGAAGGCGGTCCAAAATGCGCAAGCTATTCAGCGTCACCCTTTTGTTCATGCTTATACCCATCGTCGGTTGCCAGGCTCCCAAGATCAGGCTTTTCCCGAGCCAGGCGGATCCTCTCCAGGAATATGTCTTGGAGGGCAAGGAGGATGAGAAAATTCTGGTGGTTCCGATACGCGGTATCATAACCGATTCACCCCGGGAAGGATTGGTCCGCACCCGGCCCAGCGTCGTGCAGGAGGTTGTCTCTCAGCTCAGGCTGGCCGAAGCGGATGAAGACGTTAAAGCCGTGATTCTAAAAATTGACTCTCCGGGAGGCACCGTAACCGCCAGCGATATTCTTTATAATGAAATTGCGACGTACAAGAACCGAACCGGGGCCAAAATCGTGGTAGCCTTGATGGGCGTGGCCGCATCCGGGGGATATTACATCGCCTTGCCGGCTGACTACATTCTGGCCCATCCAACCACCATTACCGGCTCCATCGGTGTGATTTTCGCGCGACCGAAAGTGGCCGGCCTCATGCAGAAACTCGGCGTGGCCGTTGAAGTGAACAAATCCGGGATCGACAAGGATATGGGATCTCCCTTCCGGCCGACATCGGCCGGGGAGGAAAAAATATTTCAGGCCCAGACCGACCGGCTGGGGGTAAGGTTCGTCGAGCTAGTTGCCCGGCATCGCAAGCTCGGGCCTGAAGTGATGGCCCAAATTTCCACCGCCCGGGTTTATCTGGGCGATGAAGCGCTGGAACTGGGTCTGGTGGATGAAGTCGGGTATATTGAAAATGCCATCGACCGGGCCAAAAAGCTGGCCGGACTGGCCGATGATGCCAAAATAGTGGTTTACCGCCGCACCGAATACCCGGATGACAACATCTACAACACCGCTACTCAGTATGACGGCGGCAAGCTGTCCCTCATCTCGATGGATCTCCCCGTTGCCCTCAACCAAATTCAAACCGGTTTTCACTATCTGTGGCCGGCGGCAATTGAATGATGATGGCATCGGGCATGGCGCATAGCATAGAGGCTGTCAGCTTTGCTATTTCAGAGCATGCAAACGCCTTTGCCCCTTGCCTTTAAATCCGAAAGCCACAATCTGAAATCACGAATCGAAACCTTGACTTCTATGCTAAATTCCTGATATTGAATACGAATTCATTGGATTGAAATCCGAAGACCGTTGATATAACTTCCACCCATTGTGGTAGAATCATCCAAGGTTTGACTATCACTAAACGACCCGCACCTCAGTGTTTTAATACGGGGCTTTTATGTTTTCTGGTTTCTGTGAATCAAACGTGGGATAAACTATTTAAAAAAGGAGGTTTGAGGATGAAGCGAATGAAAAATGCATCCGTGATGGCAGTCCTTGCCGTGTGTCTGGTGGTAACCTTTGGGCTGATCGGTTGTGCCGGCAAGGGCGCACCGGAAAAGACCAACTGTGATGCCAAGATCAAATGGGAGGTAGCCACAGAGGCCAAGCTGACCCAGTTTGATTGTAGCATGGGCAAGCACGATGGTCAGCCGGCGCTCATTTTCACCGTTGGGGTTGAAAATCCAACGGACACCCCGCTGCGCTATCGCGTCAATATCTTCCTGGAAGATATGGGTAAAGCCGCCGGTCACCTGGTACCGCGCACGGGCAAACCGCCGCTTGTGAAGCCCGGCGAGGCGCAGACCGTCAAAATCCCCTTTATCGGGACCGAACAGGAATCCAAGAAAATTCTGGTGGTGGTGCAAACCATCAGCGAATAAGCGCATGTGATTGCTTATATTCAAATTGAGCGTCCAATGTTCTATTAAGATTGTTGATTTAACGTCGATACGAAGGAGGGTACTAACATGAAAAAGCTGGGCACGAAAATTGTCCTCGTGGGTATTATTGCATTATGTTCTGTCCTGCTGGTTTCCGGACCGGCGCTGGCGCGTACTGAATTTGTTTCCATCGGCACCGGCGGCACCGGCGGCATCTACTATCCCTATGGCGGGGGTGTGGCCGAGATCTGGACCAAGCACGTTAAAGGCGTCAAGGCGGTGGCTGAAGTCACCGGTGCCAGTGTGGAGAACGTCAAACTGGCCCATAAAGGCGAAACCGTCATCGGCGAGGTGATGGGTGATGTGGCGGTGGCCGGATATAACGGGTTGTCCAAGTTCAATGGTAAAAAGCACGACATCCTGTCCATGGCGATTATGTATCCCAACCTGCTGCAGGTGGTTACCCTGAAAAAAAGCGGCATCACCGACATCGAACAGGTCAAGGGCAAAAAACTCAGCTCGGGTAGCCCGGGCAGCGGCACCAATTTCATGGCCGAGGCGGTGTTAAAAGCCCTGGGCATTCCCCTGGATTCTTACAGCGACAGCCGCCTGTCGTTTACCGAAACGGCCAACGCCCTGAGAGACGGCACCATCGATGTGGGCTTCTGGTCGGTGGGGCCCGGCACCAGCTCGATTCTGGATCTGGCCACCACCCACGACATCCACATTATTTCCTTTACACCGGAGCAGCAGAAAAAAATTCTGGCCGCCAACAGCGAATACTCCGCCGTCGATTTGGCCGGCGGTGTATACAACGGGGTCGATCAGGCCGTTCCGACCATCGGCGTGTGGAACGTGATGATCTGCCAGGCCTCGCTCAAAGAGGACCTGGTCTACAATCTGGTAAAAGCGCTGTATGACAACCAGGGCTATCTGCTCAAGATTCATCCGTCAGCTTCTTACACGACGGCCGAAAATGCGGTCAAGTATTCACCGATTCCGCTGCATCCGGGCACGATCAAATACCTGAAGGAAAAGGGTATCGCCGTGCCTGCCAATCTGATGCCATAGGAGGAAGGACTTGAACCGGAAAAGCCGGCTGTTTCTGTTCGTGGCAGCCGGCTTGGTCTTGGCAGTGGTCGGGTTCGGTTTGGTTTCTCCGGGCGGCCTGGAGCTGAAGATCCTGCCGGTAAAAGGGGGGCCGCCCCTGCTGGTGTTGCCAATGGAGCCAGGCGAGCGGTTTACCATCCATTATTATCATTCGGTAGAAAATGCCCCTATCTGGGAAACCCACAGCCTGGATGACGGGGGGCGCATCTTTATCGAGGAAGAACGCTATTTGAAGTTCGGCGCCGGCATGGGCCGCATGCCGGGGGTGGGCCGCATGGTCCAGCGCGGCCCTTACGAGGTCATCGAGGACATGCACATGCCGACCGGGGACTTTGTTTTGAGAATCGGCAGCCGGGGCGTGGATCATACGGTGATCTGGCGTCGAACCCGCACCAACCTGTCGGCCGTGGCGCCGCATCAGGCGGCACGCTTTACGGCCCGACCGGTAAGTCGGTTATATGGCTGGTGGCGCCGTCTTTTTCGGCATCCAGCCACACCGATTGTTGGGGAGTGATGAATGCCTGGAGAAACGTCTTATCCTACAACAGACAATCCATCCGAAGCTGATCGCACCAGCCCGGACCCGTTTTCCGGCCGGCCGGCGGCGCTGATCCGCCTGACCGCTGCGCTTATCGTTATCATTTCGGTCAGCCTGAGCCTGTACCAGCTTTACACCGCCGGTATTGCAGCGCTGACGGCGCTGGTGCAGCGCTCGATACATCTGGGGGCGATCCTGTCGTTGACCTTCCTGCTGAAACCGCCCTTTAACGGTGCACGCAAGGACAAATTAACGGTCTGGTTTTTTATCGACTGGATATTGGTCGTGTTGTCCGTCGTTTGCGTCATCTACATCTGCGTCAATCTCAATGCGATATTCGAGCGCCAGGGAGACTGGCTGCCCGCCGATCTGGTGATCAGCATTCTTGGCACCCTTCTGGTGCTGGAGGCCTGCCGCCGGGTGATCGGTTTGGTCATGGCCGGCATCTGCATTACGGCGATTCTCTATGCTTTCTACGGACCCTACATGCCGGAGCTCATCATTCACAAGGGCTACAGCATCGAACGCATCACAACCACCCTGTGGCTGACCACCGAGGGAATCTTCGGACTGCCCATCGGGGTGGCGGCCACCTTCGTGTATGTTTTCGTGCTCTTCGGGGCGGTGCTGGAAGCCACCGGCGGTGGTAATTTTTTCATCGATCTGGCCTATGCCCTGACCGGACGTTTCTCGGGCGGTCCCGCCAAAACCGCTGTGGTGGCCTCGGGCTTCATGGGATCGGTCTCGGGCTCAGCGGTCGGCAATGTGGTGGCGACCGGTTCCTTTACCATACCGATGATGAAGCGCGTCGGCTACCGTCCCCACGTGGCCGGCGCGATCGAGGCTGCGGCTTCCACCGGCGGACAGCTCATGCCGCCGATTATGGGGGCCGGTGCCTTTCTGATGGCGGAATTCACCAACACCAGCTATCTGACCATCATCAAGGTGGCGCTGGTCCCGGCGATCATGTATTACCTGACCGTGCTGTTCTTTGTTCACTTCGAGGCCCAAAAACAAAATCTCAAGGGGCAGCCCAAGGAAAATTTGCCCAGAATTCCCCGGGTCTTGCGCGAAGGGCTGCACTTTATCATTCCCCTGGCCATTCTGATTTATGTGCTGGTTTCAAACTACTCGCCGATGATGGCGGGTTTCGTGACGGTTCTGAGTACCTTTGCGGCCAGCCTGATTGCCAATTTCGTGCGCTGGACCGTGGCGGCCAACAGCCCCGCGGTTCAAGACACGCCCCGATTATCCCTGTTTGGGTTCTTCCGCCGTGAAGCCAAACAGATACTGGGAGCGCTGGAAAAAGGTGCCCAGAGCGCCATCATGGTCTCGGTGGCCTGTGCTGCGGCAGGCATCATCGTCGGAATGGTGACGTTGACGGGCATGGGGCTTAAGTTTTCCAGCCTGGTCCTCGATCTCAGTTTCGGCATCCGGGCGCTGGCAATATTGCTCATCGGTGCCGCGTCCCTGGTCCTGGGCATGGGGCTTCCGGTCACCGCCAGCTACATCGTGCTGGCAACCCTGGCCGGACCGGCCCTGCTGGATATGGGGGTGCCCATGCTGGTGGCGCACATGATCGTGTTCTGGTACTCCCAGGACGCCAACGTCACACCACCGGTAAGCCTGGCCAGTTTTGCCGGCGCCGGCGTGGCGGGCGCCAATCCGATGCAGACCGCCTTTACCTCCTGGAAGCTGGCCAAAGGGCTTTATATTATCCCCGTCATCATGGCCTATCGTCCCCTTCTCGGAATGGGTCCGGACTATGAATTGCTCCACTGGGATGTCATTTTTACGATGATTACCACCTCGGTGGGGCTGGTGGCCTTTGCGGCGGCCCTGGAGCGCTATTTTTTCCGCAAGGCCACCTGGCTGGAAACGATCCTGTTTGGAATTGCCGCCGCCGGCCTGTTCTGGACCGAGCTGTGGGCGGACGTGATCGGATGGGTCACCTTTGCGGTGGTGATTCTGCTGCAAAAATTTTATAAACCCTCAGCCACCGCCACATAAAGATCCCCCGCGAGCAAATCATATCGGAACAGTAAGGGACGTCCATAAAAATATAACTTTATTCTTCTGATTTTTTGTGGTACAACGCTTACATGCCACGTAAAGCCAGAATTGATGCCCCCGGCGCCTTGCATCATATCATTATTCGCGGGATCGAACGCAGGCGAATATTTGCAGATGACAGGGATCGGGATAATTTTGTCGGCCGGTTGGGTGATATCCTGACAGACACCCAGACGTTTTGTTTTAGCTGGGCGCTAATACCCAACCATGTGCACCTTTTGCTTAGAACCGGTCAGACCTCCCTTTCAACGGTGATGCGCCGATTGTTGACCGGTTATGCCTTGTCTTATAATCGCCGCCACCGACGCCATGGCCCGCTGTTTCAGAACCGTTACAGATCCATCCTGTGCCAGGAAGACCCCTATCTTCTCGAACTGGTCCGCTATATTCACCTCAATCCCTTGCGAGCCAAATTGGTTGCGACTCTCAAGCAACTGGACACGTATCCCTACAGCGGGCATAGCGCCTTGATGGGTAAAGTTTCGAGGGACTTTCAGGACACCGACGATGTGCTGAAGCTATTTGGCAAAACGGTCGCACCGGCCCGGAAAAAATATCGGGCCTTTGTGGCCAGGGGCGTTGAAAGGGGCCGCCGGCCTGATCTGGTGGGAGGCGGATTGGTCCGCAGTGCCGGCGGTTGGTCGGCCGTGAAAGCCATGCGAAGGGCCCAAACCCGTATGAAGGGTGATGAGCGCATACTGGGCGATGGCGAGTTTGCCCGGAAAATTTTGGATACCGCCAGGGAACAATATGAAGAAAGCTATCGACTCAAGGCACAGGGCTATGATTTAGACAAAGTGGCCCAGAGAGTTGCCACGATTATGAAAATAAAGCCGGAACAGGTCTGGGCTGCGGGCAAACAGCCGATTACGGTCATAGCCCGCAGCCTGCTGTGCTACTGGGCGGTTCGAAGGCTGGGTTTCACAGCCACAGAGCTTGCCAAAAGGCTGGGCGTTTCGCAGCCTGCGGTGAGCATTTCGGTGAAGCGGGGTGAGAAGATTGCCTCGAAACGGCAGCTCAAGTTGATTCAGGGTGGAAAGTTATAATTTTACGGATCTATCTACAAAAATAAGGTAGATATCATTTTATCCCCCCCCCTCAATCCCTCCTCTCCAAGGCGCAGGCTCTACGAGCCGGAGGCCGCCGGGTGCGGGAAGCAAACCTCCTCCCCCTTGACGGGGGAGGCCGGGTGGGGGTGACATAAAAAAGGCTTTTTACCTGTACCCTAATTTTGTGTATAGGACCGTAATTTTATGGAAGTGCCCTAAGGTCGGTCTTAATTTCTTGCTGTAATTAAATTTTAGCGTTATATTATTGGATAACATATGCACCAGGCCGTAACCGGAATCGGGGGAATGGATCATATCTGACCCCGATTTTTTTTAAT
>Ga0209536_100005259_pt1 | contig 20203 bp, 22 predicted proteins | sample DeeMarSeWOR28_12_FD_187461 | JGI IMG/M metagenome (GOLD analysis project Ga0209536, IMG submission 187461) | Marine sediment microbial communities from White Oak River estuary, North Carolina - WOR-2-8_12 (SPAdes) (version 2) | ecosystem: Environmental > Aquatic > Marine > Intertidal zone >...
GTGCGCTACGCCCTGGCCTTCCCCATCTGGGGCGACGAGGCGTTCGTGGCCGTCAACCTCGTCACGCGCGGCTTCCTCGACCTCGCGACGCCTCTCGAGTTCTACCAGATCGTCCCCCTCGGCTTCCTCTGGCTCGAGTGGATCGTCGTGCATCTGCTCGGCGTCTCGGAGTTGGCGTTCCGGCTCGCGCCGTGGCTGGCCGGCGTGATCAGCGTCCCGCTGCTCGTGCGACTCGCCCGGCGCACCCTCGAACCCCACGGGGCGCTCCTCGCCCTCGCCGTCTTCGCCGCGTCGTACTACCCGGTCCGGCACGCGGCCGAGGTGAAGGCGTACAGCCTCGACCTGCTCGGTCGTGGCTTCCGCCGCCAACGCTCCCATCACGCCACTAGCTGTGATCAAGGCTCCCGTCTTTGCCTCATGAATCCGTACCAATTCGTCACGCGATACTTCACGCCCCTCCGCCTCCAAATCCAGGACCTGACCGCAGATCATTCCAGCTGCCCCAGCCGCCCGATACAACTCGAGTGCAACGGCACAAGTCGTTCGGCGTGACAGTCGCAGTTCGCTTGCTCCCAAGACGAGTATCCGCCCGGCGAGAGGTACCATGAGAAACGCAGCCTCGGCCGCGGTGGCGACATCAAACTGGCGATGGGTGGTCGGGCGACCCCGTCGCAAGTCGTCGTCGTCCATGCAGGGCAGATCGTCGTGCACCAGCGAGTAGGTGTGCACCACCTCCACGGCCGCGGCCAGCTCGGCGGGATCCCCACTGCCACCCAACTCGCGGTACGCCGCGGTGAGCAACGCCGGCCTCAGACACTTGCCTGAAGTGGACAGGCTGTACGCCAAGGCCTCACCCACAGCGCCGGAGTGTTCCCGTTTCATCCGCTGACCCCAGCGTTCCAGCACTCGGTCCACAGCCTCTTTTGTCGCTGTGAGGAACGGGCGAGGATCAGAAATCGAGGTGGTCAGTGCTGACGGAACCGTCCGCTTCCTCCAAAACGCGTTTGACAGTGAGTTCAGATTGCTGCAACAATTCGCGAGCCCTATTGAGACTGCGCACTCCGTCTTCAAACAGCTTCAGAGCCCGATCGAGGTCCACGTCGTTCGCCTCGAGCGCCCGCACGATCTGCTCCAGTCGTTCGATTTCGGCTCGAAACGAGACCTTCGCAACTTTCCCTTCAGCTGGCTTCTTCATACTGCTCAGCCACGACTCGACGGTTGCGTCTTCGCCCTCACATCTCCATCCGAAACCGTGAGGCGGAATTCCTCACCTGCAACGAAGTCTCGCACGCGTCTCAGCACTTCGCCCGTATCTGCCCGTGCTACGGAGTACCCCCGCTGGAGAACCTTGAGAGGGCTCAGCGCATCGAGCTTGCCACCGAGTCGATCGACCAGCGCGCCGCAGCGTGCCACCTGCATCTGAACGGCGGCCGTGAGCCGGTCGGCCGTGCGCGCCAAGCGTTCTTTCCCGAGATCGGTGTGACTCGTCAGCCCCTGGGCCAAGCGGCCGGCCAGCGCATCGAGCGCAGCGGTCACTGATTCGCGATCCGGCACAGCCGTCTCTGCAGCCGCAGACGGCGTCGGAGCACGAAGATCGGCCACGAGATCGGTGAGTGCCAGATCGGTTGCGTGACCCACCGCCGAGATCGTCGGGACCCCGACCCCTGCAACTGCCCGGGCCACCCTCTCGCTGTTAAAGGCCCACAGATCCTCGCGGGACCCACCGCCCCGGCCTACGACCACCAGATCCACATCCGGGATGCGATTGACCAAGCGCAGCGCAGCGCAGAGTTCCTCTTCCGCCCCCTCACCCTGTACTCGCGCCGCCACGACCAGCACTTCGACCAGCGGCCAGCGGCGTTCCATAACGGACACGATGTCCCGCAAAGCTGCTCCATCGGGGCTCGTTACTACCGCGATCCTGAGCGGATAGGTCGGCAACGGCTGCTTGCGTGCCGGATCGAGCAAGCCATCCCGCTCCAACGCGGCTCTCGCCTTTTCGAGTCGGATCTGCCACAGACCGCCGTCTTCGGTGGGAACGAGCTGTCTGACAGTGAGCCGGAACTCCCCCCGTTCCTCCCACACAGTGGGCCGTGCATCCACGAAGACCTGTACGCCGTCGTCGGGCGGACCCGGCAGGCGCTGGTTGTCGGTACGCCACATGACACAGCGCACCTGGGCTTGAGCGTCGCGCAACGAGAAATACCAGTGGCCGCTTTGGTATGCCTTGAACCCTGTCACCTCACCTCGTACCCACACACGGTCCAGCCCAGACTCGATCAGACGACGTGCGCGCTTCGTTACGTCAGAAACGCTCCACGCACCCCCATTCGAGTCGCTGGCAGAGTTGGAGAATAGGTCTAGGCCTGAGCCCACCGCTTGGCAGCCTGCACCGTGTTATGGAGGAGCATCGTAATCGTCATGGGGCCTACACCGCCGGGAACCGGAGTGATGGCAGCAGCCACTTCCTTGGCCTTTTCGAACGCGACGTCACCTACTAGCCGATAGCCTTTGTCCACTGAGGGATCTTCCACTCGGTTCATTCCGACGTCGATCACCACCGCTCCCGGCTTGATCCAGTCGGCTTTGACGAACTCTGGCACGCCAATAGCGGCAATCAAGATATCTCCCTGGCGAGTGACCGTAGGAAGCTCCTTGGTACGAGAGTGACACACCGTGACCGTGGCGTTGGCCCCTCTCGCCTTCTGCAGCAACAGTGACGCCATCGGCCGCCCGACGATGTTCGACCTACCGACTATCACCGCATGGGCTCCTTCAACCTCCACACCCGAGCGCACTAGCAGGTGCTGAACGCCAAAGGGCGTTGCCGGACAAAACCCAGTTGGATCTCCGTTCGCCACTTTGCCCACGTTTACCGGATGGAACCCGTCGACGTCCTTGTGGGGAAGGACGCGGTGCAACGCGTTCCGCTCATCGATCTGACTGGGCAGCGGCAGCTGTACCAGAAACCCGTGGATCCTCTCGTCCGCATTCAGCCGGTCGATCACAGCCATCAAATCGGCTGCGGCGGTGTCGGCCGGCAGCTTGATGGTTTCGCTGTGAATCCCGATCTTCTCGCAGGCTTTCCCCTTCATGCGCACGTACACGTGACTGGCCGGGTCATCGCCAACCAGCACAACGGCCAAGCCCGGCGTTACCCCACCCGCCTTCAGCTCCGCTATTTCCGTGGCGAGCTCAGCCCGCATCTCTTCGGCTATTGCCTTGCCGTCGATGATCCTAGCGGGCAAAATCCACCGCCCTCGTTTCTCGAATCACCACCACCTTTATCTGTCCAGGATACTGGAGCTCATTCTCAATCCGGCGGGCGATTTCGTCGGAGAGAGACACAGCTCGTTCGTCACCGACCGCATCGGGAGACACTACTATCCGGATCTCACGTCCCGCTTGTATCGCAAAGGCTTTCTCGACTCCATTGAAGCCGGTAGCAATATCTTCGAGATTCGTCAGTCGCTTGACATAGGTGTCAAATGCCTCGCGACGTGCCCCTGGCCGTGACCCGCTCACAGAGTCCGCTGCCTGAACAATTACCGAGATTGGGGTCTCGTGGGCCACGTCGTCGTGATGCGCTGCTATGGCATTCACCACGACTCTGTGCTCACCGTACTTCTCGGCCACTTCCACCCCAAGTTCTACATGGGTACCCTCATGTTGGTGAGTGAGCACCTTGCCTATGTCGTGCAGCAGTGCCCCGCGTTTCGCCAGATGGACATCCAGCTTGAGTTCCGCTGCCATTATTCCGGCCAGCCAAGCGACCTCCTTGGAGTGAGCGAGAATGTTCTGACCGTATGACGTACGGTACTTCATCCGCCCTACAAGCTTGATCAGCTCGGCATGCATGCCGGTTATCCCAAGCTCATACGCGGTTTGCTCGCCCGCGTCAACGATGTCCTCCTCGATCTGCTTGCTGACCTTCGCCACGACTTCCTCGATGCGCCCCGGATGGATGCGACCATCCGCAATGAGCTCTTCGAGAGCGAGCCTGGCCGTCTCGCGCCGTACCGGGTCGAAGCACGAAATCACCACGGTATCGGGAGTGTCGTCGATTATCACGTCCACTCCCGTCGCCGTCTCGAATGCCCGGATATTGCGGCCTTCCCGTCCTATGATACGGCCTTTCATTTCGTCGGAGGGCAGAGCCACGGCGGATACGCTGGTGCTCGCAGCATGCTCGGAAGCGATGCGCTGCACCGCGAGGGCCACTATCTTCTTGGCTTCCCGATCTGCACTGCGCTTTGCCTCATCCTTGATGTCCCGGATAGCAGCAGCAGCATCGCTTTTGGCCGCGTCGGTCATCTCCTGAATCAACAGAGCCTTGGCTTCCCCCTCGCTCATGCCGGACAATTCCTCGAGCCTCTTGCGGTGCTCCGCGATCGCTTCCGTAACACCCCGCTCTTGCTCGGTCAGGTGCTTCTCGCGATCGCGCACGGACTGCTCGCGCCGTTTCAGCTCTTTGTCGCGATCGTCGAGCGCATTGAGCTTGCGGTCGATCAGCGTTTCTCGTTCGCCGACTCTCTCTTGTAGCCGATCCAGTTCTTCACGACGCTTCTTCTCCTCAGCACCCCACTCCTCGCGCAGCTTGATCACTTCTTCTTTGCCGGCCAGCACCGCTTGGCCGCGGACTGCTTCGGCATCGCGGCCCGCTTCGGCCAGGATCCGCTGGGACTGCTGCTCGGCTGACTTCCCGGCTGCATCGGCTATGCGCCGTTCGACACGCCTCCCAAACACGTAGAAGGCCGCCCCGGCAATCACAGCGGCGCCGAAGACGGCCATCAACCAAAAGAGGAGGTCCGTACCCATGTATCTATCTCCAGCGACAGCGCGCCGTTGTCCCAGCGCGCCGCCGTACCAAGCAAGCTAAGTCAGGCCGCAGCCCGAGTCGGCGAACAGTACATATTACGCTCCTTCACCGGACGGAGCAAATGACCCGGTCGCCCGCGAAGTCCGTTTGACAGGGGGAAGAACCCGACAGAGATCCGCAGCCATGTTGCTTACCCGGCCTGCCACCTCGTGAGCCAGCCTGCGTTCCTGGAACAGCTCATCCGTGATGGCCAGCGCCACCAGAATAGCCGCCTTGTGTGTCTCCACCATCGTTCCGGACGACAAGACCTCTTTGAGCGCTCGGTCAACGTGATCAGCTACGGCCTTGGTGTATTCGACAGGGCGATCCGACTTGAGGGTGTACTCATCGGCACCGATGGTCACCTTGACAGTAGTCCTATTGCTCGTCATCGGCTCTGCTCCTCCAGTTCAACCTGCTCCTCCAGGAACTCCAGGCGAGCCAGGAGATCGGCGATCCTCCCTCGCGCAGAGTCCAGTCGGCTCGTCACCTCTGCATTCTCGGTCTCGAGCTCCTTGATCTTTGCGTGCGAAGTCACCACATCGTGCTCGGCTCCAATCGAAGCTCGCTCTGATTCCGCCTGCAACGCCCGACGCCGCCACGACGCGAGCTCGTCCTTCACGTGTTCAAGCACACGCGACAGCTCGTCGAGCGCGGCGAACTCAGGCCTGTCTGAGCTCGACACTCAACTGCTCCTTGAGTCCTTTGAGCACGCGTTGCACGATGCGGTCAACTTCCTTGTCTTTGAGGGTCCGCTCCGGAGCCCTGAACACTGTGCGCCATGCGACGCTGCGTCCGGCGAGATCGTCGGCCCGGTACTCATCGAACAGCTCCACCGTCTCGAGCAAATCGCCAGCCGCTTCCCGCATCACAGCCTCCACCTCTTCAGCTCGGACACCGGGCGGAAGCACCAGAGCGAGATCGCGCTCAACCGGTGGTGTCGCGGGTAGGGCTCGATATCGCACACCACCCTCATGCGAGAGCACGACGTCGAACTCGAACCCAAACAGCGGTGCTGCCCAAGCCGGACGCTCGACTTGCAGGGCGCCGGCCCACGCTCGCTTGTGTCCCTCAGCATCCACCTGAACCCATGCGCCCTCTCCCCAGCTCAGCGCACCCGTCGGTCCACACGCATTGCGGGCCGCTTCAAAAATATGCTTCAGATCCCAAAGATCGTAGTCAGCGGCCGGTGACCCCGACGACCAATGGGGCGGGTTACGGGATCCGGATACGATCCCAGCCAGCCGCAAGGTCTCTTGCGGCTGGACTCCTGAGCCGCGGGCCTCAAACACCGTACCAATCTCAAACAGTCTGATATCGCGCTCCCGGACCGACCAGTTGCGACCTGCCGCTCTTGCCAGCCCATCGAGCAGGGATTCCCTCAGCCTCACTTCAGCCGCCGACATCGGATTGAGTATCGCCTGAGCGCGCTCGCTTCCAGCCGCCACCAATGAGATCGTACGAGCCTCGCTCAAGCCGAGCTGGGTGAGCAGACGTCTGGCTCGTCCCTTCAAAGATTCCACTGGATCGTTTGGCACTGTGCTCGGTCTGAAGGACCGCATCTCCACCGGGAACTCGTCGTAGCCCTTGAGACGCGCTACCTCCTCGATGAGATCCACTTCACGCGTCACGTCGGGACGCCAGCCAGGCACCTGCACCGCCATCCGATCATTCTTCGGCGCCACCACGAATCCGACGCTGACGAGATGCCGTTCTATCTCCTCGTCGGCCACGGGGGTACCGAGCAGGTGCTCGACTCGTTCCGGACGCAGGAAGATCGCACTGCTCTTCACCGGCTTGGGATATACGTCCACCGCCGCTTCGGGCTCGTGCCCTCCGGCAACGGCGCGGATCAGCGCAACCGCACGACGCACCACATCGGGCATTGCATGAATGTCCAATCCCCGCTCGAACCTGTAGGACGCCTCGGTGTTCATCCGCAACTTCTTCCGGGTCGCACGGATCCGCTTGGGATCGAAATGAGCGCACTCGAGAAGAACGTCGGTGGTCGCATCGGACACCTCTGACTCAGCCCCACCCATGACCCCGGCGACAGCCGTGGGGCCTTCCCCGTCACAGATCAGCGTCATACCCGGCTCGAGCTCGCGCTTCTCGCCGTCGAGGGTCGTCATTTGCTCGCCAGCCAGCGCCGAGCGGATCACGAGCTTGCTGCCCCGGACCTTGGCGAGATCAAATGCATGCAGAGGTTGGTTGAGCTCGAACAGGATGAAGTTGGTGGCATCCACGATGTTGTTGATTGGTCGCGCACCAGCGCTACGAAGTCGAACCTGCAACCAATTGGGCGACGGACCAACCTGCACTCCGCGAATCACTGCAGCGATGTAGCGAGGACAGCCAGCAGGGTCTTCGACGATCACGTCTATTCCGTCAACGCTGCCGGATCCACTGGTCCGGCGCGGATTGGCACCTTCAGGCGGAGCGCCAGGGATCGGCTCCAGACGCACGACGCCGTGGTATGCCGCAGCCAACTCCCGCGCGACACCCTTGTGGCACAATAGATCGGGCCGGTTTGCAGTCACGTCTAGCTCCAGCCGCGTGTCCGCCAAACCCAGTGCCTCAGTCAGTTCTGTGCCGGGCTCGGCATCAACCTGAAGCTCCATGATGCCAGCGTGGTCCGCACCCATTTCCAGCTCACGCTCCGACAGAAGCATGCCATTAGAGGTTACTCCACGGATCTTCCGGGAGGTGAGCTTGAGTCCCCCTGGGAGTTCGATGCCCACCGCCGCGTACGGGTATGTCTTCCCCGCTTGGACGTTGGGTGCCCCACACACGACTTCGACTACCTTGGATCCGTCGTTCACCTGACACACTGAGAGCCGGTCCGCATTGGGGTGCTGTGCGACGTGCTCGACCAATCCGACGACCACCCCTCCCAGCCCTCGATGTAAGGTCTCGACACTGTCCACCGGCGCTCCGAGCATTGCCAGCTTGTGCGCGGCATCGGCGGGATCGATCTCCTGACCCAGCAGGGCTGAGAGCCAATTGACGGAAACGTTCATTCTTAGTCCAGAAACTGACTCAAGAAACGCATATCATTGTCGAATAGCAGCCGGATGTCCGGTATGCCGTACCGGTGCATCGCGATACGGTCCGGACCCATTCCGAACGCGTAACCGGTGTAGCGCTCCGAGTCGATGCCGCAGTTCTCCAATACCGCCGGATGTACCATGCCAGCACCCATGATCTCGATGTAGCCGCTGTTCTTACAGGTCGAGCATCCGCTACCATTACAGACGTGACACTGCACGTCCACCTCCGCCGACGGCTCGGTGAACGGGAAGAACGACGGTCGGAAACGCTCTTTGGTGTCCGCACCAAAGAACCGCTTCACGAAGAAGTCGATGGCTGCTTTGAAGTCGACGAAACTGACGCCTTCGTCCACCACGAGGCCCTCGATTTGCTCAAACACGGGGGAGTGTGAGGGATCCCAAGCGTCTCGTCGATACACGCGGCCGGGCACCAGTATGCGGACCGGCGGTTTGAACCGCTCCAACGTCCTCGCCTGCATCGGTGACGTGTGCGTCCGCAGCACAATACCGGGTGTGAGGTAGAAAGTGTCCTGCATGTCCGCAGCAGGATGATCCAACGAAATATTGAGCTTGGTGAAGTTGTAGTCCTCGGTCTCGGCTTCCGGGCCTACCACTCGCGTGAATCCGAGTTCTTTGAATACGTCGCAGATCTCATCCACCACCGCCGTCACCGGGTGGACGGCCCCGCGCCAAGTCGAACGTGCCGGCATGGACGGGTCGAGTTGGCTAACCTCAGTGGCCAGCGCTGCCAGCTCCCGTTCTCTGTCGGCTATGGCTCCCTCGAGCCTGCGCTTCACCTCATTGGCTCGTGTTCCCAGGGAGCGCCGTTCTGCAACGGGCATCTCGTTCAGGGAACGCAGCACAACCGTCAGCACGCCGGCTTTGCGTCCCAACAGCTCGGTGCGCAACTCAGCCAGACGCACGGAGTCCGCCCTGGCAACTTCGTCCACGGCGTTCAGTGCCTTTTCGAGGTGATCGTATACGGTCGGATCTGACATGGTTACCCGACCCGCCTAGAGGCTCTTCTTCGCAACCTCCGCAAGCTCACTGAAGGCCGCTGGATCACGCACTGCCACGTCGGCCAGCATCTTGCGGTTGATCTCAACCCCCGCCTTCTTCAGACCCGCGATGAAGTGGCTGTACGAGAGGTCGTGCAACCGCGCGGCCGCATTGATCCGTACGATCCACAACTGGCGGAAGTCCCGCTTCCTGCGGCGCCGATCCCGATATGCATAGCGGAGACCGCGCTCGACCGTTTCCTTGGCAGACTTGTAGAGCTTGCTTCGTCCTCCGCGCGCTCCCTTTGCCGCCTGCATGATCTTCTTCTTACGCTTGAGGCGCGCGACGTTGCTCTTGACTCTTGGCATTCTGTCCTAGGCCTCCAAGAGCCGCTTTATCCGAGCCTCGTCCGCACTCGAGACAAGCGTGCCCTTCCGCAGGTTTCTCTTCCGTTTCGGATGCTTCTTCGTGAGTATGTGGCTCTTGTAGGCCTTGAAGCGCTTCACCCTCCCCTTGGCGGTCAGCCGGAATCGCTTCTTGGCACCGGAGTTGGTCTTTTGTTTTGGCATCTCGGTTACTTCCTGACACTCAAATTCAGCTACCCTCACCATTCCCGGAATGGATGGCAAGGGACTCTTACCTCCCCACCGCTCACTGCAGACTACTGACTGCTGACCACCAACCGCTGGCCGTGGCTGCCTAACCGCTCCCTGCTCCCTGCTCTCCGCTCCCAGTACTCACTTCGGCGCCAGCACCATCGTCATATTGCGGCCTTCCAGCTTCGGCTCGAGCTCGATCTTCCCGATGTCCTCGACCTCATGATAGGCACGCATCAAGACTTCCCGCCCCAGCTCGGGATGAGTCACCTGCCGCCCGCGGAACATCATCGTCAGCTTCACTTTGTTCCCTTCCTGAAGAAACTCGCGCGCGTGCCGGGTCTTGAACTCGAAGTCATGATCGCTGATCCCCGGCCGATACTTCACCTCTTTCAGGTGGATAATGTGTTGCTTCTTCTTGGCTGCACGCGCCGCCTTGGCCTGCTCAAACCGATACTTCCCATAGTCCATCACTTTCACAACCGGTGGGCGCGCACCGGGAGCAACTTCCACTAAGTCCAGGCCACGTTCAGTGGCGGCCCGCTGTGCTTCCTCTATCGGAACAATCCCAACCTGCTCACCATCAGCACCGATCAGCCGCACTGGGCTGATCCTTATCTGCTCGTTTACCCGGACGCGTTGCTCCTCTTTGTCGTTGCGCACATTACGTACGGTCAGTGAGGCCACCTCCTCCCGAAAATGTTCAACAAAAAAAGCGGCTCCAGGTTCACCGGAGTCCGCCATGGCCGAAACCGGCCATACCGACCTTTCCTGAGAACCCTAAACGCACACGCGGACCGAACCGGTGGCAATAGGGTGAAGCGCTTGCGCACTTGCTTTCCTATTATTTCAGCCCCCAAGCTACGTTGGCCCCGGAACAGTGTCAAGGACCTTACAGGCAAACGACTTAGAGTCCCGCTCGACCTTGCCCAATACCACCTCGGGATCGTGCTCGAACAACACTGTCCACCCCTCCGACTCGGCCTTGGCGAGCAGGGCACGCTTGGACTCCAGCGTCACCATGGGCTCGAGGTCGTATCCCATGATCCAGGGCAGTGGCGTATGAGCCGCAGTCGGCACCAGGTCACCCATGAAACAGAGTGTCTCTCCGCCTTGCGTTATGAGTACTGACTGGTGGTGGGGCACATGGCCGGGAGTCGGAATCAGTTCAATACCCGGCAGTACCTCTGCCTGGCCATCAACCAGCCGCCACCGTTCGGCTGCCGTCACGGGATCGAAGTTGGGCGCGAGATAGCTCGCAGCCGTGCGCTCGTTGCGGTTGAGCGCGAACTCGAGTTCGCCCCGTTGTACCACGTAGGTGGCGTTGGGAAAGGAGAGTCGTATCTCCTGAGCCCCGCCCGCACGCGAGTCTTGGTGGGACGAGCGGGCGCGATGAGCTGCTACGCTGCCACCCTCCCGCTCGACGGACGTGTTTCCGCCAGCATGGTCGAAATGCAGATGCGTGTTGACAACCCAACGGACTTCCTCCCGCTCGACACCAGCCTCCCGCAACGCGTCTTCGAGTTGCGTCGGCCCGACCGCGCCAGTGTTCTCGACTCCGTAGATCCCGCGGAACTTCTCGGTCTGCTTGTTGCCGATTCCGGTGTCTATCAGAACCAGCCCTGCGTCGTGCTCTACCAGTAGGCATCGCAGGGCCAGCGGAATGCGATTTAGCTCGTCGGGTTGGATGCGCTCCGCCCAGAGCGGCTTGGGAACCACACCGAACATCGCGCCGCCGTCCAGACGCTGGCGCCCGGCCTCCAGAGCATGACAACGCATGGTCCCCACTTTGAACGTCGTGATCAGTGTCACAGTGTGTCCGTCGATCGAGGAAGCGCACTTCGTTTGCGGGACCGGGACCGTCCCAATCTGCGGAGGTCAGCAAGTGTGACCGCGCCGCGATCCCGTGCCAAATCTAGCAGCCGCTGCAGCGCTTTCGCTGTGGCGATCGCATCGTCAGCAGCACGATGGCGGTTGGCGATCTCGATGCCGAAATACGCTGCCACGCTGTCGAGATTCCGGGACCGCAGACCGGGAAGCAGCCGGCGTGCAAGATCAACGGTGCAAAGGCGCGGCCCCTCCAGCACCACGTCACGCGCAGAGCGCATCTCTCGTGCTACGAAGAGCCAGTCGAACCTGACATTGTGCGCTACGAACACTCGACCTGCCAACGATCCCAACACATCGTCGGCGATCTCGGCGAACGTGGGTTTGCCACGCACCATGGACTCCGTTATCCGGGTCAGGGCGCTGGCAAACCGAGGTATCGGCCGTTCAGGGTCCAGCAGTGAATGGCAGACAGTCTCGATGCTCGATCCGACAAGCGCGACGATGGCAATCTCCACTATGCGATCACCACCACCCGGCCGCGTGCCCGTAGTCTCGATGTCTACAACGGCAAATGCGCAGTCACTCAACCTCGGCGAGCCGAGTCTCACCTGGGCAAGTGCCCACCGTCCATCACTCAGCCGCTGAATCCGCGGATCCGCACCTAGTAAAGCCACCGCGACCCGTTCAGCAACTAGTGTGGGTACCCGGCCGAGTCCTATCACATCCTGAGCTAGGCTCGTGCTCTCCACCGGTCCGGAGGCCAAGTGCTCGATGGCGCGATCCACCAGGGTACCTCCGGGATGACCGATGATCCCGTGAGACACTAGGGGTCGCCTCTCCGAATGGGCAGAGTCATGCACCGTGGTCCCCCGCCACCGCGCACCAATTCAGCACCCTCCAACGTGATGACGGCTCTCTGCCCATCCGCTATTGTCGCGTCACCAGTTAGCAGAGTGGCAGCTGGCACGACGGTGAAACCGGCAAGCTCGAAATGCTCGAGTGTCCTCACATTACGCTCATATCCAACCACGACACCCGGCCTGACTGCAAACATGTTGCAGCCCGAGCCCCACTGCTCCCGCTCTTGCACGCCGCGGTGCCTGCCCCCACACAGAATCGGCTCGAGTCCGTTGTCTACTTGTTCCAGCGCTGTGAAGAAATCCGGCATCTCGGTGACGGTATCTCGCCCCTTCCGACAATGTAGCACCGCCAATCTCTCGGGGCCGATGAAGTGAGGTGGATAGACCACACAGAGCTGCTGGTCCACCTGCGTGAAGACCATATCCAGATGAATCGCAGTCGGTTCGTTTGGCAGCACTACCACAATGACGTCGGTGACATTCGTTTGTCGGAACAGCATCTCACAAAGGTGGTCCAGGGCAGCCGGACTCGACCGCGAACTGAATCCGAGCAGGACCAGGTCGGGACGAACCGGATGGACGTCTCCACCTTCGAGGCTGTACGTAGTGCGGCGCTCGACCGATCCATCATACAGCAAGCCTGCGTTTTGCAGACTCGGATGGAACTGGAAGAGGAGCTTGATCAGAAGTTCCTCGCTCCAACGGGCTCCATAGCGCATCGATCCGACCACGGCGTGATCACCGATCACGATACCGGCGTCGCGCATGAAGAACAGGTTCGGCAGTGGAGGAAGCGAGTACCCGACCACATTCAGCGCCCGACCAATTGGGCCGGCTTCCTGTTCCGCACCCTCGATGAGACAGCGCACCAGCTCGTCACTCGGCAGATCGGCAAGGCGTCGAGCCAGCAGCTGCGACGGAATGGCGTCCATCGTCCGTGAGATGAAGAACTCCCTGACATCCTGCCGGTCCAATACATCACTCAGCACCCTACCGACCTCGAAGACTTCGGCGAACTGTTCGAGTACGGCCGTCAGGCTGCGATGTTCCCTCCTGGCGGATTGGAGATCGATGAGATCATCGTACAGATATGCCTTTCTCGTACCGGGTGTGACGGCGAGGAGTTCGTTCCCTGGGGTGTGTACCAAGACGGCCCGCAACGGGCCGATCTCTGAGGTGACACGCACGGATGGCATGCGCCAATTTAGCGATTGCGCAGCGCGTAACTCAACGTTTCCAGTTCGAGCGCCATGTTCACGTTCTTGACCACGACGCCATCAGGGTGCGACACCTCGACTGGTGCAAAGTTCAGAATGGCCTTGATCCCCGTCGTGACGATGCGATCTACCAACGCCTGCGCCGCACACGCTGGAGTGGCAACAATGGCGATGTCTACTGGCTCCCGCGCAAGATCGGCCTCGATATCGCGCTCGTCCCGCACCTGCAGTCCGTCCCAGCTGACACCTACTTTGTCCAGGTCATTGTCGTACAACAGCACGATGTGAAAGCCGCGACTGACGAAGCCCTGGTAGCCCACCAGCGCCCGACCTATCTTGCCCGCTCCGATCACAGCTACTCGATAGGGCCGGTCCAATCCTAGAATGTCCCGCAGCTGAGCAATCAGCTCCGGAACCGGGTACCCCAATCCCCTCTTGCCAAAAGAACCGAAAAAGGAAAGATCCTTGCGCACCTGGGCTGGAGTGGTGTGCCCCTGGCCAGCCAGCTCGTGGGAACTCACGGTCCCCTTCCCTTGGGCTGCGAATTCCTCGAGCAGCCTGAGGTAAACGGACAATCTCCGAACGGTGGACTCCGCGATCTTTCCCATGGGGACTTGTGAAATATTTCACAACTTATCAAATGCGGGACCTGAGCGTCAACGCAGGGCAGCCCGGAACAGGCTCACAAAGGTGGGTGGTGACAACATCTCCGGCCGCGCTGTGGGGTCGACTCCCAACCCGATCAGGGTCGCCTCTGAATCCTGCCGGCTCAAGTTGACCACCGCACGAAGGCTGCCGCCGAGCTGCTTTCTCCGGTGGGAAAAGAGAGCTGTCACGAAACGACGGAAAGGCAGCTGTTCCTCATCTTGCAGCAGCGCTTCCCTTCTCGGCCTGAGCCGCACCACCACTGAGTCGACTTTCGGCGGCGGGTGGAACGAACCAGGCTTGACGTTCAGAACTCTTTCAGCCTCGGCCAGCGATTGAACTCCAACGGACAGGGCGCCGTACGTCCGCGTGCCGGGCAGGGCCACCATACGTTCAGCAACTTCCCGCTGCAGCAAGAAAACGATGACACTCGGACGTGGTGGGGTGAGCGCCTTCTCGATCAACGGAGATGAGGCGTAGTAGGGGATATTGCCGATGACCTTGAACGATGTGAGCGGTGAGCGCTGACCGGCCAGCGGATCTGGCAGTAGAGAAACCCAGTCAAGCTGCAACGCGTCACCCGCGACAATGGTCACATTGTCTGGCAGCGGCGCAGTGGCTCGGCGTATTTCCGGTTTGGCTGCGGCAGGCTGCTCCCCTCGCCCGGCTCCCTGCTCTCCTCCCAGTTCGGCCACCAGCGTCCTGTCGCGCTCTATTGCGAACACTCGACCCACTCGCGGGGCAAGCCTGCGCGTGAGGCTCCCCCTCCCCGGACCCACTTCGATCACGAGATCTTCCGAACAGGGTTCCAGCGCGGCGACGATCCGGTCGAGGATCGCCGGATCAGTCAAGAAATGCTGTCCGAATCTCCGCCCCACTCAGGCTCTGAGGACGAGGACCGTCCGGTCATCCGACGCCGGGCCAGCAAATTGGGTCACCGCTTCGACGACGGCGTGCACGATCTCTGCTGCGGGTGAGTTTCTATGGGCTTCAACGACATCGAGGACCCCAGCCTCACCGAACATGGTTCCGGCTTCGCTGGCGGCGTCGGCGATACCGTCAGAAAACAGCACCAGGAGGTCTTCGCCCCGCTCCCAGCTGACCTGGGAGGCGGAGATAGCATCCCCGTCGGCCAATCCCAGAGGCGGGCTGGTGGCACCGAGACGCTCGCGCCGGCCATCAGATGCAACTCTGAAGGCGTGGGGGTGACCGGCATTAGCATATCTCAGGGTGTTGCCCCGGGCATCGACAACGCCGTAGAACAGGGCGAGATGCATCTCGGTCTCCGCCAACTCATTCCGGATTGAGCCCAGCAGGGCCCGGAGTGCGTCGTCCGGTGTGGCCGCTTCCGCGGCGTGGATGCCTGCAGCCGAGAGGACCAGTGCCATGATCAGAGCGGAGGAGAATCCGTGCGACGAAACGTCACCCAACATGACTCCAACCTGGCCCTGTTGCAGCCGCAAGAAATTGTAGAAATCCCCACTCACACTCTGGGCCGGCTGGCAGTGTGCTGCTGCGTCGACTGCGGGACCGAGCACGGAAGGAGATGGCAGCAACTTGAGCTGTAGGTCGTGCGCGAGTTGCAGCTCATAGCGCAGGCGCTGCTGGTCCAGATCGCGTTCCACCAAGCGGGCATTCTCGATAGCCACTGCAATCTGACTGGCGATTGCCTGAACCAGCCTTCTCTCACCTCCGCTGAAAGAATCAGTCCCCGTGCGGTCGGTCAAGTTGATCACACCGACGGGACGTTGGCTCCCATCCGGTGCAGCATAGACGATGGGCACGGAGAGGAACGCGGTGCCGACATAATCACGTCCGTCCGGACACCCAGGACTGCTGGCTTGGGAGTCCCTCGGATCGAATGTGACCGTCTTCTTTTCCCGAAAGACCTGAGCCGCAATCGAACAACTGTCGTCCACGGGAACCGGATCGAAGCGGGCAACGTCTTTGCCAACCCACGCAACCGCTCTCAGCAACCCGGCATCCTGGTCGTGGACCAAGATCGACGCCCTCCTAGCGGCCACCCCTTGGCTCACCACCTCCACGATCTTCTGAGCCGCGTCTTCGAGCCGTATCGTCCGCCCCAGCGTCTCGCTGATCGTGTACATCAGTTCGATTTCCTCCAAGCGAGCGGCAAGGGCCTTGGCCAGTCGCAAGCTATCCCGCTCTCTGTGGAGGAGGCTCGGGAGGATCGGCTCGAGCTTGTGGAGAACGTCTCGCGAATCGCCGCGGTCAGCCACGACCTCGTACCAGTAGCCGGCCAATTCCGTCACCGGTGCCAGCGCACGATGCGCATCGATAGGAGTGACCTGACCGTCACTTCCAACCGCTATGGCCGGGGCGGTTGCACCGTCACAGCCCAGCACCGGCCTGAGACGCCCCCGGCCGAAACGCCATATCAGGATGCGGCACTGTAACAACTTGCCGAGCCCGCTGATGATGGCGTCGAGTTCGTCTAGGCGCAGCGCATTATCATGCAGATTGAGTTACCTCGATCGTTGAACCGAACTTCGTCGACGAGTTGGTGAATGAGGAACAGCCCCCGCCCATCGGGTTGCTCCAGATGTTCCGGAAGAGTGGGATCGGGAATCCTCGTAGTATCGAATCCCTCTCCTTCATCCCTCACGTACACCGACACCGACTCTCGCGTGACAATCACCCGTACCTCGACCCGCTTGCCGGGATCCATGCGATTCCCATAGACGATCGCGTTGGCGAGTGCCTCGGATAGGGCCACGCGGAGCTTGAAGCGCGCCGCTCGTGGCGGCACCCCCGCGGCCAGACAATGGCGTGCAACGAGGTCCACCGCCTCTTCCACGATCTCAAGATCGGTCGGGACGCGCAGGGATATCTCTATCCGACGATCCGGCGCATCCAAAGGTGGCGACTCGCTCCTCCGGACGGACAACCTGAGTGGCGCTGTCACTTACTCAGAACGCGGACAACGCCTCTTCGAGCGAATCACTGATCGCGAAAAGTGCATCGAGCTTGGTGAGCTCGAAGAGCGTGCGAAGGTCGTCGTTGAGACTGGCCAGGCGCAGTTCACCGTCCACCTCACGAATCTTCTTGGACAAGGAGACCAGCACCCCCAACCCAGAAGAGTCTATATATCCAGTTTCCGCGAAGTCGATCAAGAACTTCCGCTCACCAGCCTCGAGGGCGTCCAGCACTTTCTGTTTGAGCTCATGGCGATTTCCCACGATGAGCTGCCCATCCACCCCCAGCACCACGACCCCTTTGTCTTCGTCCTTGCGAAACGTGAAGCTCATTAAGCCCTCCAGGTTATTGCTGCGACGATCCAGCCGCTTGCAGCAGGGCGACCGCGGCGACATCGACGATATCAGCCGGTGTGGCGCCACGCGACAGGTCTGCCATAGGCCGACTTAGACCCTGAACGATCGGCCCAATGGCCCCGGCACCAGCCAATCGCTGCACCAGTTTGTATGCTATGTTCCCGCTGTCAAGGTCGGGAAACACCAGGACATTGGCCCGCCCTGCCACAGGCGACCCTGGGGCCTTCCTGTTTCCGATCTCCGGAACCAGTGCTGCATCTCCCTGCAGCTCCCCATCGCACGGGACGTTCGGAGCGAGGCTCCTGAAACGGCCCAGGGCCTCCAACACCTTGTCCACCCTGGGTCCCCCGGCGCTACCCTTGGTACTGTAGGACAAGAAAGCCACCGCCGGTGAATCCCCCACTACGAGCGCCCTGTCGCGAGCAGCCGCCCATGCGATTTCTGCCAGCTGCTCTGCGGTTGGATCGGGCACGACCCCGGCGTCCGTGAAGGTCAGCACGATGTCTCCGGCAGGCTCAGTTCCCCGCGCAGCCCAGTAGATCTCGTGGTACGGCGTGGCAGGCGGCAGGACCATGTAGAAAGAGCTGCTTACGGTCTTGACACCCGGGGCGGACCCAAGCGCCCACAATCCAGCTCTAATCACGTCTCCCGTAGGGCACGTGGCCCCGGCTACAGCGGCATCCACCTCCCCCAGCGCGACGAGCCCGGCTGCAAATCGTATCGGGTCGTGCGCCAGCTCCACCGCCTGCTCCATGTCTCGGATTTTGTCCGGTCTGCGGGACAACAGCAGCTCCGCCACTCGCGCAATCCGTTGGTCTCCACCTGTAGACCTATCGAGGACAACCACTTCGGCGATGCCTCGATGTTCGAGTTCCGCCGCGGCAGTGCGAATTCGCTCGTCCCAGCCTTCCGCCAAAACCACCGTGCCGCTGCTGGCGGCTGCCCTTTGGTGGAGCGTCTCTCTGAAAGTCATGCTCTGAAAGTCATGCTCTGAACCGCTCCCGCAGAGCTCGCTCGACCGCCGGGTGCACAAACTCACTCACGTCACCGCCCAGACTGGCAACTTCGCGGACCAGGCTGGAGCTGAGGAAAGTGAGATCTACCGCCGGCATCAGGAAGACGGTCTCCAATTCGCTGTGAAGCCGCCGATTCATCAACGCCATCTGGAGCTCAAACTCGAAATCACTCACCGCCCGCAAGCCGCGGATCACCAGTCGAGCGTCGTTCTTTCGTGCGTAGTTTACCAACAGTCCATCGAACGAATGGACCTCGACGCCTTCCAGCGGACCAAAGACCTCTTGCAGCAAACGGAGCCGCTCCTCCAGCGTGAACAGCGGGGCCTTCGACAGGCTCACAGCTACGGCAACAATGATGCGATCCGCGAAGAGCAGACTGCGACGAACGATGTCTTCGTGTCCTCGCGTCACGGGGTCAAAGGAGCCAGGGTAAATAGCAGTTCGTGTCATGCAATCCGCACTGGGCAGTTAGAATCGGTTGAAACGGCACCTGTATGTTGTTGTGCCATGGCGCCTTGGGCAACCCTCACATGCACATGTGCTATCAGCCACCTAGCCTTGCCCGCAAGACACGAGGCCACCGCAGCACGCCTGGCCGTCCGGTGGAAGACAGTAACCCGCTTCCTAGTGACTGTAGCAGAACGTCACGGCGACATCGCCATATCGCCGAGTCTCATCTCCGAGGCACTTCACTGCGGCTGAATGCTCAACACTCAACACACTGGCAAACGGGCAGGCGTGGAACAGCGTCACGAGGCGAAGGGCTTGATCAGTGGAATATGGCGGGTCCGCCAGCACGATATCATAGGATCCCTCTCCCAGGCGTGCGACAAACCGAAGAGCGTCTCCACGGTAGATCCGTGTCGTTGCACTGACTCCCAGAACCGCCACGTTCGCGCGTATTGTTCTCACACATTCGGCTGCCAGATCGACAAAATCCGCCTGGGCGGCTCCTCGAGACAGAGCCTCCAGCCCCAGGATGCCCGATCCAGCGAACAGATCCAGCACACGTGCGCCGGGCAGCGATGGAGTGAGAATGCTGAGCCAAGCCTCGCGGACTCGTTCGGTCGTGACCCTGACTCTACGATCGCTGGGTCGTTTGAGCCTGCGACCCTTGAACAGGCCAGCGACTATCCGCACTAGTCTGTCGGCTTGATTTGGACAACTCGTGCCTGCAGGCTACTGCGGCCACGCCACTCGTGTCGATCGAGCCGCAACGCCACATCCACCGGCCTACGCCACCAATCCTGCTCGACCCTGTCCGCCCAGTCGAACCCGATTGCCGGCAGCTTCCCCGAATCATCCTCCAATGTGAATTTGAGGTGATTCGATCCGACAGTCTCAGGCGACCTGGCGAAGGCGCGCTCAACACCCAGAATCGGGGCAGGGTTTCCAGGACCGAACGGTTCCAGGTGCCGCATGAGGCGCTCTAGCTCGGCGTCGAACGACGAGACAGTGCCAACTATGTCGATCCGCTGGGCAGGGATCAGGTCTTCTGCAGACAGTTCTTGAGCGGCGACCTCGTTGAATGCAGCACGAAATGGCTCCAAGCGGTCTCGTCTAAGAGTCAGGCCGGCTGCCGCACGATGCCCGCCCCAGCGATCAAGGTGCTCGGCGCTGCGCCCCAATGCGTCATGTAGATCGAAGCCCGGGATGCTGCGCCCTGATCCTCTCCCCTCATCACCTTCCAGGGCCACGAGTATAGTAGGCCGATGATAGCGTTCCACGATTCTGGAAGCCACGATGCCTATCACTCCCGGATGCCATCCCTCCCGAGCCAGCACCAACCCAAGCGAGCTTTCCAGATCAACTGTATGCTCGATGTCGTCGATGGCCTCC
>Ga0209536_100005260_pt1 | contig 20201 bp, 15 predicted proteins | sample DeeMarSeWOR28_12_FD_187461 | JGI IMG/M metagenome (GOLD analysis project Ga0209536, IMG submission 187461) | Marine sediment microbial communities from White Oak River estuary, North Carolina - WOR-2-8_12 (SPAdes) (version 2) | ecosystem: Environmental > Aquatic > Marine > Intertidal zone >...
TGTTTTGGATAGTCTTATCGATAATCGCCAACAACTCTCCCGGGAGACCATTCATTTCTTGCTTCTTAATGCTTTCGGAGACAGTTGGCGGTGTGGACCCAACCACCAATCGGTGCAGGCAAGCACCAAGCGAGTAAATATCAACCCTTGCATCCAGCTGACCGAGAAATAATTCTGGTGCCAAGTAATTCGCAGAACCTGCGAAAGCGTGCTTGAGATCAGAATGGAAATTTGCTTCCAGTCCAAAATCATACAGCAGAATCTGATTATGTTGATCGAGCACGAGCTTGGAAGGATTGAGATCGCGTACAAAAAAAGGTTCGGGCTGGTGTTCATGCAGGTACTGGAGCATCTCGCATAGTCCAATGGCCCATGGTATGACCTGATTATGAGACAATCTTCCTGAAGACTTCTCCAGCAAAGATGCCAGTGTTTGGCCGTTGATGAATTCAAGTACGAGGTATGCCTGTCTGTCCTGGATAAAATAATCCAGGATACCAGGAAGGGATGGATGGGTCAGGGTTGCTAGGAGGTTTACCTGGCGTTCAAAATTCTCGAAATATAACTGTCGGTTTTGGATATCGGGAGCTGGATTGAAATATTCCTTGACCGCCACCGACTTGACAACATTAGGAAAACGCAGATCGCGGGCTTTGTAAATGGCGCTGATCGGGCTCAGACTCATACCACTTTGGATCAAGTAGCGATTTGCGAGCCGGGAACCCTTATTTAGCAACATCTGGGTCGAATTATTTCTCTGATTTTGGTCCATTTTTTGAATTTAATTGCGAATAAACCAGTGGCAGATGAGTTTTATGTTTGATTTATTATTTTTCAGTCTGTACAGATATTAATCAAGAACTGGTCTGATTATAGTCAGCAACACTGGTTTTCGCAAATAACAAATCAGCAGGTTCGTTTCTGATAAATCATCACCGTCGCAAATGTGACAAGTATAATATTTCTGGTCACGAGGAAAGGAGAGCTGGAAATGTACAGTCATGAAGAGTATCTTTCTCCTTATACCTGGCGCTACGGTTCCCAGGAAATGCGCCAGATATGGAGTGAATCAAATAAGCGTCGTTGGTGGCGGAAATTATGGATATATCTGGCTGAGGTGCAGAAAGAATTTGGATTGGTATCTGCAGAACAAATATCTGCCCTCAAATTAAGTGAAACACAAATTGATATTCAACGTGCCTTCGAGGTTGAAGAGCAGATTCACCATGACTTGATGGCGGAGCTGAAAACCTTCGCTGAGAGTGCGCCAGCTGGCAGCAGTATCCTGCACATGGGTGCTACATCCGCTGATATTGAGGACAACACAGATGTGCTGCGCATGCGCCAGTCATTCGATCTCGTCCTTAAGAAACTCGTTGGTTTGGTTGTTTCGCTAACTGACCAAGTAGAACAGTGGGCAGATACTCCAGTGCTTGGCTATACCCACCTTCAGCCTGCCGAACCGAGCACATTAGGCTACCGCCTGGCTTATTATGCCCAAGACCTGTATTATGATTGGATTGAACTGCGCAGATGCAGGCTTGGATTGCGGGGGAAGGGATTTAAAGGGGCGGTTGGCAGCGGTGCTTCTTATGGTGAGTTGATTGGTGTTGAAAACTTAGCCGAGTTCGAAACCCGCATGGCAATGAAGCTCAGTTTACCGTTTTTCTCGATCACCAGCCAGGTCTATCCCCGGTCTCAGGATTACCGTGTGCTGAACAACCTGGCTGCCCTGGCTAGCTCCCTGCATAAGTTTGCCTTTGACCTGCGCATCCTGCAATCACCGGGATTTGGAGAATTATCAGAGCCTTTTGGGGGGAAGCAGGTGGGGTCATCAGCCATGCCCTTCAAACGCAACCCGATCAATGCCGAGAAGATCGATTCGCTGGCCCGTGCCATGGCACAGCTGCCCCGCCAGGCATGGGACAATGCTGCAAACTCACTGCTTGAAAGAACCCTGGATGATTCAGCAAACCGGCGATCAATCCTGGCGGAAGGTTTTCTGATCACCGATGAACTCCTGGAGACCACCCGGCGTATCATAGATGGATTGGTGATCGATGAAGAAAACATCCAGCGCAACTTGGGACGCTACGGATACATTATCGGGAGCGAGCGGGTTTTGATGGCTATGGTGAAATCTGGAGCTGACCGCCAGGTAGTGCATGAGCGGCTCAGAGAATTAGCCATGCAAGCCAGGGATGGTGAGCAGCCGGATGAGGCTGGTGCGTTTGCACAGCTGGTCACCACAGATGCGGTGATGCTCGAATTCCTTGATGCTGCTCAATTATCTGAACTTCTGGATGTCCGTGGCTATGTCGGTGATGCACCGAGCCGGGCGTTGGAATTCGTGAAAATCGTGCGTGAACAGTTTGAATAACTCTGAAGAAGATACCGTTCAATTTACCAGGGATTGTAGGGGTTAAATTATTAGGGGAATTCACAAACTATGAATCGAGTGGCATAGAATAATCAAATTTCAATCCAGATGGGGATATACAATTCATAGCATGTTAACAGTCCGTACCATAACCGAATTCTTCAATATTCCAAATGTCACTTCTCGCAGTTGGGTCCATGAAGTGTCCACAGAAATCAGGCCGTGAGATTGTGTTCAAACCGCGCATATAGATCGGGATAACCGGTATATCCTTTGCAAAAATCTCCTGTGCGAGCAGATGGTTTTCAGCATAGCCAGGTTGCCCCGGTAATTTTTCCAAAGATATGGAGCAAGCCTGCTCGAATTCTGGGCTGCTGTATCCACTGATGTTCTGACCCTGCCATCCGTTTGGGAAGCGTGGTGTCCCATCCGGGTTCGTGGCATCAGGGTCTCCCGGAATCTCCCCTATGGTGAATTGGATGCAGGATGGGTCTACACTTGCTATCGAGGCAAATTGTGCCATATCGAACCTGCGGCTAGCCAAATTGCCTACTGGTGGGTCAGCAAAAAATTCGCTTACAGGCAGGTTTTCAACCGTGACCTGGATACCGCAGTCGGCTAGTGAAGTGGCAATCTGCTCGGATAGCTTAACCCGCTGTGGAGAGTTCGTGGTGCTATAAGTAAAGGAAAAAAGGGTTCCATCGGGAACGTTAATTACATCCATAGCCTGACGTGGTGTGGCTGGATCATGATCATGATCCAGCCAACCAGATTCTTCCAGCAATTCATTTGCGACTTCAGGATCATATGTGTAACTTAAAATATCTGGATTGAAGAGGGGGTGATCAGCAGGTACATAACTATACAATCTATCCGCCGGTTGTAGCTCGGATGTTGACCTACCAAACTTGTCCCAATCAAGACACATTGCGATCGCCCGGCGAGTGCGCACATCACCAAAGAAATCCGGGCGGTCGAGTCCAACCTGTATGCCATCGTCATAATCAGCGTGCAGCAGGCTGAAGTCAAGGTGTTCCCAGACACTTCCCGCTGAATAATGCAGACCGATTTTTGCATCCAAATCCAACGCGATTAGATCTTCCATGGATATGTTCTCAAAATAAATACTTGCTTCCAGATCCAGAAAATCACATTTCCCCGAGAAAATCAGCTCCAGGTTTCTTTCTACGTTCTGTCCCACGAACAGGAACTCGAGCTGGTCGAAGCGAGGCAGACCTTGTGATGCCCGGTGATAATTCGGATTTTTAGTTAGAAGGATACCCTTATCAAAGTTCCAATCTTCGATGACATATGGTCCCCATCCTATCGGATGAACTGCAGTTTTCTCATTCTCGAACATCTCATTAATGGGCAATTCTCCCAGTAGATGTTCAGGAAGAGGAATGAAGAAATTGGTCTGATAATATGGATCAAGGTATCCAGGCATACTTACCCAGCGTGTAGTCAGTTCATCGATCAGTGTGTAACTGGCTGTTCTCTCTGATGAATCCAAGCTGGAAATTGGGCGAAACAATCCGTTATGCCCACAAGAAGCATTCCACTCATCAACACAAGATACCGCAATGTTATAACTGAACAAGGAATCACTTGCAGTTAGGGGTTCTCCATCAGACCATTTAATACCATCCTGTAGCGTGAACATTGCCGATAACTGGGCCATTTCCAGATTTCCTCCATCCCATTCAATGGCACAGCGAGGGGAATTACAGCCGAAAGGCCGTATGATCTCTCCTGGCTGTAGCTGGACAGGTTCACCGGTGTCATTAACCACCCAATCCCCTGCAGCAACAGGTACTTGGTCGATTTGGGCATCACCATCTGCTAGGCTGGGTAATTTCTCCAGGATGACAGGTTGAAATTCATATCCTAATTGGTCGATAGGTCCATCATATATGGCTTCCAAGACGTTGTTCTTGGCGTGCATGTTAGACCCAAATTGCCATAATGAATCCGGCTGTGCACCCAGGCAGATGGTTAATTTTCGTGGCTGTGGGGAGGATGTTGGTGATTGCGTAATTGTTGAGACAGGTTCAGTAGCCGTGAGGGTAGGATTGTCATGAGATGGTGAGGGAAGGGTGACAGTTGATGTTGGGGAGCTAGTGGCCGAGCAAGCTGCGATGAATAAAGACAACAAGATGATTACATGCTTCCGCAATTCAAGCATTATCTCTCCTTCGTCATTTTTCCATGTCGCAAGAATTTATATTGATTATCGCGCCACATGCTCTTTCCAACAATAACATTTATGGATACCATATAAACTCACTGATAAAATCCTTCAGGACAATTCATGGATTTACGAAAACAGCTGGAAGACTGCTCGCGCCTCCTAGCTGTTTGTAAATTTGTTGAGATTAACGAAAATCTTCGGCAGGTCTTGGTTTGTTATCCAGAATTTGTTCGATTCTCTCAATAACCTCGCTGGTCAGCTTGGGAACGACATCCATCGTAGCCATATTTTCAACCACCTGTTCATGTCGAGAAGCACCAGTGATGACGGTGCTTACATCAGGATTCATCAGGCACCAGGCAAGCGCAAGCTGGGCCATGCTGCAACCAAGTTCATCGGCGATGGGCATCAGCAGGGCAACTTTTTCGAGCTTCTCCTTTCCTTCAGCCCCCTCGTAGTTTTTCTTCAGCCATTCGTAGCCCTCAAGATTCAAGCGGCTGTCTTCTGGAATGCCCTGATTGTACTTGCCAGTCAGGAATCCACTGTCTAGGGGGCTCCAGATGGTTGTTCCCAGGCCGATCCTGTCGTAGAGATGTGCGTAGTCCTTTTCTACACGCTCACGATTGAACATGTTGTATTCAGGCTGTTCCATCAAGGGAGGACTAAGGTGTTCCGCCCGGGCAACCGCATATGCCTCCATGATCTTATCTGCCGGCCATTCACTGGTCCCCCAATAAAAAGCCTTGCCCTGGTCGATCAGGTAGCTCATTGCACGCACGGTTTCCTCAATCGGGGTATGGATATCGGGTCGATGGCAGAAAATCAAATCAACATAATCCATCTGTAACCGTTCGAGTGAAGCCAATGTACCTTCTATGATATGCTTGCGTGATAAACCCCTGTCATTGGGACCCCGTCCACCCCAAAAAACCTTGGTGGAAATCACCAGGTCTGAACGTTTCCAACCAGCTTTTTTGATCACATTGCCCATTACAGTCTCAGCTTCTCCACTGGCATATGCCTCAGCATTGTCGAAGAAGTTAACCCCTGAGTCGAAAGCTGCTTGCATGCACTCGTAAGCAACCTGCTCGCCAACCTGGCCACCATAGGTGACCCACGCACCGAGGGATAATGCAGAAACCTGTAAACCGGAATCTCCCAGGTATCGATATTCCATGCTTGCCTCCAAGTAAATTAATGAGTTGAATTTGAACTATTGTTTTGGAATTATTTTTTCCCTGGATTCCTTTAGCAGCGCTCGGTTAGCTCCCACCAGGATAGGAAAGCTCCTTGATCGGTAATCAAAGTTACCTCGCAAGGGGAAAGGTTTTGAGCCATCAAATGTCTCCACAACTGCACCTGATTCACGAGCAATTAACCACCCGGCTGCGATATCCCATATCTTGGGGGTGGCTTCAAACCCTAGGACAGCCATGCCCCTGGAGACTGCACAGAATGTGAAGCATGCAGAGCCAAGAACGCGTGTCTTGAAGCGAATGGAGATTTCATAGTGCTTATGGGTGCGGGTACAGCAGGAGAAAAAGGAGCCGGGCTTGTCTGGTCGAGGGGGTTGAGAATGAATACCAATACCATTCATAAATGCACCAGCACCCTGAACCGCGGAATAGAACTCATCCAGGAAGGGGAAATAGACCACACCAATTCGGGGCCAACCTGCCACCACCCGGGCAATTGAAACTCCCCAAATAGGCAATCCAAGGCTGAAATTGGTCGTCCCATCCAAGGGATCAATTATCCAAACGGCCGAATCTGATGTGCCGATCTCGGGCTGCAATTCTTCACTGATCAATCCATCCCCAGGGTAATTTTTTTGGATTGCGCCTGTAATCACCTGGTCAGCAGCAAGGTCTGCTTCTGTGACCACGCTATTATCAACTTTCAAATCGGTTTTCATACCGTTGGGGTTGAAGTAATCTAACAGGAGCTGACCGGTCTCCCTGGCAATCTCGGTGGCAAATTGAAGTTCAGAATCCATTGCGAGAGTATAACATTTATTTGACGGGGAAAGTGAGCGACGATATCAATCTATTCCCAAGAATTTGGCGACTCTCCACCCTGGACAAGTGTCTAATCTATGTTGTACTGAAAAGCCTGTTGGGAACATATTATCCAACAGGTGAACAAAGCGCAGAGAGTCCTGCAGTAGCAGTTCAGGAGCCTGTGACTATTTCTACATAGTCTTCGGTCAAAGTGTCCATGGAAGAAGCACTTAAGAACGCCATCAGCTCTCCAGCAATAAGCGCTTTGTGTTCAGCATCCCGGCGGCTCCAGGTGCGACTTTTTACTTCAAGGAAATGCCCCAACGGTGGATCATCGACCCGGTCGAGATTGATGTAAAACTCTGTGCCCTGGAAGAGAACCCGCCATCGAAGGCGGTGTTTCTCGATGACTACCTCCCTGGAGGGGTTGAAATACTCACGATAGAACCGCAAACTGTGTGTTGCCGGCGCAATATATCGGCTGCGTGAAAGGAGCACATCACTTTCATATTGGGCTTCCCTGGTGGGTCCGATCATTGTTAGACGGTAGCGCACATTGGTTATCTGGTCGTTCTTATCGATGTACTCGTCTTCTCGATAGCGTAAAATGCCCTGGTCAGGATTGTCGAAAATGAAGTACACATCATATTCATGGTAGTGCCGATCATACAGCAGCTCCAATCCCGGACCATTGATAGCCTTCAGGACAGCTTCCGGATCGGATATGCGAACTTTTACCTGCACCTCGAAGCTCTCACCTTCCATTGCCCCTCCGATAGCGACCAGTTTGGATAGAACGGATTTCTCACGCTCAATCAGGAAGGAATCAATTCGATGGGCATATTCGTCTGCCATGGCGATCAGATTCTGTTGATCTATTGTGACAAGTTCGCGATTGCGCATCAGCCATTGTCCATTAACCATCACTGATTGGACATCGCTGGATTTTGCAGCATATGCTAATTGCGAGTAGATATTGACTTTGTCACGATGGAAACGAGGGGCATTGTGCAGGGTGTCCACATCAACAATGATCAGATCGGCTCGTTTTCCGGCTTCAAGGGTTCCGACGAGATGATCCATATGCATGGCTTTTGCACCCAACCGGGTAGCCATGGAAAGCGCAGTAGAAGCTGGCACGGTCGTGGGATCGCCGGTGATTCCTTTCGCAAGGAAAGCTGCCAGGCGAATTTCCTCAAACATATCCAGATCGTTGTTTGAGGCTGGTCCATCAGTGCCAATGCCAACATTTAATCCGATCGAAAGCATGTTGCTGACCGGTGCGGCACCAGAGGCGAGTTTTAGATTCGATGATGGGCAGTGTGCCACCCCAGCAGAATGGTGGTGAAGGGTGCGAATCTCGCCTTCATCAATATGAACGCAGTGAGCAGCCAGAACCTTGGCGTCGAAGAGGTTATTTTTCTTGACGTAAGGTATGACCGGCATGCCATTAATCGCACGTGAATTTTCAACCTCGATTTCTGTCTCAGAGAGGTGGGTGTGCAAAGGGATGTCAAATTCGACAGCTAATTCAGAGGTGGCACGCAGGATGTCATCAGTACATGTGTAGGGAGAGTGGGGGGCAACAGAGGGTATGATCAGCGGATGGTCTTTCCAGCGCTGAATGAACTCGCGGGCTTCGGCGAGGGATTCTTCGTAAGATTGGGCGTCTGGGGTTGGGAATTTCAACACCGTTTGAGAACACAGAGCGCGCAGACCAGCCTGGGAAGCAGCCCTAGCAACCTGCTCCTCGTAGTAGTACATATCAGCGAAACAAGTAACACCGTTGCGAATTAATTCCACGCAAGCCAGCTGGGTTCCAAGGCTGACAAAATCTGGAGAGACAAATTCACGTTCAACCGGCATCATGTAGCCCATCAACCAGACATCCAACCGCAGGTCATCAGCCAGACCACGCAGCAACGTCATCGGGACATGGGTGTGGGCATTAATCAATCCTGGCATGACAACCATGCCTTCGCAGTCGATCACTTGCGGGGCTGTGTATGCCTGGCGAATCTCGGTGTCCGTCCCAACTGCGATTATCGAGTCGCTGTTAATGGCAAGCGCCCCTGGATCGTACTGCGTTAACTCTTCGTCCATCGTCAAGACGATCGCGTTTGTCAATAAAATATCTGCATTATCTGTCATTTAGTTCCCTTTCGAAGCAGTTAGTCAAGAAAAATTCGAATTAATAATTTCAATATCCACTTAATCCACTTACAACTTGCGCAGCATATCCAAAGCCTGGTTTGCAGCCCAAACAGCCGCATAATCAGGTGGACCACCATAAGAGAGAGTGACCTGCCGTTCGATCTCCGGGGCAAAACAGGCTAGATAGATTTCCTGGCGGGTATCTCCAGGATGCAGCGCAACACCCAGGATAGCATCTGCTCGTTGCTTGAGGGGGTGTTTCTTGATCCAGTCAACGAGCTCCTGAGGTGAAAGCAGCGTGGTGGAAATCTCACCACCAATGAAAGGCCCTTCGCTGGCTGCCAACAAATGGATCAGCTCGCCTTTGAGGCATGATTCAAGCACTGCCAACTTCCACCCTTTCAATTGGATATTCATCAAGGCAACCTGTTCTAGTGTTTCCTGGTCCGCGCCGTAGATCCATTTCCCCAGGCGTCCTATAACTTTGTTTTCGATCCCATCAATTAGAGACATGGCCTGTTCTTCGGACTTCGCTTTGGCGGTGATGCGAACATCCACCCTACCTGCATGGGCAGCTAAACCCACGGTTGGGTTGCTGAGCTGCTCCAAATCCCCGATCAGGTTGTCGATCTGGGATTCTCCAGCACCTGCAGTGTGAATTACGCGCGCCTTGATCACCTCGTGCAGGTCAAGACGCTGGTGCAGATAGGGGATTATTGTAGATTCCATGATGTGCTCCATTTCTCGGGGCACACCGGGGAGGGCGATAATTGCACAATTATCCGTTTCTGCAATGAATGATGGCGCAGTTCCTACCTGGTTTTCAACTGCCAGCGCTCCCGTGGGGATATATGCCTGGCGTTTGTTGTTCTCCGTCGGGGTTCGTCCGAAACGCAAATGTCTCTCCTTAATCTGTTCCCATAAATCATTCCTGAATTCAGTCTCGATACCCAGGGCGGCTGCCACAGCCTGGCGGGTTGGATCATCGATGGTCGGTCCCAGTCCACCCGTGGTGATGATCACATCCGTGTGAGGCAAGCTGGATTGGATCGCCTGAGCGATGCGGGAGATGTTGTCACCAACCGTGGTCTGGCGATAGATGTCAATCCCCAGTTCGCGCAGCTTCAGCGCAAGGTAGCGGGTGTTGGTATCGACGATCTCCCCGAGCAGGATCTCGGTGCCGATTGTAATGATCTCAGCAGATGGCATTTGGTTGCTTCCTGGACCTGATAATTAAATTTGGAGCTTCATATCAAACCACATTATATTCCCTGATCAGCCTGCCACTTTCAAACCGCGCCAGGTCCAGGGTGGAGATATCAAGCGTGGCAGATTTTCCATCCAGGATGATTTCACTCATGATTAGTCCAGAAGCAGGTCCGTGCATGAATCCATGTCCCGAAAAACCCGCACACACAAAGAAGCCTGCCACGTCTGTTGTGCCAAATACAGGATGGGCGTCAGGTGTATTCTCATACAACCCAGCCCAATGGGAAAGCAAGCCAGCTTTTGATAACAATGGCATGCGCTTTGTCGCAGATTCAAGGTGATGGACTTCCCAGTTTGGATCGACTCGCTGGTCAAATCCAGGCACCTCGTTTGGATTTGACATTCCGGTCAACAATCCTTCTCCCTCGCGGTGGAAATATAAAGATTGTGCGAAGTCGATCACGAATGGAAAGTCAGCCGGGATTTCAGAGAGGGGAGTGGTGGTCAAGATCTGACGGCGTAGTGGTGTGATGGGGATATTGAGACCAGCCATCTCGCCAATCCTTCCTGCCCACGGACCAGCAGTGTTAATTACTATGGGGGTTTCTACTTTCCCAAATGAAGTTTGTACGCCGGAAATCTCACCCCCTTGTACATCAATACCCGCTACCTCCACGCCGGTCATGTTCGATACTCCCAGGGATGCTGCAGCATTGATATACCCCATCACGACGCTGTTGGGATCGACCAGACCATCCTTGGGATTGAAAGTGCCTGCGATGACATCCTCCAGATTCATAATTGGCAGGCGCTGCCGTATTTCTTTACCAGACAATATAACAGTTTCAACACCCATCTTGTTCTGCAGTTGAACATTAATCTCGTACTGTGCCAGGTCTTTTTGATCGGTCAGCAAGATTAGATAACCACACTTGCGGTAATCGATCGGCTGACCGATTTCTTCTTCAAATCTCTCCAGCATCGGCAAGCTGATTTGTGAAAGGCGGATGTTGATCTCGGTAGAGAACTGGTAACGTACACCGCCTGCACAGCGACCTGTGGCGCCCTCGCCGAAAAACGGCTCCTTCTCGAGCAACAAAATATTGGATGCGCCTCGCCTGGCGAGATGGTAGGCCGTACTGGCCCCCATCACACCGCCGCCTATTATCACGATGTCTGCTGTATTTGGAATATTCACAATTTTCCCATTAAGTCAGCCAGATTTATATTTTTCATGAGGGGTCAGTTCGCATGGATTATAAAGTTACTTCTTGACCAAAGCCCAAGCGAGTGGCATTTATCAGGGCTAAGTGAGCCGCAGCAGCATCCTGCACAGCTACCCCAACTGATTTGAAGAAAGTAATTTGTTCAGAGTCGACGCGACCGGGATGTTCTCCGAGAAGAATTTCACCGATTTCAGCTTGGATATGACTCTCGGAGATCAGTCCTTCCTTGATTGGCAGGATGATGTCCCCAGCTTCATGGAGGGCAGCAGGTCGCGAATCAACAAAAAGGGCAGATCTGGCAATGGATTGCGCTGGGATCTCCTGCATCTCTGGAGTAAATGATCCGACACCGTTGATGTGAACGCCTGGTTTGAGGTGCTTGTCTTGGAACACAGGACTCTTAGAAGTGGTTGCACAGCAAATCACGTCCGCAGCTGCAATTGCTTGCTGAGGACTTTGGGCTGGTTGGATATTGCCGGGGATGCTCCCAGAGCCTGCCATCTCGGTAATAAATTCTCGAACCATGTCAGGCTGGGGGTCGTAAACAAAGACCTTCTCAATGCTGCGTACAGTGCAGATTGCTTCGAGCTGGGTGCGTCCCTGGATGCCAGCACCGAATATTGCTACGATCTGGCTATCAGGTCGTGAAAGGATATCGGTTGCTGCTCCAGAAGCAGCACCGGTGCGGATGGCGGTCAAACTGCCCCCTTCTAACAAAGCAACCGCCCGACCAGTTTCAGCATCCAGGACTAATACAGCGCCATGAATAATTGGCAGTTCTTGTTCTGCATTGTGCGGAAAGACCGAGACGGTTTTTACTGCAAGGGCTTCCTGGCTATCATATTGCAGGTAGGCAGGCATAAATAAACTCATCCCTTCATGTTGGGGGATCAGCAGGTGAATCCGCTGGGGTACCACAGCTTTCCCGCTGGATAATGCCACATAAGCTGCTTTTGTTGCCTCAATGGCTTGCTTCATCGGTAGAGCATGCTGGATTTCTTCTTTGGATAGGATCAACATGGGTTTTCCATTATCCTTTTGATCTGGGTAAAAAAAAAGCGCAGTGATAGGTTTTTATCCCACACTGCGCTTCAATTAATTAGAATTTCTCATACTATGCAATACCCAGATATGCCTTTTGGACAGTTTCATCGGTACGCAAATCTTCTGCCGAGCCGCTCAATACGATCTCACCGGTTTCTAACACGTAACCCCGGTGGGCGATTTGCAAGGCAACCCGCGCATTCTGCTCCACCAACAAGATCGTTGTACCTTCCTTGTTGAGCTCCTGGATGGTGTCAAAGATGCTATCTACCAGGACAGGAGCCAGGCCCATGGATGGTTCGTCAAGCAATAGGACCTTGGGATTTGCCATCATCGCGCGTCCCATGGCGAGCATTTGCTGCTCACCGCCACTGAGGGTACCGCCCAACTGCCTGCGGCGTTCTTTCAAACGTGGGAACAAGGCATATACCCGCTCAATATTTTCCCCATTTTTCTGGGTGTCGGTTAATGCAAAGGCTCCCATCTGCAGGTTTTCTGCAACCGACATCTGGGAGAATACGCGCCTGCCTTCGGGTACATGGACAACACCATGCGTGACAATCTCGTGTGCTTTGTACTTTGCCAGATCTTCACCGGCAAGGCGGATGACACCTTCCCGGGGGTGAAGCGTTCCACTGATGGTTTTCAGGGTTGTAGATTTGCCGGCACCATTTGCACCGATCAGGGATACAATCTCTGCTTCTTCAACAACCAGGGAAACACCCTTAAGCGCGTGAATGTTGCCATAATATGTATGTACATTCTCTAATTCAAGGAGTGCCATAATACAATTCTCCTTTATGCAGCTGGACTTGGTTGACTGGCTGGCTGGGAGCCTAAGGCTGCGTCCTGGCTGCTGCCCCGACCAAGGTAGGCTTCAATAACCTTTGGATTCTGCTGAATATCTTCGGGCAGCCCTTCAGCAATCTTTGCCCCGTAATCCAGGACCGTGATCAATTCTGAGATACCCATAACAACCCGCATCTGGTGTTCTATCAGCAATATCGTTATGCCAAGCTCATCGCGCAGCCTGCGGATTAAGTCCGTTGTATCCTGGGTTTCACTGGGATTCATACCCGCGGTAGGTTCATCCAGCAGGAGCACCTTGGGTTTGCTGGCCAAGGCACGCGCGATCTCCAGCCGGCGCTGATCACCATATGCCAGGTTCTTTGCCAGGAGGTCTCCCCGCCCGGCAAGTCCGACGTACTGGAGCAACCTCCTGGATTCTTCAACCGCAGCTTCTTCCTCGCGAACCGTAGCGCGTGTCCGGAATATCCCTCCCCAGAAACCCGATTTTAGGTGGGGATGCATCCCCATCAGGATATTTTCAACAGCGGTCATATTCTTAAAAAGGCGTATGTTCTGGTATGTGCGGGAAACTCCCAACCTGGTCACGCGATCTGGTGAAAGGCCATTTATGAGCTGGCCATCCAGAAGGATATCGCCTTCTTCCGGCGTATAAAAACCGGTCACACAATTGAAGAAAGTGGTTTTTCCAGCGCCATTTGGACCAATGATGCTCTGGATGGCATGTTCTTTAAGTTCCAGGTCAACCTTGCTCAAGGCTTCAAGGCCACCAAAACGTTTCGTCAGTTTACTTGCTACTAGAAGGGTCATTTTTTTCTCCTAGTCCGAGGTGCTGCCCACGGGAGCGAATTCTTCCTCAGCTACTTCAACTGGTTCTTCCTCTCCCTCGTGAAGCTCGAGTCTGCGTCGTTCTTCTGGCCATAAGCCCTCCGGTTTGTAGAGCATCATGGCAACCATTACTGCGCCTACGACGAGCAAGCGAAACTCGGAAAATTCACGCAACAATTCCGGCATGCCGATCAAGAAGAAAGAACCGAGAACGGCACCAGGTATGCTGCCCATACCACCAATGATGATGATGCACAAGACATAAATCGATACCAGCAGGTCAAAGCTGTGTGGGTAAGCAGAATTAAGCTTGGAGGCGAAAATTGCGCCGCTAAGGCCAGCGAATGTCGCTCCAGTTGCAAAAGCCAACAGCTTGGTGATTACGGTATTCAGGCCCATTGCCTGGGCAACGTCCTCATCTTCACGCAGGGCGATCCAGGATCGTCCTAACCTGGAATCCTTCAACCGCCAGGCGATGAATCCCACCACCAAACAGCCAGCCAGGATCAAATAATAAAACTTGGTCTGGGTGTTCCATGTGGCGAGAATATAATCAGGTATTGGAATGGCGATTTGCTGAATACCCTGAGTACCACCAATATAGGGTCGCAGCCATTCAGAAAGGGCCAGGATGCGCACAATCTCTCCAAAACCCAGGGTGACGATCGCCAGGTAATCTCCACGCATACGGAGAACTGGTAAGCCCAAGATAACACCCGATATGGTAGTTACAAGTAAGGCAAAGGGGAGGGCTGTCCAGAAATTCAGGTTGAAGAAACCCAATTCAGGAGAGGTCAGCACTCCCATCGTGTAGGCCCCGATGGCAAAGAATGCTACATAACCCAGGTCCAGCAGCCCGGCGTATCCAACCACAATATTCAAGCCCAGTGCCATGATGATGTACAGGCCGACGTTATCCAGGACTTCCGTGAAGAATACACCCAAGATGAATGGCAGGCTGAGCACGATGGCAGAACCAACGATCAGCACGCCCCATCGGATTGCAGGCTTCTGGTCAGAGAAGCTGCGCTGCTGTCTGGGTTCAGGTCGGCCAGAACGCCAGTAGGAATAGCCGCCGATTAAAACGAACAGGAGAATCGCTGCAAGTACGGATAAACCGCTGGGAGCAAATATCCAGGTGAAGATCGTCTTCAGGGGACCCGGCTGGTTGAAGGTTGGGATTAGGGCAAACATATCGCGGAACAATCCCAAAACGACTATCCACAGGGTGGCCGTCAGCACGGCTGAACGGATACGGGACGGAAGCAGCGCCAAGCCGGCACCGATCAGCCCAAATATCGCCCCATATACGATTGGTATGACATATCCGAGGGGTGCCGGGATTCCGAAGGAAATGATGCTGTAAAGATCAGGAGAGGCGTTGGGGAACATGAGTCGCAGGTCTACCTGCGATCCAACCACCAGCAACAGGGTCAAAACGAGACCACCGAATACTCCAGACAAAGCACCCCCAAGCAAGCTGCTGACCAGCGATTTTTCTTGAACCCGGGTGATGGTTGAATATCCCCCGGTAATCAGGGGAGCAAAGAGAAGCAGCTGCCCCATGGTGAAGACGCCGGTGATTATGTAGCGTTCTTCGAAGGCAGTCACCATGCCCACCAATGAGAGCAGCAACGAGACTCCTCCGACTACCAAACCAACCGAAATTGCACTGCGCCAGATTGATTGTTTTTCAGTCATGGGAATCTCCTTTATGCCTTGGTGCGGGAAATCCGTTCACCGAGGATACCCGTCGGGCGGAAGATTAATATCAGGACCAGGATGACAAATGCCAGTGCATCTTTAAGCTGGTATGGAGCTGGTATCCCTAATCCAGTCAGGAATAAACTGGGGCCGATCGATTCGATCAACCCCAGAACCATGGCACCCAGAAAAGCCCCGATCGGGTTACCAATACCTCCTAATACAGCTGCAGTAAATGCTTTCAAGCCGGGGATAAAACCCATGAAAAAATTAACCACGGGGAATAATAGCACATAAAGGATCCCTGCAACCCCGGCGGCTGCACCTCCCAGGGCAAAGGTGTTCATGATGGTGCGGTCGACATCAATACCCATCAAGGCAGAGACTTCCTTGTCCTCAGAAACGGCACGCATTGCCTTGCCCACCCGGGTATAGCGAGAGATACCCCAGATGATCAACATCATCAGTACTGCACCGATGATGGTTACCGCCTGGGTTTTATCGATAGAAATGCCTGCGATTTCCCAGGAACCTTGAAGGACATCAATTTCCGGGTAAGCCTTGATACCTGATCCATAGAGACCGCGAAATGCATACTGCAGAAAGAAGGATGCGCCGATCGCTGTGATCAGGGGAACGAGGCGTGGTGCACCGCGTAGCGGTTTGTATGCAATGCGTTCTAGCAGGATAGCGATCGTGGTTGAGACGACGGCCGATAAGATCGTGATCAGGATTATACTGATGACCGGGGAAGCGTTGAGGAAGCCAATGTTATCGAGGTATATTGCTAAAAATACGGCGGTGAAGGGACCGCTCATAAAAACTTCCCCATGAGCGAAATTGATCATTTTCAGGATGCCGTATACCAGGGTGTAGCCCAGGGCAATCAAGGCATAAATTCCGCCCAATGCCAAGCCAGTTATGGTCAAATCGATCCAGGTTGCACCGGAGTACAACTGCGCGCGCAGGGTGACAATCGTACCGTAAATCACGCCTGCCGCAAGGACGACACCAATTGCCCAAACGACAATATCTGTGATAGTAATCCGCTGGCGCCAATTACGAAGCATATCCTCACTCCTATTCGATTGTCAAAAAAGGGAGGGGTGAGGGGTGCTCACCCCTCCCAGGTTTCAGAACTAGTCAGTTCAATGTGCTTACGGCCAGACCCTCTCGGGTGGGAATTCACCAACGTGGTATTCGTATACCGCGATGACCGGATCGGCACAGTCACCGGTCTCTGAACAGGTCAGGTTACCGGTAAGACCCTGGTGGTCTTGGATAGAATAGAATGCATCCCGCAGAGCCTGGCGGGGGATCACTAAACTACCATCTTCGAGCTGCACAGCCGCTGCTTCGATCGCTTCTGCAATCAACATGAAAGCATCGTATGAGTGAGCATGGAAGATACTGAAGGGCTCGGTTCCGTACTTCTCTACATACTTCGGAACGAACTCAGCTGCATAAGCATCGCCAAATGCGGTCAGGTCAGGGCTGGATATGTACAGGCCCTCTACCGCGTCCCCGGCACCCTCGGTAACATCAGGTGAGAACATGCCATCAGCACCCATCAGGGTGACGCCTTCCAGGCCTGCAGTTTCCTGTGCCTGGCGGGTGATCAAAGCTCCAGCCTTGACGAAGATCGGGTAGTACAGGAAATCCGGTTCGTTGGTAGCAATACTGGTCAGCACGGAGTTGAAGTCGGTCTGTTCTGGGTCGACCACTTCCGTAGCGACAATTTCGCCGCCCAATGCTTCGAAAGCTTTCGCGAATTCTGCCTGCAACTGGTCAGCATAGAGGCTGCCGTCGTGAATGGTAGCCGCTTTGCGAGCACCGATTTCTTCGTAAGCGAACTGTGCAGCAGGGGGACCCTGGACTGAGTCACTGTGAGCAGTACGCCCATAGCCCGGATGCCAGTTCTCATCTGGTAAAGTCAAATCAACACCCGTGTTGGAGGGTGAGACGATCAGCAAGCCAGCCTGGGAAAGCAGCGGCACGCCCACGCGGGCTGCACTGGAGCATGAAGTACCAACCACAGCCACGATGCTGGGATCTGCTGAAATCTTGGCAGCGGCTGCCTGGCCACCTTCGGCAGAGCACTGGTCGTCTTCACCGGAGAGCTTGATGTCGTGACCCAAAATCTGTCCCTTATCGTCTACCGCGATCTCGAGACCGTTGCGGGAGTCAATACCCAGGGTTTCATCTGCGGTGGAGAGCACCAGTGCGTAAGCGACGTGTATCGGGTCGTTGGGACCTACTTCGACGCAACCAAGGGGATCGGTGCACTCGTAATCACCAGTGACTTCACCACCTGTTTCACCACCAGCAGGTGGTGCTTCAGTTTCGGTTGCTTCTTCGGTTGAAGCTGCTGGGGCACATGCAGCTAAAACCAGGCTGGCTAATACCAGCAAGGACAAGATTGTTAAAACCTTTTTATTCATTCCTCTTTCCTCCTCCAGAAAGAATTAGGAGATTCCCGCTTATGCGGGTTTTCTTACGAACATTTTTACGGAAAAATTGATAAATGTAACTAAAGATTTGGCAGGCCTCACCTCCTTAGTCAATACCTTGGGTGCACTCGACCAGATTAAACACTGAAGGGTTCAGAACGTTACGCAGGTCTTTATACGATTTCCCTACCAAGGTAATGGTTAATTCCTTGATTTTACCGATTCGTCAGGAAACGGTCAAGGGAGAACCCTTTATTCTCATCAAATATACGAATAATGGGATTAGTTTAATATGCCTTATAAAGTCAAACTTTACTGTTTGAGGGTCGCCTATGATAAAATTAACCACACATGATGGTACCGCTAAATGAATAGGGATAGCCAACTGATGCTGCCACCGGCACCTAACCTGATCGGAGCAATTCGGTCGGGTTTTGATGCTATTACGAACCATATCCTGCTGATTTTGTTTCCCATTGTGCTTGATTTATTTCTCTGGTTTGGACCCAGGATCAGGCTTAAAGGATTAATTAACTCGACGATTGATGAGATTTTCTCAATCACAGCCAGCCAGGATCCAAGCCTGCTGGAAGTGCTTAATCCGATGCAGGAAATCTGGGCTTTTTATGCAGAACGGTTAAATATGCTGGTTTTCTTGCGTTCCTATCCAGTAGGCGTTACCAGTTTGATCGTTGCCAAATTGCCCTTGACATCTCCCCTTGGTGTCCTTGGATACTGGGAGATCGAATCGTTTTCGAATGTTTTCCTGGCTTTTGTCTTGATATCCCTGGTAGGGATAATAGGAGGAACTCTGTATTTTCTAACAGTAGCCCAGGCTGCCGTAATTGGGGATATCAGCTGGCGAGAGGCATTTTCAGATTGGCCGCGTGCTTCTCTGCAGATGGTCTTCCTGGCTGTACTCTGGACAGCTGTTTTCCTGGTGATCACGATACCGGCGAGTTTTCTTTTCTCCCTTGTATTCTTCAGCGGGGCAGCTTATAGTGAATGCGCCCTGTTAATCTTTGCAGGGGTTGTCTTCTGGCTAATTCTGCCACTCGTTTTCTCCCCGCACGGCATTGTGCTTAACAAGGATAATTTTTTTGAGTCTGTCAAGATCAGTGCTAACTTGGCCCGTAAAACGTTACCTTCAACAACATTGTTTGTACTTGCTGCATTCTTGGTCAGCAAAGGTTTAGACATTCTATGGGTTAATCCCGATGAGGTCTCCTGGCTTCTTTTGATAGGCATCTTGGGTCATGCATTCGTGACTACTGGCATACTCGCCTCGAGTTTTGTTTATTACAATGATGCAATTCAATGGATTCGTGAGATGATGAAATTACGTGAGATGAAGGCAGTTTGATGGATCGATCATCGCACAAATGATGATTAAATTGAGAACGGTAAAAGAAATGCGGAGGATTACTGTAGATGGCAAATAATGTCGGAATTTCGTATGATGCAAAAGATATTCAGGTATTGGAGGGTTTGGAAGCTGTTCGCCGACGCCCGGGTATGTATGTCGGCGGAACGGATATCAAGGCTCTGCATCACTTGATTTATGAAGTGGTTGATAATTCTATCGATGAAGCATTAGCCGGTTCTTGTGACCGTATTGAGATAACAATACTACCAGACAGCAGTGTGCGGGTCACAGATAACGGGCGAGGTATCCCGGTCGATGTGCACCCCCAAGAGAAGAGATCTGCCCTGGAAGTTGTCATGACGATGCTGCATGCAGGCGGGAAATTTGGGGGAGGCAGCTACAAGGTGTCAGGCGGTCTGCATGGGGTCGGTGTCTCGGCGGTGAATGCACTCTCTGAGTGGTGTGAAGTTACGGTAAAGCGTGATGGGGGTATCTACCAACAACGTTACGAACGGGGATACCCGCAAGGCCCCGTGGAAAAAACTGGCAAGGTGTCCAAGACGGACAGCGGCACAAGCACCTGGTTTAAATTCGACCCCGAAATTTTCACCGAGGAGGTTGATTATCGCTTCGATACCCTGGTGCAGCGGCTGCGTGAAATGGCGTTTGTAACTCGCGGCGTGACGATTTTCTTCGTTGATGAACGCAGCGACCGGGAAATAACTTTCTACTTCGAAGGCGGCATCACCTCTTTTGTCAGGTATCTAAACCGCAACCGAAAAACTCTATACCCCGTTGTACATGTCGAAAAGGAAGTCGACAATATTACGATTGACGCTGCA
>Ga0209536_100005261_pt1 | contig 20196 bp, 19 predicted proteins | sample DeeMarSeWOR28_12_FD_187461 | JGI IMG/M metagenome (GOLD analysis project Ga0209536, IMG submission 187461) | Marine sediment microbial communities from White Oak River estuary, North Carolina - WOR-2-8_12 (SPAdes) (version 2) | ecosystem: Environmental > Aquatic > Marine > Intertidal zone >...
CAGCGTTCATTCTGAGCCAGGATCAAACTCTCCAATTAAATCACATCGATTGCACCTGATGTGATGCAGATGCAATGAATTAACTTTGAACCTCAACTCACAAGCTGTTACTATTTAGTTTTCAAAGACCAAGCAGCCGTTAATGTAACGGCGTTTTAACCCCAAATGTTAAAAGGAAACAATAGGGAACTTTTATTATAAGAAAACGATATATTTTGTCAACATTTTTTTATCGTTTTTCTTAATTTTGAACCAAAATTTTTCAAATTTATTTAAAATTTCTTTATGCTAAAAGAATCGATTTATTTAAAATTAATCACTGATTTTGTCAAGAGTTATTTTTTAATTATTTTAACTTTATGATATCGTTTTTTCCCAGCCCTCAAGAGGATTTCAAAATTAATAATATCATCAACAGTTAACAAATAATCAATGGATGTTACACGCTGGCCGTTAATATAGGCGCCCCCTTGTTCGATGAGTCTTCTTGCCATATTCCCGGAACTTGCCAGACCCACTTGATGATACAGCTTGAAGGCTGGTATGCCGTCTTTGAACCGGTCTTCTTCGATGTGTGATTGGGGTATCGAATCCAGGGCTTCCATAGCCAATTTTTCCGAGTCTAACGAAGAAACACCCAGCGTGTCTGACCGATTATTCCTTTCAGTATCATTTCGGATAATCGAGCTTGACGGCATGATCTCTTCAGGCACAACCCGGGGACCAAACATACGTTCCGCAGCGAAATACGCTTTAAGGGCTTCTTCCCTGCCATGAGCAATCCGTGTGGCTTCAAATGCCAGAACCGCTTTGGCGTCGTTCAAATCTTCCCCGCTTAATCTTTCGAGTTTTTTTATTTCTTCCATGGGCAAGAACGTAAAAAGAGCCATAAATCTGGCAACATCTCGATCATCTGTGTTAATCCAATATTGATAATAATCATAAGGAGATGTTTTTTTTGAATCAAGCCAAACAGCCCCTTCAGCCGTTTTCCCCATCTTCGCACCACCACTTGTGGTGATCAAAGGAAATGTAATGCCGAATACCGTCTCCTGACGAACTTTTCTGACCAGTTCAATTCCGGCAACGATATTTCCCCACTGATCGCTCCCCCCCATCTGCAATCTGCAATCATAATGATCAAAAAGTTCGAGAAAATCATAAGCTTGCAAAAGCATATAATTAAATTCAATAAAATTAAGGCCTTCTTCCGATTCCAGACGCATTTTATAACTTTCGGCTTTAATCATGCGATTCACAGAAAAATGTCGGCCAATATCTCTTAAAAAAGGAATGTATTCCAGTTTGGTTAACCAGTCGGCATTATTTACCATCAATGCCTTATTCTCTTTAAAATCGAGAAATCGGGAAAGCTGTTTTTTGATCCCGATGGTATTTTTATCCACCATTTCCGCTGTCAACAGCTTTCGCATTTCTGTCTTTCCGCTTGGGTCCCCCACAAGGCCGGTCCCTCCCCCCACAAGGGCGATGGGCCGATGCCCGTGTCTCTGCATATGTGCTAGTGACATTATCGGCACAAGGCTACCCACATGAAGGCTGGATGCCGTAGGATCAAATCCAATATAACAGGTCGCTTTTCCCGCCTCTAGATAATCTTTTAACTCTTCCTCATGTGTGGCCTGTTCAATAAACCCTCGTTCTCGAAGGACTTCAAGTAAATTCGCCATGCAACAGTCCTCTTTGGAAATAGAAAATAGGAATTAGGAATTAGATATCCGCAAATTCACGTAACTGAACATAAACATTATTATTTTAATTTTTGTTTATTTGTGTTCATCCGTGGTTTCCCATATCCTCTTTCCTCTTTTCTCTTTCCTATTTCTGGATTAAATGTTTTGGTTTTTGGTGCTTGGAATTTGTATTTTTAGATATAAGGTCTTTTAGTTACCTATGTTTGCATTTCATAAATTAGAGATTTTTTTGATGAGTAAGGCCGCACAAGGGTTTTCGTTGAGGCGTACATATGGTACGCCGCAGGCGGAAACCCGCGGAGAACACAACTCATCGGAAAAAGAGCCATTTATGATATGCAAACTTATTTGTTGGCATATTCCACAGCCCTAGTCTCCCGTATAACCGTAACTTTTATCTGACCCGGAAATGTCAACGACTCTTCTATTTTTTTTGCCACATCCCTGCTGAGTAGGGTAGCCTCTTCGTCGGAAATAATCCCGCTTTCAACAATGACCCTTAACTCTCTTCCAGCTTGAATGGCATAAGCGTTTGCAACGCCCTTAAATGAATTTGCTATATTCTCTAGATCTTCCAATCTTTTTATATAATTTTCAAGTAGTTCTTTACGAGCCCCCGGCCTCGCCCCAGACAATGCATCTGCAGCCTGGATCAACAAATCATATATGGAGTTGGGGGGTATATCTTCATGATGGGCAGCAATGGCATGTTCAACCATTGGTGTTTCACCAAATTTTTTTGCCAACTTAGAACCGATAATGGCATGTTGTCCCTCAACTTCATGATCAATTGCTTTGCCAATATCATGCAGCAAACCCATACGTCTTGCCAGTTTGGAATTAAGACCCAATTCAGACGCCATTATCCCAGACAACACACCCACTTCGACCGAATGTTGTAAAACATTCTGGGCATAACTGGTGCGAAATTTAAGCCGACCGATATATTTAATAAGTTCGTTATTAATGCCGTGAACACCCAAATCAAATGCAGCCTGTTCACCTGCTTCTTTAATTGTCAAATCCACCTCTTTACCCACTTTTTTAACAATATCTTCGATACGGGCCGGATGAATGCGCCCATCCGCAATCAACCGCATCAGAGAGAGTCTGGCTACTTCACGACGAACCGGATTAAAACCCGACAAAATAACAGCTTCCGGTGTATCGTCGATAATAAGATCGATCCCTGTTGCTGCCTCAAGGGCACGTATGTTTCGACCCTCCCTGCCGATGATTCTCCCTTTCATTTCATCGTTTGGAAGCTCAACCACTGAGACAGTTCTCTCAGCGACAAAATCACCGGCGTACCTTTGTATGGCAGTGGCCATGATCTCTGCTGCTTTTTTATCCGCCTGTTCTTTTGTTTCATTTTCTATCCTTTTTATAATTTTGGCGCCTTCATAACGGGCTTCATTTTCCATTGCCCTGATGAGAAGTTCTTTTGCCTGTTCTGCTGTTAAACCTGAAATTTTCTCGAGCTGCCGCTTTTGTTCCTCAAGGAGCTCTTGATACTCTTTTTCTTGCTGTGCAATCGTCCCTTCTTTTTGAGTGACATTTTTTTCTTTTCGCAAAATTTCTCGTTCTCGACGTTCGAACTGTTCTGCCTTCCGGTCGATATTTTCCTCTTTTTGTATCAACCTTTTCTCTCTTCTTTTTAATTCACTCAGAGTGTCTTTGGTTTCAGCATCGAACTCGCTTTTCATTTTGAAAAGCCTGTCTTTAACATCCAGTTTGGCTTCTTTTATCAGTGTTTCTGATCTTAGTTTGGCATCCTTTAATATTCGCGAAGTTTCTTTTTCAGCGGATTTTACTTTCTGGGATACAATTAATCCTTTGACCCAAAAAGCAATTGCGAAACCAACAATAAATGCGAATAGGCCTATTAATAGATTATATTCATTCATTATCCTTCTCCCCGGGATTCATTAGTCCCTGAACGAAAACCCTGATTTTTTAATCAGTTGATCAATAATCAAAAATACGGTTCTTTTATAGTGAGTGAGGGAATACTGGAGTGTTGATAATTACCTGTTATTCAGATATATTCCGTACTCCATTACTCCAACATCCTGTCGGCTCAAAAGAAATTATAAATTTCATATATGTTTATGTTCTATAAACATGACTTTTTCTTCGGGCATCAGTTATAGTTGGTGCTTAGTGTTTGGTGATTTGATAAGCTTGTTAAATCCGTAAGTATTTTGCGCAAAACACCAAATACTAAACATCAAATACGTAATTGACACCACGTTTTACGACTTCATTACAAATGAATTTATACGCTTTTAGTGCTACAACATCAGATTGTAAAAGCTCGTCCTCATATCAAAAACGAAAATTTTCTAAGATATGAAACATCTTTAGGAAAACCAATTATGAGGTGGAACTTGGATGGCTTTTTGGGAGGAAAAAGGTAAGGTTTTGAAAAATTTTTCCCGAAACGCTTTATTTCAATGTTTCAATCAACTTGGAAACAAATGGCACACAGTATCAGGTCGATGATTTTTTTATGACCCGTTCTATTTCAAATTTGAGTTAATCAGGACCCCTGCCAGGATGCCGTGTTGGGAGGTCTTTGATCCTTAAAAAAATAGGTGGGCGCCTCATAATTTTTTTAGGCTTTTCTGTTCGGGCAGAACATGCACACCAAAATTAGAGAAGGCTCCCTTTAATTGAATGTTGGGTCAAAGAACATCTTCCAATCACAAACACGGCAGGGGCCGCATTTAATTTAAAACTCAAATATCTTCAAGGTCATATCTATCTCGGAAAATTAGGCATAATATCTAATTTTCCCTCTACCGATACAGATAAAAATAATGGAAACGGAAATAAAACAACTTGTTACAAATTCCTAACCTTCAATTGTTGATAAGCTTCACCCATTAACTGCCGCATCGAGTGTATGTATCAGATTTGCCGATTTTTTAGAAATATCTGTTAATAAATCTGAATGACTCTTTTTTAGTTTAATATTTTCATTGGCAATATTGAGCGCAGCTAGAATCAAAGTTGCAAGCTTGTTAACCGACGATGTGCTTGAATATTGATTTTCTATCTTGGTCACTTCTTTTACCAGATGATCAGCAACCTCTTTTGCGTTTCTCACATCTGATTGCGCCTTAAATGTATAAGGTTGTCCAAAAAGCTCTATTGTTACAAGTTGTTCCAATGAATGCGTTATTACCTTTTCTAAAACGCCCCATCGGCCATTAATCAGATTCTGCAATATCTTCTAGTCTGCTCAAAAGACCATCGATCTTTGACCGAATCAAGGCTCTCTCTTGTGCATAATTGTTTTCCGCCTCAGCCTTACCTTGAAGCTCTTCCTCTAACCTCTCAACTTTATTCCTCAGTTCTAAATTTGTCGTTTTAAACGACTTGGAAACATTGATCAGATTTTCAACTTTCTTTTCGATTTCTTCAAACTGTTTTAAAATGAACTCGTTATCCAATCTTACACCTCATAATTAAGTATGACAGAACTATAATCCTTTATTCAATTGAAAGTCAAGACATAATCCTCATCCTCTCTCGCATTATGTTCTCATCTCTCATCATATCAATAAACAAAAAAAGGGCAAACCTTATATTGGGTCTGCCCTATAAATAAAACCCGCCTCACTCCTATTTAAGGATCACGTTATATCATATAATCAACAGCCGATATAATGAAGGCGTTTATGGTTATCGGGTTTCACAAAGCCTTATGCGATGCAAGGCTCTTTCCAGAGCTGCTTTGGCCCTGTTAAAATCAACATCGTCGGTCGGGATCTGGGCCAAACGTTCCTGGGCCCGTTCCATCGCAGCTTTAGCACGTTCAAGGTCAATATCTTTTCGCCTTTCAGCAGATTCGGCTAGTACGGTCACCTTATCAGGCAGCGCCTCAGCAAACCCACCGCTGACAAAAACGTATCTTTGAGTCCCTTTGGCATCCGTGTAGTGCATCACACCCGTTTTTAGGGTTGTCAAGAAAGGCGTATGGCCGATAAGCACACCAAATTCACCTAGACTTCCGGGCGCCACTGCAATCTGGACTTCCTCGTCAACGACATACTTTTCAGGGGTAACTACTTCTAATCTAATATTTCCAGCCATGTTATAACCTTATATTATATTTGCTTTATGCGGCTTCAGCCATTTTTTGGGCTCTTTCGATCACCTCTTCAATGCCCCCGACCATATAGAATGCCTGCTCCGGAATATCGTCATGTTTGCCTTCACAGATCTCCTTGAATCCACGGACGGTATCTTCGATTTTAACGTAGCAACCGCTTTTACCCGTAAAGGCTTCGGCAACGTGGAAGGGCTGTGACAAAAAGCGTTGGATTTTGCGTGCTCTTGCCACGGTAATTTTATCTTCGTCGGACAATTCTTCCATACCCAAAATGGCAATAATATCCTGAAGTTCTTTATATTTCTGGAGGATCATTTGCACTTCGCGGGCCACTTGATAATGTTCATCCCCAATATAAGAAGCATCCAGAATCCTGGAAGTCGAATCCAACGGATCAACCGCCGGGTAAATTCCAAGTTCGACGATTTGACGTGACAGAACCACCGTTCCGTCAAGATGGGCAAATGTTGTTGCCGGGGCTGGGTCTGTAAGATCGTCCGCAGGCACGTACACACATTGAACCGCTGTAATCGAGCCTTTGTCGGTGGATGTAATACGTTCCTGAAGCTCACCAAGGTCAACGGCTAGTGTTGGCTGGTAGCCCACAGCCGAAGGCATACGACCAAGAATTGCAGAAACTTCAGAACCTGCCTGGGTAAAACGAAAGATATTATCAATAAAAATCAACACATCCTGGCCTTCTTCATCACGGAAATACTCAGCAGCCGTCAGTGCCGAAAGCGCAACACGAGCCCTGGCTCCGGGAGGTTCCGTCATCTGACCGTAAATCAAGGCCGCCTTGGGAAGAACCCCGGAATCCTTCATCTCGTGGTAAAGGTCATTGCCTTCACGGGTCCGCTCGCCAACACCGGCAAACACGGAAATACCACCGTGCTGCATGGCGATATTATGGACCATTTCCATCATGATAACGGTTTTTCCGACACCGGCCCCGCCGAACATCCCCATTTTTCCACCTCGGGGAAACGGTACCAGCAAATCGATAACCTTGACGCCGGTCTCAAGCACGCGGACCGATACGTCCTGCTCGGTAAATTTCGGAGCTTCACGGTGAATCGGCATCATTTTTTCCTGACTCACCGGGCCGAGTCCGTCCACCGGTCGTCCCACAACGTTAAGAACCCGTCCAAGCCCGGCTTCACCCACCGGCATCATGATGTCATTGCCGGTATCCTTGACTTTCTGTCCACGAACCAGACCGTCGGTGACATCCATAGCAATGGTTCGAACCACATTGTCACCCAAGTGCTGTGCAACCTCCACAATCAGGTTGTCCGGCTCATCGTTGATGGCAGGGTTCGTAATGGCCAGTGCCGTATAAATGGACGGCAGATTCCCCTGCTCAAACTCCACATCGACAACAGGCCCCATAACCTGCGTAATCCTTCCTATATTCTCTCCCATCTAAAGACCTCCTATTAAATGCGGTATAATAATTTTCTATTTAGCCTTTAAGCGCCTCAGCACCACCGACGATATCCATCAACTCTGCAGTAATTGCAGCCTGTCGTGCCTTATTGTATACCAGGGTGAGGTTTTCAATCATATCTTTACAGGCTTTGGTGGCATTGTCCATTGCGGCCATTCGGGCAGCGTGCTCGCTGGTGGATGTTTCCAGCAATGCACTGTATAACTGAACATAAACGTTCTTTGGGAGCAATTCACCCAGCAGCTCTTGGGGCGAGGGTTCGCAGATGTGCTCGGCAAGATAGGACGTTTCTTCCCCTTTGGCCTCCTCCTCCGCAGACTCGATGGGCTGTATCGGAAGTATCTGTTTCAACACCGGCAATTGTCTGGCCATACTTACAAATTCAGCATAAACAATGTAGACTTCGTCATAGGTTTTATCCAAAAAACCGTTGATTAATTTCTGTCCGGCACTCGCTGCAATGTTAAATCCAAACTTGGCCCCCACGACCCCCAAATATTGGTCGACAATCTCAAATTTCTTTTTCCGACACCAGTCTCGACCTTTTTTTCCGAAATTGGTAAATATAACGTCGATGCCCTGCTGATCCTTTTCCTCTTTCAACGCCTTGGCCTTAGATATCAGGTTCGCATTGAAACCACCGCAGAGACCGCGATCAGAGGTACACAAAACAATGTGTACCCTTTCGACTTCCTCACGGGCCTCCAGCAAAGGGTTTGTCTCCTCTCCGGCCTTCTCGGCAAGGCTTCCCAAAACTTCAGCAAACTTTCCGGAGTAAGGTCGGAAACCTTCCATGCTTACCTGAGCACCGCGCAACTTTGAAGCGGCAACCATGTTCATGGCCTTTGTTATCTGCTGCGTCTTTTTCACCGCAGATATCTTTGTTTTAACATCCTTTAATGTCGCCATAAGACTTTAGCCCTTATTGGATCTTTACAGTTGAGGTTATTGATTCATTCTATCATTTGAATATCCGAGACCTAACCTCAGCTATTTATTTGATTGTATCCTGGAATTCCGTATCATATGCCGTTAAAGCATCGGTCATTTGCTTGTCGATATCGGCTGTAATTTCCAAATTTTCTCTAAGGCCTTCAAAAATCTGCGGGTGCCTGTCCTCTAAAAATGTATAAAGTCCGGCCTCATATTTGGCAAGCACATCAACCGGATACTTGTCAAGAAAGCCCCTGGTTCCCGCAAACAGAATCGACACCTGTTTTTCCATGGGCAGCGGCTGATACTGAGGTTGTTTTAAGATTTCCACCAGTCGTTCACCCCGGGTCAACTGCTGCTGGGTGGCTTTGTCGAGATCGCTTCCAAAAGCGGCAAACGCCTCAAGCTCTCGGTATTGGGCCATATCGAGCCGCAGCGTTCCGGCCACCTGTTTCATGGCTTTTACCTGTGCAGCGCCACCAACGCGTGAAACAGACAGTCCCACATTGATCGCCGGTCGAACACCGGCAAAAAACAGACCGGGCTCAAGGTATATCTGTCCGTCGGTAATGGAAATAACGTTGGTGGGAATGTAAGCGGAAACGTCGCCGGCCTGGGTCTCAATAATCGGAAGTGCGGTCAAGGAGCCGGCGCCAAGTTCATCGTTCATTTTGGCAGCCCGCTCAAGCAAACGAGAGTGGTTGTAGAAAATGTCACCCGGATAGGCCTCGCGTCCCGGCGGACGTCTTAAAAGAAGAGAAACCTGGCGATAGGCTGCAGCCTGCTTGGAAAGGTCGTCATAGATAATCAAAGCGTGCATTTTTTTGTCCCTGAAATATTCGCCCATGGCGCAACCAGCATAGGGAGCGATATACTGCAACGTGGCCGGATCACTGGCGCATGCCGCAACAATGGTGGTGTATTCCATGGCGCCATGTTTTTCCAGAATCGCATGGACCTGAGCCACCGTCGATTTTTTCTGTCCACACGCCACGTAAATACAATAAATGTCCGTATCCTTCTGAGCGAGAATGGCATCAACAGCCACAGCGGTTTTGCCGATCTGACGGTCGCCGATAATCAGTTCGCGCTGCCCGCGTCCTACCGGTGTCATGGCATCGACGGCCTTTAGACCGGTATAACAGGGTTCGTGTACGCTTTTTCGATCAATAACGCCTGGTGCCACCATCTCCACCCTGCTGAACTCTTTGGTCTCAATCGGTCCTTTTCCGTCTAAGGGTTCGCCAACCGCCGAAACCACTCGGCCAAGCACGGCTTCACCCACAGGAACCTGGGCGATTCTGCGTGTACGTTTGACAATATCTCCCTCTTTGATGTGAATGTCCTCGCCCATGATGGCAACACCCACGTTATCTTCTTCGAGGTTCAGCACAAGACCGAGAATGCCGCCCGGAAATTCAACAAGTTCCAGTGCCATGACTGCCTCTAATCCGTAAACCCTAGCGATACCGTCACCTACCGACAAGACCGTCCCGGTTTCACTTAACTCTACTTTCTTGTCGTAATCCGTAATCTGCTCTTTAATGATCTGACTTATTTCTTCAGCTCTTAATTCCATTATATGCTCTCACCCCTTTTTAATGATTCTCTCATATTGAGTAATTGTGATTTGATACTGCCGTCCAGAACCAGATCTCCTATTCTTGAAACAATCCCACCGATAAGGCTGGTATCTTGTTCCACTTGAAGGATAATATCTTTACCTGTCCTTTTGGACAGAGTTGTACGGATCTTTTCAACGGTCTCGGATGAAAGTTCTGAAGCCGAAACCAAACTGGCCCGTAAAACACCTTTTAGCTCGTCTGCCAGTTTCTGATAAAAATTATTGATGTCACTTAGAAAATCAAAGCGCCCCTTATCAAACAACAACAGCAGAAACGATGCAACGACTTTGGAGGCACCTACTTTATTAATAACGGTCTCTAAAACTTTTTTACGACCGGAAGCAGCATAAATGGGATTGCAAATCGCCTCTTCAAGCTCTTTTTCCTTGGCCATCAGTTTGGCAAATCCATCAAGTTCTTTTCCGTAAGTTTCAGCTTGGCCGTCCTCTTTACCGATAATCAAAAGTGCCTTGGCATATCGCCGTGCTATGGTTAAATTTTTCACTATGCCACCACCTTCTCTAAATATTCATCCACCAGTTTTTCCTGATCTTTGTCCGTAATCTTAGTTTTTAGGATCTCTTCTGACTTTTGCAGCGCCTTTTCCATGATCTCTCGCTGAAGTTCTAATTTGGCCTTTTTGAACTCATGATCTATGTTGCGACGGGCTTGCTCTTCCAATTTTTCAGCGGCTTTTTTCGCTTCATCGATGATTCTCGCTTTTGCCTCATTCCCCTGACGGATATAATCTTCGACGAGTTTTTCTGTCTCCTGTTCCAGTCTGGAAAATTTTTCGGTGTATTTCGCAAGCTGTTTTTCGGCCGCCTTTTTCTTCTCTTCGAGTTCGCTGAGCTGTTCTTTGATGCCGCTAATTCTCGAATTTAGTGCCTGAGATGCCGGCTTTCGCATAAGAAGGAAAAGACCGATGGCCAAAACTCCAAAATTCATGACCTTGTAAGTATCCGTTGCCACCCATCCTTTGGACTTGGCTTCGTTACCCGATGATTCCTCTGATGATGCAAAAGACAATCCAATAAAACAGAAGAAAAGCATCGTCATTATAACCATCATGATCGATCCTTTTTTAAAGATCCGTCGCATTAGGTTATTTTTAGGCCATTTTTTACAATTCATGTCCATTAAACAGCCCTCCCCAAAATTTTTTCACTTATGGCTTTTGCAAAAGTATCAATTTCTTTATTTAGAGACTCTCGAACATCCTGTGCATCTTGTGCAATTTTATCTCGAACTTCAGAAAGATTTGCCTGAGCCTTTTGATTAATTTGTTCTATGATCTTTTTTTCTTCCTCAGCCCCCTCTTTTAACAAGGCTTCTTTTTCATTTAATCCCCTCGCTCTGGCCTCTTTAATACCTGAAAGGAATGCCTCATCCTTACCTGCTGCGTCTTCATTCAGCTTTTCGATATTCTGCTCAAAACTGGTAATTTTTTCCTTTCTCTCAATGAGCATTTTCCGAATCGGCCGGTATAGAATGATGTTTAGTATCCATATGATAATAAGAAAATTGGCGATCTGTACAAAGAGCGACACATCAGGAATGACCGATATTGACGCGCCGAAAGCAGTCCCTGCAAACGACACGGAGGATAGGGCTAAAAACAGAATGAAAACGATATAATTTTTCAGGTTTAAACCGGAAATTTTCATATAAAGATCCTCCATCACCAAAACACGCAATCCAACTTTTTTTAATCGGAATTTTTTAAGAGAATTCTGTCCACTTATGTTTTTAACACGGCGGTCTATAGCATCAGCCATAAATGTTGTCAAAGGTTTTTTTTAATTTTCGACAGGCTTTTAGGGGGAATGAAAGTTTTTCAAATAATTATGTTTTCGTTTCAATAAAATTGTTCACACTTTCATGGAACATTTTCCATTAAATATGACTCCCTTTTCTATAAGAACCGCCTGAGACTGAATGTCTCCTTCAATACGTCCCGGCGGATAAACTTCAATTCTTTTTCCGGCATTGATCTTACCGTTCACCCTGCCCATTATGACGGCAACGTTAACCCTGATCTCCCCGTTAACAGTCGCCGTCTCTCCGACAATCAGCTTGCCGTGAGTGCTATTAATTTTTCCAATAACATTCCCTTCTATCCGAACCGTACTTTCAAAATCGACGGTCCCTTCGATGGTGGTGCCCGGTCCAAGCAACATGGTTATCGTGTCAGGTTTTTTTGTTTTTATCATACTCTCTCCCGAACTATAAAAATAATTATTATTTCAAATAGTTAACGCTGATTATTCATGTGAGTGATGCATTTTGCGGTTATTCAACTAGGAAGTGTCTCATACTGATGTTCAGCAAAAGACCGACACAAATCATTGTGGTAATGACCGATGAACCCCCATAACTGATAAACGGAAGCGTCACGCCGACAATCGGCATCAGTCCCATTGTCATAGCGATATTGATAAATACCTGCCAAAAGATCATTGCGGTAATCCCGACGGCAATAATGGTACCAAAGGGTTCTCGGCACCGATACGCTATGTTTAATCCCCAAATGATAAACATCAAAAAAAGACCTAAAAGGATAAAACCACCGATAAATCCCCATTCCTCGGCCAAAACAGAAAAAATAAAATCCGTGTGCTGTTCAGGCAAAAAGGCGAGTGCATTTTGAGTTCCTTTTAAAAACCCCTTGCCGGAAATCATACCCGAGCCGATGGCAATTTTAGATTGTATAACGTGATAACCGGCACCCAGAGGATCACGATCTGGATTTAAAAATGTCAATATTCGCCGCTTTTGATATCCTTTCAAGAAAAACCAAACCAACGGAACGGTTATGGTACATGAAGTGATGATACATAAAAGCGATCGTCTTTCAATTTTCACAAAAACGGTCATTGAACCGGCAATTAAAAGCACGATCATGCCTGTACCCAAATCCGGTTGTTTAACAATTAAAATAAAAGGAACTATCGCCAACACAAAGGGCGTAAACAATTCACGCAAATTGAGACCTCCGATATTGGCAAGCTTGGAATAATACCTTGCCAGAATGATGATAACAGCGATTTTGGCAAGTTCCGATGGTTGAATTGAAACGGGCCCCATCACAATCCAGCGTCGTGCTCCAGCCACGTATTTTCCGAACAGCAATACATATACTAAAAGGAATATAATCATTGCATAAATAATAGGGGCCCATCGATCCAACAACTTGTAATTAAAAAAAAGAGAAAAAATCATTGCCGCCAGTCCGATGCAATACCAGACCAATTGCTTAAAATACAGTATTTTTTGCGGTCCTGCCGTTGATGATGTAACTGCACTATAGAGCGTTAAAAGCCCCAGGCATACAATTAAGAATGTCAGACCCAGCAGGCCCCAGTCAAAATGTTTTACAAATCTGCGATCGATCATTGTTGTGTCCTACGGGTTACTGGCAACTTTCCGTTCTTCGGGTTTTGAGTTTTTATCATATCCAAAATACGTCTTAATGACTTCCATTGCGATGGGCGCCGCCGCGCTTGATCCATGACCACCATGCTCCACAATGACAGAAACTGCTATTTTAGGATCAGCAGATGGTGCATAAGCAATAAACCATGCATGTGATTTTAATTGGTGTGCCAGTTCTTCTTCAGACAGACCTCGTTCTTTGCTACGCCCAACCACCTGGGCCGTCCCTGTTTTACCACTAATATCGAGACCCTCAACACGGGCAAGCCATGCAGTCCCTTTTGGATTGTTAACAACCTCTTTGAGGCCCTCTTTTATAATTTCCAATGTTTTTTTACTAACAGGCAACTTACCGGCCAACTGTTTTTTCCTTTCAAGAATAACCGATCCTTCAGGTGAATAGACCGACTTGAGTATTAATGGCTTGTAAATATTCCCGCCATTTGCAACGGCTGATGCAAGAACAAGCATCTGCAAGGGTGTGGCGAGATCAAAGCCTTGTCCAATGGCCACCGAAAGCGTTTCTCCTCCCTGCCAGGCAACACCGGTACGACGCTTTTTCCATTCTGCCGTCGGAATGAGCCCCGCTGCTTCGTGATCCAGGTCAATCCCGGTAGGCGATCCCAAACCGGAAGCAATGGCATACATTGACAAACGATCTATACCCAGCTTCTGGCCGACTTGATAGAAATAGACGTCGCAGGATTCAGCCAGCGCTTTAATTATATTGACGTTGTCGTGACCTGCTGGTTTCCAGCATCTGTAAACGCGATTTCCAAATTTATAATATCCGGGGCAATAAAAGGTCGTTTTTTTATCGATGACGCTTTCCTCGAGGGCTGCAATTGCGGTAATGACTTTAAATGTAGATGCCGGAGGGTACTCACCATGGATAACTTTGTTTTCCAAAGGTCTTAACGGGTTGGAAACAAGGGCATCCCACTGGTCATGTGACATGCCGTCAACAAAAATATTCTGGTCAAACGAAGGAGAACTTGCCAGGGCAAGGATTTGGCCTGTTTGAGGATCCATGGCCGCCACGGCGCCGGCAACCCCTTCTAACAGTGCCTCAGCCTTTTTCTGAACATTTAAATCGATTGTCAAATAAAGGTTCTGTCCCGGCTGGGCGTCGACTGTTTTTAAAATTCTGACCACTTGCCCCATGACATTGACTTCAACTTGGCGCCCCCCTCTTTTTCCCTGAAGAAAAGACTCAAATATTTTTTCAACGCCAAACTTTCCGATATAATCGCCAACCCTATATTCTTGATATTCCTCCGAATTAAGTTCGTCAGCGTTTATTTCGCTCAAATAGCCAATGAGATGGGCGGCCGTCTGCCTTTCTATGTAATGTCGGCGAGGTTTTACATCGACAACAACCCCTGGAAGATCGAATTTTCGCACTTCTATGGCAGCCAAAGCATCCCGCCCGATATCCTTTTTCAAGAGTATCGGTTTATAGGATGAAACCGTTTTCTCGTTTTCAATCTTTGACAACAGTTCTGATTCAGGAACATGAATATATTTAGATAATTTTTTGACAGTCTGCTCAATCGGTTTGGCATCTTTTAACACAATATTAAGATCGAAGGACGGCCGATTATCAACAAGCAGTTTCCCATTACGATCAAAAATCATTCCTCTGGATGGATCGGTACTTTGCAGGCGAATACAATTGTTTTCCGATAATCGCCTCAACTCTTCACCATGAATCACCTGAAGATAAAACAAGCGCATAAAAATCAGACAAAAGGTTCCCGCAACACAAAACGCGATTCGAACCAGTCGTTGTTTGTACCAATCCTGATCGGCCGTTTTTAAATATTTGGTCAACGTGTTCCTCGATGAAATGTTTTTGTTGAATTCTTTTGAGTGTCGATTATAGATTTACGGATGCACACTTTTTAATCTTTCTTAGCAAATATTTCTTTATTCCATCGATCCCACCGACGATGCGAATAATTAAAAAACATCAGAAAAAGCGGGCCGGTGAATATGGCCCATAAAACCTGCACGATAATCGTGCTCACCATTGCTTCAGAAACCCGTGAACTTCGTTCAAACATGGCAGTGATCCCAATGAATATAGCATTCTCCATTAATACCCCCGCAGCAACAACAAATGGTAAAAGCAGGTTGTCACGGACATGCAGAAAGGTAATTGCCCATCGCACACCGATAAACAACCAGATATATGCTGTGATGTAAAGGCCGAAAGGCCCTCCGGAAATGATATCCATGAAAAAACCAAAAATAAAAATAATCACCATACTTTCACGAACGGAACGGAAGATACTCAAATAAATGACAAAGGGGGATAATAGATCATAAAATCTTTCAAACAAAGGCATATAAGGCATGACTGTCGTCTGAATGACGATCAGACAAAGGCATATAAGGATATGTAAGCAATACGTCATTGCTGAGGCTCAAATTCTTTCTTTTTGGGGTTCATCACAATCAGAACCTCTTCAAGTTTTTCAAAATCAACATACGGTGTAACGGCCACTTCCTGAAATATCCCGGATTTTGGCTTGACGATGGCCGAAACATACCCTACGGCAAGCCCTTTTGGAAAAACACCATCCAACCCGGATGAAACGACGATATCACCTAATTCAATATCATGTTTACGCAATACATATTTAAAAAGACATTGTCCTGCTGCGCCTCCTTTGATGATACCCCGTGCTCTATCATTTTGTACCAATGCATCCACTGAGCTGTTATGATCGATAATCAACAACACCTTAGAATAATTGGCGGATACATCCGTAACTTGCCCCGCGATCCCTTTGGGAACCACCACAGCCATACCTGTTTCAATCCCGTCGTTTTTGCCTTTATCGACGATAACGGTTTTAAACCAAGGGGAAGGATCCTTGCCGATGACTTGGGCCGAAAGAACCTGATCTGTTATCGTCCGCTTAAAATCCAGTAAATTTCGAAGCCGGGCATTGGAAAGCGTAAGTTCTTTGAGTTGGATGTTGTTTTCAAACGCTTTGTTTAGCGCTTTCTTATAATTATCATTCTCTTTCGCAACATTAACCATAAAAAAATAATGTCGCCAAATATCTCTTACAAAACGGATAGAACTGGTGGAAGCCTTCTGAAAAGGGGCGATTAAAGAAATAGCGATTCGTCCGGGTCTGTAATAAGAAATATAACGACGATTGAAAACAGAAAGGAGTATGATATTGACGGCAATCAGAACGATCACGCCAATAATCATTACCATCTTCTTCGAAAACATGTATCTACGGGATTACAACTTGCTTGAGGATTTCAATGCTATCAAGAGCTGCACCAGAGCCAAGCGCCACTGTAAGTAATGGATCCTCGGTTATCGTTATGGGAAGGCTGGTTTCCTCCCTGAGAAGCTTGTCCAAATTCTTTAATAGTGCGCCGCCGCCGGTCAATACAATTCCTCGATCGACAATATCGGCAGCCAACTCAGGCGGTGTTTGTTCCAATGCTATTTTTACGGTTTCTACTATGGCATCTATCTGTTCTGAAATCGCCACTCGGATCTCTTCCGAATCGATGGCCAAAATCTTGGGAATTCCTGATGCAAGGTCTCTGCCTTTGACTTCTATTGTTTCAAGATCCTGGGGCTCAGGATATGCATTTCCGATGGTCGTTTTAATGATTTCTGCGGTCCTCTCACCGATCAATAGGTTATATTTCCGTTTGATATAATGAATAATGGCAGCATCCATTTTATTGCCCGCCACCCGAATGGACCGGCTGTAAACGATTCCTGCAAGAGATATGACCGCAACTTCCGTGGTGCCCCCACCAATATCGACCACCATATTACATATCGGTTCGGTTATGGGAAGGCCGGATCCAATGGCCGCCGCCATGGGTTCTTCAATCAGAAACACTTCCCGCGACCCTGCCGATTCTGCCGACTCTTTGACAGCACGTTTTTCAACTTGTGTGATTCCTGACGGAACGGCGATCACAATTCTTGGACGTACAAAGGTCCTTCTGTTGTGGACCTTGTGGATAAAATGACGAAGCATTGCTTCGGTAACTTCAAAATCAGCAATAACGCCATCTCGCATAGGTCGAATGGCCACGATGTGGCCGGGTGTTCTTCCCAGCATATTCTTGGCCTCAAGCCCAACAGCCAAAACACGGTTTTTCATGCGACCATCCGTTCGGACCGCAACCACCGAGGGTTCATTCAACACAATACCTTTGCCTTTAACATAAACAAGCGTATTTGCCGTACCCAAATCAATGGCAAGATCATTGGAAAAAAAACCAAGTAGTTTATCTAAAAATAGAGCCATAACCCCTCATTTTAACACGCTAAAAGTTTATATGCCTGTTTTTATCAATCTTAATATTATCCTTATAATCTTTGAAATGAGCCGGATGTTAAAAGATGTTATAAAATATTTTAAAGTATCAAAATTGTTCTATCATGACAAGAAAATTATCATACGATTTATCTTTTTAATTGGGGTATACCTTTTAAATAACAAAGTGTCAGAATTGATATAAAGCAATAATTATGCCAATTAATATTTCGGTAATCGGCCAACCGAAAAATTTTCCATGACCGCATCATGTAATTTCGGTCTGAAAGCTTTTATTCGGTTATTATCCCGGGATGGATGGATGCGATTGGTCAACAGAATAACAATAATTTCTTGATCCAGATCCATCCAAAAAGATGTGCCTGTGAACCCCAAATGTCCCACGGTTTTATTTGAAAAATGTCTGCCGCAGCTCGATCCCTTTGAAGAAGGGGTGTCAAAACCTAATGCTCGGCCGTCTTGCTTGTTTACACTTAAAAAGCGTCGGGTTAAATCCGTATCAAACACACCTTTTGAAATAGATCCTTGATAGACAGCCATCAGCTCGGCCAAAAGATCAAAAACGCCACCGGCCGTTCCGAAAAGACCGGCATGCCCTTCGACACCGCCCACTGAATAGGCGTTGTCATCATGAACAACCCCCTCCAACAGGATGCCCCGCCATGGACATTTCTCGGTAGCGGCAAATTCCGCATCAGGCGGCTTTTTATCAACCGGCAAAAAAAACAGCGTTTTAAGACCCAAAGGTTTATAAATATTTTCCGTAACAAAATGATCCATACGAATTCCTGCCACCTCTTCAATCACCCAGCATAGCACCATAAATCCGATGTCGCTATATACGACCTGATGACCGATGGGATGGATAAGCGGTTCTTTGATCAGAAAATTCCTCAAGGCAATTTTTCTTTGCCCGGGTTCCGATTTTTTTACCAATTTATAATAGGGACGATAATCCGGAAATCCTGAATTATGATACAGTAGATTTTTGACCCGGATCTTTTCTTTATCGGAGTTTTTAAATAAAGGTAAAACAGTTCCCAGATGGTCCTCTAAATTCAATTTGGACTGTTGGATCAATTCCATAACTGCGAGGGTCGTGGCCAGTGGTTTGGTCAGAGACGCGAGATCGAAAACCGTTTTTTGGGTCATTTTGCGGCCGGAAAAAAGATTGGCATCACCGTAAGCTTCAAAAAAAACAATGTTGCGATCCTTCGAAACCAAAAGGACGCCGCCGGGGAACACATTGTTCGCAACGGCATCTTTCATCAAACGGTTAACATGCTTCATTGTCCCATCGCGGCAAATGTTATTTTTGATAAAGGTATTCCCTCGCCATATATTTTTTTCAAGGCGATATGAATTTTTAATAAGATTAATTCAGCACCTATGCCACCGTGGCAGGTTCGTGAAACAGCAGCTTTTTACTCTCCGTATCGAGTGTTGCACCCAACCCCATTGGAATCGTCAGATTATGTTTACCATGACCGATGTCAAAGCCGGCCAAAATCGGAATATCCATATCTTCAAATATATTGCCAAAATTTTCGACGATCTCATTAAGAGGGCCACATTCTTCAAAGGCACCTAAAACCAAGCCGGCAAGACCGTTAAAACATCCGGCGAGTTTCATCTGTGTCAACATTCTGTCGACTCGGTAGGGCATCTCTCCCACATCTTCAAGGAACAGAATTCTTCCGTTAAGCTTCGGAGCATAAGTCGTCCCCACCAGATGGCACAACGTGGTCAGGTTCCCTCCGACCACGAGACCTGAACACACGCCCGATTTGATCACCAAACCGTTTTCAGTTGTCAGCTCAACTGTTAAAGGGGATGTCATCACCATCTGAAGCGCTGTCAGGGTCTTTTCAGTGGCTTTTGCCAGCGTGGTCACCACAGGTCCGTGAAAGGTCACCAGAGAGCACCGGTCATAAAGCACAGACAAAAGCGCCGAAATATCGCTAAACCCCAAAAAGATTTTGGGATGTGTTCGAATGGTCTCAAAATCGAGAAACGAAAGAATGCGCATGCTCCCGTATCCGCCTCTGGCACAAACAATCGCCTGAACCGTTGGATCGGCAAACATTCGATTCACCTGATCCGCCCGCTGGATGTCGGAGCCGGCCAAAAATCCATGTTTTTGAAAAATATCTTCATTAAAAAACGTTTGAAACCCCATGGATTCCAAAACCGTCTTTCCTTTCATGAATTTATCCGGATCAAACGGACCGGCCGGCGCAACAATGCCGATGGTGTCGCCCGGCTTCAGGCGAGGGGGCCTGATCGAATTTTTTTCCTGGCCTTGCATGTCATCTCCGTTTTTTAAGAACCACGTTGATTGAATAAAACGTTCTTTTTATTCAATCGTCAACAAAATTTTGACCCCATGCTGAAATATCTTATCAATTATCCACAACATATCGTACCCAACCAAATTATCACCCATTTTCACCCAAGGTTCAGGTCATATCTTGACATCGTATATCCGAAGTGTTAATCATCTTCTTATCGTCGGGGCGTGGCGCAGTCTGGAAGCGCACTTGAATGGGGTTCAAGGGGTCGGAGGTTCAAATCCTCTCGCCCCGACCAA
>Ga0209536_100005262_pt1 | contig 20195 bp, 27 predicted proteins | sample DeeMarSeWOR28_12_FD_187461 | JGI IMG/M metagenome (GOLD analysis project Ga0209536, IMG submission 187461) | Marine sediment microbial communities from White Oak River estuary, North Carolina - WOR-2-8_12 (SPAdes) (version 2) | ecosystem: Environmental > Aquatic > Marine > Intertidal zone >...
CGATTGGAGGAACACAATGATCGCCCGCACCTGGCACGGCGTTGTGCCACTCGAGACGGCGGACGCCTATCGCGGCTATCTGTTCCGCACCGGCGTCCCGGACCTCCGCGCAACCCCCGGCAATCTCGGCGTGCACGTGCTCCGTCGCCGGGAGGGAGCATACGCACACTTCCTGCTGATCTCCTGGTGGGAATCGGCCGAGGTGATTCGGGCATTCGCGGGCGAGGACGTGGAGCGCGCGCGTTATTATCCGGAAGACGCCGAGTACCTCCTCGAGCTGGAGCCGACCGTGACGCACTACGACGTGCTCGATGAGCCGCGGGAGCGGAACCCCGAGGCGGGGCCGTGACCGGCGTGACCGTACGCGCACGATTGAGTTTCCCTCATGCCCCGCTGGCCCTTGCCGCACTGATGCTGCTGCCATCCTGCAACGCCCGCGACGAAGGCTCGCCGGCAGGCCCCGCCGCGCGCCTCGCAACGCTGCTGGCGGACTACGATGGTGCCGGCCGTCCGGGGGCATGCGTGCTCGTCCGCCGCCGGGGGACGGTCGCGTACGAGCGGTGCTTCGGGATGGCCGACTTGGAGGCCGGCACCGCAGCCGCGCCCGTCACGGACTTCCGGCTCGCGTCGCTGACCAAGCAGTTCACTGCCACCGCGATCCTCGGGCTCGTGGCGGCGGGACAGCTCGAGCCCCGGACCTCCTTGCGGGAGGTGTTCCCGGATTTTCCGCCGTACGGAGATTCGATCTCGATCCATCATCTCCTCACCCACACGTCGGGACTGATCGACTACGAAGACCTGATGCCCGCGGACGACACGACGCAGATCCGGGATGCGGGCGTGCTGGCCCTGATGACGTCGCAGGATTCGACCTACTTCCCGCCGGGCTCCGAGTTCCGCTACAGCAATTCCGCGTATGCCGTGCTCGCCATGGTGGTCGAGCAGCTGAGCGGGGAGCCCTTCGGGACGTACCTCCGTGAGCACATCTTCGAACCGCTGGGCATGGCGGGGACCGTGGCACACGAAGAGGGCGTGACCGTGGTCCCGCACCGCGCCTACGGGTACTCTCGCGAGGACGGCGGCTCCTGGCAGCGCACCGATCAGAGCACCACCAGTGCGGTGCTGGGCGATGGGGGGATCTACACGTCGCTCGACGACATGAACCGCTGGCTGGCCGTGGTCGAGGGACGGGATACGCTCCTCGCCCCCGCCGTGCTCGCCGCCGCGTTCTTGGAAGCGACGCTGGCCGACGGCCGTGGAGCGGGCTACGGCTACGGCTGGTATCTCGACACGTATCGCGGCCACCATCGCTGGCGGCACAGCGGCAGCACGATCGGGTTCCGCAACGAGGTGCAGCACTTCCCGGACGACGACCTCACGGTGCTCTTCCTCTCGAACCGCAACGAGATCGCGCCGGGCCTCGCCGACGCGATCGCCGACGTGTTCCTCGGAGAGCGAGACGAACCGTGAGTGCCCGGTCCAGGGACGACGGCATGTTGCCGCCAGCCACCGACCGGGTGACTATCCAGTGACCCACTCGCGGGACACTGCGATGCATCGAATCCTCAGCGGACTCTTCCTTGCCGGACTCCTCGCCTGCGGTGGCGGTGCGCCGGCGGACCGACCCCAGACCCCCGAAGCCCAGCGCGCCCGCGACAGCGTGCTCGGCGCGTCGGACCTCCCGGGCGCACAGGGAGTCCAGCGCGCTCTGGAGGTCGCCGACTCCGCCGCGGCCCGTCGGGCGCGGGAAGACTCGATCGCGGCTCTGCGTTGAGCACGCCAACCGGCCGGTGTTGGGCGTCTTGACAATAGTCGTGATAACAGCTATTCTGCGTCATGGTCAGCAAGCTTCAGGCGGAGATCAGGCAGCAACGGCCCTTCCGGTCGCGCGAGGCTGAGGCGCTGCTGAACGTCCTCCGCACCGCCGATGCCCTGACGCAGCGACTGGCGGAGGCCCTGAAGCCGTTCGGACTCACGCCGAGCCAGTACAACGTGCTGCGAATCCTGCGTGGTGCGGGCGCCGAGGGCAGCCGGTGTGGAGAAATCGCCGAGCGGCTGGTCGCGCACGATCCGGACGTCACGCGCCTGCTCGACCGGCTCGAGCGCTCGGGGCTGGTGACGCGGGCCCGGGATGCGGAGGACCGACGGGTCGTTCGCACGACGATCACCGCGCGCGGCCTCGCCGTGCTGAAGGTCGCGGACGGCCCAGTCGACGCGGTCGCCACGACGCACTTCAGCCGGCTCGGAGTACGTGAGCTGGGACAGATGATCGCGGCCCTGGAGGCCGTGAGGGCGGCTCGGCAGGACCACTGATCGCGGCCGGCAGCGGCCGCCGATCGTTGGGTGAATATTCGTTATCACGACAGTCGTTTAACAGAAAAGGAGCACACCATGCAGTGGAATCTCGACGCGAGTCACAGCAGCATCGAATTCGGCGTGCGGCACATGGGCATCTCGACCGTGCGCGGTCGCTTCACGAAGTTCGAGGCGAATCCCGAGCTGAACGAGGCCGGCATTCTCACGGGCGTGTCGGCGACGATCGACGTCGCGAGCATCGATACGGGCGTCAAGCAGCGGGACGATCATCTGCGCTCGCCCGACTTTTTCGATGCGGCGCAGTACCCGACGATGGAGTTCCGCTCGACCGAGGTGGAGCATTTGGACGGGCGCAGCTACCGCGTGACCGGGGATCTCACGATGAAGGGCGTCAGCAACACCGTCACGCTCGAGGTCGCGGTGAGCACGCCCGTGAAGGACCCGTGGGGGAACGAGCGGGTCGCCGCCGAGGCGACGGGCAAGCTCGATCGCACGAAGTGGGGTCTCAAGTGGAACCAGGTGCTCGAGGTCGGGTCCCTGCTCGTTGGCGAGGAAGTGAAGTTCACGATCGCCGTCCAGGCGGTGGCGCAGGTGCCGGCCACGGTCTGACGCAGTGCCGGTCCGCAGCAGCGTGCGCCGGGTGACGCCCACGGTCGGCGTTGCCCGGCGCTCGTCTTGCGGGTCCGAATCCCCCCCGACAGCTTCGAGGTGGCGGGGGCGAGGGGAGGCTCCGAGACGATGATCGGGAGCGACGATCCCGGGAGGCCGGTCGCGCAGCGACGAGCGTCCCGCAAGCTGTTGACGCTCGTGGCGGCGCGCATGGTCGCGGGGGTCCTCGTCACGGGGACGATGCTCCTTCTGGCGGCCGGCACTCCCGCGTGGCCGGGTGCCTGGGGCCTCCTCGTGGCGATGCTCGCCGGGTACATCGTGTTTCTGGTCGGGGTTGTATGGCGGCACCCCGACCTGATCGAGGAGCGCATCACGTCCGATCGGGCGGCGGGCGTGAAGCCGTGGGACCGGCCGATCGTGGTCGCCGCCGCCATCGTGCTGCCCCCACTCGTATGGCTGGTGGCCGGCTTCGACCGTCGCTACGGCTGGTCGCCTCCCTTCGCCTGGCCCGTCATCACCGTCGCAGTTGCGGCGTTTGCCGGGAGCAGTCTCCTCACCTATTGGGCGATGGCGTCGAACCGGTTCTTCTCGGCGCTCGTGCGCATCCAGCACGAGCGGGGACACGCCGTCGCCGACCGTGGCCCCTACGCGTTCGTGCGCCATCCCGGTTACGTCGGCGCAATCGGCACCAGCCTGGCAACGCCCGTCGTGCTCAGCTCGATCCCCGCCCTCGGTATCGGCCTGCTCATCGTGGCACTGTTCGTGATTCGCACGGCGCTCGAGGACCGGACGCTGCACCGCGAGCTGGACGGGTACGAGGCGTACGCCGCCCGGGTACGCTGGCGGTTGCTCCCCGGCGTGTGGTGATCACCGCCCAGCGTCCGCCGTTACTGGGAGCGCTTCATCTCCCTGATTCGGGCGCGGGCACGAGATGAAACTGCAACTCGAGCTGGATCTCGTCGTCGACACTCAGCACCACCGCGACCCGGGGCTTGGTCAGCTCGAAGTCATCGAACGTGAACCGCGTCACCGCCGTGCCGAGGAAGCCGCCCTCCACGGGCTCGACGCTGACCTGCCACGTGGTGGGCCGCGTGATCCCACGCACGGTCAGGTCGGCGACCAAATCGAAGCTCATGGTGCCGGACGACGGCAGCGGCCAGGGGAGCCCGCGCAGCTCGGTCGGGATCAGCTCTGCGGTGGGATACTGCTCGGTCTCCAGCAGCCGGCGCTGCACGTACCCGTCGCGCCGTTCCTTGTCGCTCTTGAGCATCGTGAGGTCGACGAGGAACGATGACTCCTCGGACACCACCGCTCCCTCAGCGTCGATCACGATGCCACCGGTGACCCCCTGAGTCACACCAACGGCGTCGTTCGGAAAGTCGACTCCCGCCAATTGCTCCCGCACCCGGTACCGCGCCTCGTTGCCTTCGTCGGCAACCACGAGGTGGATGCGCGCATCCGCGGCCTGGCGCGTCTGCCGGACAGGGGGGGCCGCCGTCCGCGCGCCGTCGGCCGTCGACGCTGTGCCGGCCACCGCCATCACACCGGCAAGGCCAACCGTGATTGCGATGCTGAATGTCGTCATCGCCGACTCCTCGCTATGCTTCGCTCGTGCCGCGTTCCGATTGGCCGGGGGCAAGGACCGCCGTACGAGTCGCGTCCTGCGCCCCGGAAGAACACAATTGCGCTCGAACGTCGGAATATCGAAGGTCTCAGGAGCGCGTGGGAGTGGGCGGCGGTCGCCGGGGCAACGCTGGATGCGACTGGAGGCACGGAGTGGCGCGTCGTACGCAAAACCCCACACGGACCCTCGCCGTGCTGGTCGCGGCGAGCGGCCTCGTCGCCTGCGCCCGGCCCGCCGCCGAGCCTCCCGTGACGGAGGGACTTCTCCCCGTCAACGGCACCGAGCTGTACGTGAAGCGGGTCGGCAGCGGCGATCCCATCGTCGTCGTGCACGGGGGTCCGGTGCTCGAGCACGGTTATCTGCTACCCCACTTGCAGCCGCTCGCGAAAACACACCAGTTGATCTTCTTCGACCAGCGCCTCAGCGGCCGATCGGCGGGACAGGTGGACAGCGCCAGCGTGCGGCTGGCGACGTTCGTCGAGGACATCGAGGCGCTGCGGCTCTCGCTCGGGCTCGACCGGATGGTCCTCCTGGGGCACTCCTGGGGCGGCCTCCTCGCCTTGGAGTACGCCATCCGTCACGGGCGTCGCCTGACCGCCCTCATCCTGCTGGATCCGATGCCACCGAGCACGTCCCTCTGGCAGAAGGAGGAGGCCATCCTCGCCACTCGCATCACCGCCGAGGACAGTCTCGACCTGGCGGCGCTCCGGGCAACCGAGGCGTTCGCGAACCGCGATCCCCAAGCCGTCGAGCAGGCTTTGCGCATCTCATTCCGACCCCAGTTCCACAACCGGGCCCTGGTCGGCGACTTGAAGCTCTACGTCCCGGAGGATTACGGGGAGCGCAGCCGTCAGTTCGGCTACATGCTGGCGGATTTGATGGACTTCGACCTGCTCGACAGCCTCACCGTGGTGAACATGCCCACGCTGATCCTGTACGGATCCGACGAGCCGGCGGCGGAGTTGAGCGGTGCGGCGCTCGCCGCCAGGATTCCCCACGCCCGGCTCGTCACGATCGGCGGCGCCGGTCACTTTCCGTTCATCGAGCAACCTTCCGCGTTCCTCGCGACGGTGCGCGCGTTCCTGGACGAGGCGGGTGCTCCCCACTGACCGAGTCCGCGCCCCGCTTGCGCCACCCACCGGAGAGCCCCCAAGCTTATCCGTTGACCGATGACCTCGACATCGACTTTCTCCGAGGCGGATGGGTTCGCCGCCTGGTGGCCTCGCATGCCTCCGATGATTCGACTTGCACTCCTGCTCATGCTCGCGGCCCTCACGTTCTACTCGGTCGGGGTATGGAGCGAGCGGATCACGGGATACCTGCGTCCGTGGCACACGGTGATGTTCTGGATCGGCTTCGTGTGCGATACGAGCGGCACCGAGGTGATGCGCCGGCTGGCCGGGGGCTTCGAGCTGAGCTTCCACATGGCGACCGGGATCACGGCGCTCGCGCTGATGCTGGCCCACGCCGTGTGGGCGACGGTCGTGCTCGCGCGGCGCGACGAGCGCTCGATCCGCACCTTCCACCGGATCAGCGTGGTCGTGTGGGCGATCTGGCTCGTCCCCTTCGTGACGGGCCTCTACGTCAGCGGGAAGGCGCATCTGTGAGCACGGGCAGCCGACGGCGCGGCGATCGACGGTGACCCCGGAACCCGCCGAGCGGCCCATCGACCCGAGGGTCGACATCGGACACGTCCATCTCAAAGTGGCCGATCTCGAGCGCTCGCTCGCCTTCTACTGCGGCGTGCTGGGCTTCCAGTTGGTGCAGCGCTACGGAACCGGAGCCGCCTTTGTCAGCGCGGGCGGCTATCACCACCACATTGGCCTGAACACCTGGGAGAGCCTCGGCGGTTCGCCTCCGCCCCCGGGCTCCACCGGACTGTACCACGTCGCCATCCGCTACCCCGACCGGCGGACGCTCGGGGACGCCCTCCGCCGGCTGCGAGCGGCAGGGATCGATCTCGACGGCGCTGCCGATCACGGCGTGAGCGAAGCCCTCTACTTGCGTGACCCCGACGGCAACGGTATCGAACTCTACCGGGACCGGACTCGGACGGAGTGGCCGCGAGCCGCGGACGGCGCCCTTGTGATGCACACCGCACGGCTCGACCTGCGATCGCTGCTCGCGGCTGCCGGTGAGCGGGGGCCACCGGATCCCTGAGCGCTCGGCAGCGCGCCGTGCCTGCCGCATCATCCACCGTGAGGAGCATGCAATGAAGGCCGTTCGCTACCTCGGCCCGAAGCAGCCGTTCCGGCTTGAAGACGTCCCCGTGCCGGAGCCGGGCACGGGCGAGGTCCGCGTGCGGATTCGTGCGGCCGGCATGTGCCATACGGAACTGCACTTCGAGTCGGGCCTCCTCAACCTCGGTGTGGCCCCCCTCACGATGGGGCACGAGATCGCCGGGGAGATCGACCGCGTCGGCCAAGGGGTCGAGGACGCCCGGGTCGGAGAGCGCGTGCTGGTCTACTACTACGCCGGGTGCGGCGCGTGCGAGTGGTGCGCGGCCGGGCAGGAAAACCTCTGTGGCCGGCTCCGGGCCGAGTATGGGTTCTTCAACGACGGCGGCTACGCCGAGTACATCGTGGTGCCGGCACGGAACGCCGTCGCGCTGCCGGACGGCGTCTCGCTGGAAGAGGCGGCTCCCATAGGATGCAGCGTGACCACGGCCGTGCACGCGTGCTCGCTGGCAGCTGTCGCCGACGGTGACGTCGCCGTGGTTTACGGAGTCGGAGCGGTGGGGTACGGACTGATTCAGGTCGCGGCGCTGCGAGGGGCCCGAGTGATCGGCATCGGCCGTGCGCGCGCGAAACTCGACCAGGCACTGGCGTTCGGCGCGAGTCACGTCATCGACGCCGCCGAGGTGCCGGACGTGGGGGCGGCCGTGCGCGACCTCACCGGCGGCCGGGGTGCGGATGTCGTGTTCGAACTCGTCGCGACGCGGGACACGATGCCGCACGCGACCGCGATGCTCGCGAAGCGGGGAAGACTCGTGTTCATCGGCTACTCCGAGGACAGCTACGACGTTCACCCGATCCAGCTGGTCATCAACGAAGCGGCGGTCATCGGGTCGGTAGGCAATACGATAGCGGAGTTGCAGGAAGCGATCGAGCTGGTCGCCTCGGGTAAGGTGAGGACCCTGGTGGACCGCACCCTTCCCCTCTCGCAGTGGGAGGAGGGCCTCGGCGCTCTCCGCGAGGGTCGGCTGCTCGGACGCGTGGTGCTCGAGCCGTAACGCGAGGAGCCTGTGATGCAGCGACGGGATTTCAATCGCATCCTTCTGGGCGCCGCGGCCGGCACTTCACTCGGTTTCCGGCCGTGGCAATCCACACTCCGCGTCGACGGCGCGCGACTGAACGCGCATCTGCAGGCGCTCGCCGAGGTTGGCAAGAACCCGCAGGGAGGCGTGAGTCGCGTCGCCTACAGCGATGCCGACCTGGAAGGTCGCGCGTATGTGACGGGACTGATGCGGGCAGCGAAACTCGACGTGTCCATCGACGCTGCAGGGAACATCGTGGGCAGGCGCGCCGGTTCCGACGACGCCGTCCGGCCGCTCTGTATGGGCTCGCACATCGACTCGGTGCCCGAAGGCGGCAACTACGACGGCGATGTCGGTACGATGGCAGCCATCGAGGTGCTGCAGACCCTGGCCGAGGCCGGCGTCGTCACCCGCCATCCCCTGGAGGTGATAGTCTTTCAGAACGAGGAAGGCGGCACCATCGGCAGCGGGGCGATGGCGCGAGGACTGACGGCGCGGCAGCTGGCGCTCGTCGGCCACAGCGGCAAGACGGTGCGCGAGGGCATCGCGTTCATCGGCGGCGATCCCGACCGCCTCGAAGCGGCGCGACGCGAGCCCGAATCCGTCGCCGCCTATCTCGAGCTCCACATCGAGCAGGGAGGCGTGCTCGATGCCGACGGTTTCGACATCGGGGTGGTCGAGGGGATCGTCGGCATCCGCGACTGGGACGTCACCGTCGAGGGCGTCGCCAACCACGCCGGCACGACGCCGATGGACCGACGGCACGACGCGCTGCTGGCGGCGGCCCGGTTCGTGGAGACCGTCGATGCGGTCGTCCGGAGCGTGCCGGGGCGGCAGGTTGGCACCGTCGGCAAGATGCGGGCGCTCCCCGGCGCGTACAACGTGATCCCGGGCGTCGTACAGACCAGCCTCGAGCTGCGGGACCTGGATGCCGCGAAGATCGCAATGCTGTTCGAGCGCATCCGGGGTGAAGCGGAGAGAATCGCCGCGTCGAGTGGAACCCGGTTCACATTCATGGAGACGAACGCCGTCGAGCCAGCGCGGTGCGACCCCCGGATCCGTGATGTGATCGACGCCGCGGCTCGGGAGCTCGATCTGCGCACGCTCTCGATGCCGAGCGGGGCGGGACACGATGCCCAGGAAATGGCGACCCTCGGACCGATCGGCATGGTCTTCATCCCGAGCATCGGGGGCGTGAGCCACTCGCCCCGCGAGTTTTCCCGCCCGCAGGACATCACGAACGGCGCGAACGTCTTGCTGCACGCACTGGTGGCAGTCGATCGACTCGAATGAGCGCGTGCCGTCCAGGCCGAGGAAGGGCGACTGAAGAACCCCGCACTCCGCGCGCGCATCGGTCTCGGGTTCATCGCCGGCGCCGGAGTCATGTCCATGCTTTTCGCTTGCCGACACGTCGCCGTACACAAAGACGGTTCCCTGTGCGATACTTCCCGCTCCGATTGCCAGGATGTGAAGGTGTGCGATGTTTTCTTTTCACGCATAGAGGGTTCGACATGAAGATCATCCACGTGACGCTTCTCTTCGCACTGGCGGGAGGCTTGACTGCCTGCGAAAAGCCGGAACCTGCCACCGAAGCAGCCGCGGAGACGCAGGCGACTGACGCACAGGTGACGGAGGCCGAGCCCGGCTTGTTCGCAACAGCCGCGCTGAGCGCCGATTCCGCGATTGCCCTTGCGAAGGCCAACACTCCGGGACGCATCGTCAAGGCCGAACTGGAGAATGAAGACGGGGCCCTGATCTACTCCTTTGACATCGCCGTGACCGGACAGGAAGGGATCACCGAGGTGCATGTGGATGCCCAGACGGGGGCGATCGTCAAGGTCGAGCACGAGGAAGGCGCGGACGTCGAGGAAGCTGGCGAGACCGGCGAGACCCCGCGCTGACCGTCGCGTGATGCACGTTCCACTCGCCCAGCGGGCGAGCTGTACCCGATGGCCGTCGCCGCGGTCGTCGGATGCGGCGCGCCACCTGCCAACGAGCCGGATCAATTGGCCTTCGTCTCGGATCGCGACGGCGAGAATCTCGATGGGTTCCTCACGACCCTGGATACCACATACGTCCGCAACCTCCCGCGGCATCCGTCGCTCGAGTGGGGACTGGCCTGGTCACCGGACGGAAGCAAGCTCCTCGTCGGAACGGACCGAGACGGCAACGCCGAGGTCCATGTGATGAACGCCTATGGGAACGATCCGCGGAATCTCACGAACCACCCGGCGGGCGACGGCAGCGCGTCCCGGTCGCCGGAAGGTCGAGAGATCGTGTGTGTGTCGGACAGAGACGGTGAAAAGCGGGAGCTGTATCTGAGGCGCACCGACCGGCCGCGACGAGGTCGCCGAGTGGAGGCCGAGATGAACGGGAGCGGAGTGCTGTGCGCGAGCAGGGACGACTGACATGTCCAAGTGGCTGGCGCTGATCGGCGCGACCGGCGGCGGCGCGCTGGGCTGGTGGGTTGGATCGGCCTTGGGCTTCTTCGGTGCGTTCGTTCTGTGTGTCCTCGGAACGGCGGCCGGGACGTATGCCGGCCGGCGGCTCGCGCGACACTACCTCGTCTGACACGCGGGGCGGCATGCCGCTATCCGTGAGAGAGTAGTCGGTTATCCGGGTTCTCTGTCGCATCCTGGCGCTTGCCGCGCGCCGTACAATTCCGGATGATTCGAGCATCGCCGCGTGACCGCCTCACCTCCATGAGGTGTTCCGCCACGGCGGAAGGGTCACCCGCGCGGATCTTCCGCGTGATGGTATCTCGGACCGGTGGAGCGCCCGGAGGTGTTCCATGCTGACGTTCAGCGATTCCCTGCCTTTGCCCCCTCACCATCCGGAACACCGGGAGGCGCGCGACCGCCGGCAACTGCGGCACGCACACGTCGTCGCGGCCTTCGCCGCGGTGGGCTGCCTCGTGTGCGGCGCCTGCTCGTCCGACGAAGGACCCGATGGAGGAGGCGACATCCCCGCGAACACGATGGAGTACGTCGTGTTCTCGTGGAACGACCTCGGGATGCACTGCCTCAACCCGACCTACGATCAGGCCGTGATCCTGCCGCCGTACAACACCGTGTGGGCCCAGGTGATCAGGCGCGGCAACCCGCCGGAGATCGTGACGGCCGGTCTCACCGTGGAGTACCGCATCGTCGACAACACCTACTCGTACGGGAAGACCGACGCCTACGGCGGCGACTTCGCGCAGTTCTGGGACAACGCACAGGCGCTCTTCGGCGTTGCACTCGCGCACGACAAGGGTCTGAACCTCGAGGATCCCGGCATCAGCAACGGGCTCTCGGGCATCATGGTCCTGAAGGGTGATCACTTTCAGGTGAACGGCATCCCGATAGTGCCCGTGAACGACGCGGGACAGTGGAACCCCTATCAAGTGATCGAAGTCACGGTCAAGCAGAACAACGCCGTCCTCGCGCAGACGCGCGCCACGGTGCCCACGTCCGACGAGATCAACTGCGCCAGGTGCCACGGCGCCGCCGATCCGTTCGGCGACATCCTCACCAAGCACGACCAGTTGCACGGCACCACGCTGGTCAACCAGAAGCCGGTGCTCTGCGCGAACGGGGCGTGTCACACGAGTCCCGCCCTCGGCCAGGCAGGCGAGGGCGCCGACGGATACCTGTCACAGGCGATCCATGCCGCCCACGCCGACCGCAACGCCACTTGCATGGACTGCCACCCCGGCGCCGTCACCAAGTGCAGTCGGAGCCTGGCCCACACGGCGGCGGACGGCAATTGCATCACCTGTCACGGTTCGATTCAACAGGTCGCCTCCAGCATCGAGAACGGCCAGCGCGTGCCGTGGGTGGACGAGCCGACCTGCGCCAGCGCGGGCTGCCACGCCGGCGTCAGCGAAGTCGGGTCGCAGGACAACCTGTACCGCAACACGACCGGCCATCACGGCGTGTACTGTCCCGCGTGCCATGACAGTCCGCACGCGATGTACCCGAGCCGCGAAACCACGGACAACTACCAGCCCGTGCAGTATCAGTCGGTGGCCACCACCATCGGTACCTGCGGGGTCTGCCACGGCAGCTCGCGCGGCGAGGGTGCGGGGGGTGAGTTCGCGGAGACGCACGGTGGCACGGGCGGTGTGCCCAATGCCTGCCGCGTTTGCCACACGGTCGTCCCGACCAACACCGGCGACTGGCCGCACGCGTATACGTGGAAGGCGCGCTGACCCCCCTTCGGCGGCGGGAGGGATCGGGCCGGCGGCGCTGAGCTCCGCCGGCCCGATCTGCTTGCGGGCGAATCCCATGCCATCTCTCGTGCGTAGGGCGGGCAACACGACGAACCATCCCGCGAGAGGTGCACCATGGGCGCATTCCTGATCGCCCTGCTCACGAGCGTCGCGCAGACCGCTGGCCCTTCACCCGCGATCGTCCAACGTGCCCTCGACCTCGAGGTCCGGCTCGACTACGACGCAGGCACCGTCACCGGCACCGCACGGATCACCGTCGAGAACGTGGGGTCGGAGCCCCTCGACTCGATCCCGCTGCTCCTCGGGCGGCTGATGACCGTGTCGGTGGTGCGGGACGCCGACGGCGCGCCAATCCCGTTCACCCAGGACGTCGTGACGTTCGAGGACTGGCCCAGCTATCAGGTCAACCGCATCCGGGCGGTCCCGCGCACGCCGGTCGCTCCCGGAGCGCGGGCCGTGCTCGCCGTCCACTACGCCGGCACGCTCGTCGGGTACACCGAGACCGGGATGCGGTACGTGCGGGATCGCATCGACCACGAGTTCACGATCCTCAGGACGGATGCGCTCGCCTTTCCGAGACTCGGGGTCACCAACGCGAGGGCCTCGCGTGCCATGCCGCGAAGCGACTTCCGGTTCGGGGCGCGCGTGACCGTTCCGCAGGGCCTCGTGGTGGCGACGGCCGTGCCGGAGACGGAGCGTGTCACCGACGGTGACGACGTCACCTGGGTGTTCGTGGGTCGCGAGCCGGTTCCATTCCTCAACATCACGGTCGCCCCTTACCGCACGCTCGGCAAAGGAGGCCTCCGGGTGTTCCACTTCGCGGAGGACGAACACGGCGCGCTCGCGGTGCTGGACGGCATCGAGCGGGCGATCTCCCTCTACACCGGTTGGTTCGGCCCGCTCGCTCGCCCGCCGGCCCTCACCGTGATGGAGATCCCGGAGGGATGGGGATCGCAGAGCAGCCTCGCCGGCGGCATCATCCAGACCGCCGACGCGTTCCGCGATCCGCGCGCGATGCCGCAGGTGTACCACGAGATCGCGCACCTCTGGCATCCCCTGGACACCGACGCGCCGCCGGTGCGCTGGAACGAGGGACTCGCCACGTTCCTCCAATGGCGCGTCACCGCCGCACTCGACTCGACCGTCGCGCTCGCCGAGGCAATGGACCGCACCGCCGCCCGCCTGCTCCAGCGGCTCACCCCGGAACAGCGGACCGTCCCGATGATCGAGTACGGCTCGGCCGGCCTCACCGACCTGTCCTACTCGGTGGGGGCGCTCATGTTCTATCTGCTGCACGAGACGCTCGGCGCCGAGGGGTTCGACGCAGCGCTCGGCAGCTACTACCGCGCTCACTCCCGCATCGGCACCAGCACCCGGGAGTTCGCAGACTGGCTCACCGAGATCGCCCCTGCCCTGCGGGAAACGATCCTCGAGGACTGGCTGTTCAGTACGCGGGGGATCGAGCGACTCACCTCCGGGGAGTCGCTGGCATCGATGCGCGACCAGTACCGCCGGCCCCTGCCCTGAGCGCCCTCCCGAGCCCCTGGACAGGCGCCGATAATATGCGTATATTGCAATATTAGCATTAACAGAACACCGAATCGCCGGACCGGACAAACGACCGTGCCCACTTACGACTACGTCTGCCAGGATTGCGGCCAGCGCTTCGACGTGCGCATGTCGATCTCCGCGTACTCCGAGGGTGTGAGGCCGACCTGCACCGGTTGCGGATCGAACAACGCCGCCCGGAGCTTCGCCGCGGTGAACGTCCTCACGGGCTCGCGTGGCATCGGCGGCAGCAGCGCAGCCGGATGTGGTCCGGGTGGTTTTACCTGAGCAACGTGACCTCGCCGCCCAGGTCTGGGCGGGCACTCTCTCCCCCGAGGAAGCGTGAACGCACGGGTCGGCCGCAGTGGCCGGCCCGTGCGGGCATCCGGCGCTGAGGAACTGTTCGACGACCGCCTCGAGTCCCCGCATTCCCGTGAGGCTTCCATCCGGAAGCCCGATGGGCTTTCGTTCAGAGAGCGCAGCACCGCCAGGCCCTGACGGAGAGCATCGCATGTCGAAGAGTGACGACAAGAAGTTGGCCGCGCTGGCCAAGAAGAACGCCGCGAAGATCGCGACGCCCAAGTCTCGGGTGCGCAAGAAGTATGACAGCACCCTGCCGCCGGAGGACGAAGCGGCACAGGACGCTCACAAGTTCTTTTCGCAGATGAAGAAGCGCGAGTTCTGAGCGGCCACGCTCGGGACGAGGCGGCCCGGTTGGCCATGGCGACGGCAGAGAGCCCCACGCACCGGTACCGACTCGGTGAGGAGATCGCCAACGCCGTCACCCACGGCGTCGGCGCGCTACTCGCCGTCGCGGGCCTCGCAGTCCTCGTCACCATCGCCGCGGTCCGCGGCACCGCCTGGCACGTCGTGGGGTGCAGCGTCTACGGCTCGACCCTCGTCCTCCTGTACACCGCAAGCACGCTCTACCACAGCATCCCCAACGCGCGCGCGAAGCGCACGCTCCGCATCCTCGACCACTCGGCGATCTTCCTGCTGATCGCGGGCACGTACACGCCGTTCACGCTCGTGAACCTGCGCGGCGCGTGGGGCTGGTCGCTGTTCGGCGTCGTCTGGGGCCTGGCGCTCCTCGGAATCCTCCTCCAGACCGGAAGACGCCGCCACCCGGTGGCGGCGGTCGCGCTGTATGTGGCGATGGGCTGGGCAGTCGTCGTGGCGATCCGGCCGCTACTGCACGCGATCCCGCGTGGTGGACTGGCCCTGCTCGTGAGCGGCGGCCTCGCGTACACCGTTGGGATCGTGTTCTACGCGTCCAAGCGGATTCCGTACGCGCACTCGGTGTGGCACGGATTCGTGCTGCTGGGCAGCGCGCTGCACTTCTTCGCCATCCTCATGTTCGTGGTCCCCTGATGAGCGGGACGGCTGCCCCGACGACGGCGCTCCTCGCGGGCGCTTCGGGCCTGGTCGGCGGCGAGTGCCTCCGTCTGCTCACCCGTGCGCCGCACTACGAGCGCGTGATCGTCGTGACCCGCCGTGACCTCGGCAGCCAGGTCGCGCATCCCAAGATCCGGCAGATCGTCGTGGATTTCGCGGAACTCGCCGCCCATGCGGCGCCGCTCCGGGCCGACCACGTCTTCTGCACGCTCGGCACGACGATCAAGAAGGCCGGTTCGCGCGAGCGGTTCCGCGAAGTCGACTTCTCGTATCCTTACGAGTTGGCGCGTCTCGCGCGGGACCATGGCGCGGCCCACTTCTCGCTCGTGAGCGCAATCGGTGCCGATCCACGCTCGCGCTTCTTCTATTCGCGGGTCAAGGGCGACCTCGAGATCGCGGTGCGGCAGTTGGGTCTGCCGAGCGTCGCGATCTTCCGGCCGTCGGTCATCGCCGGCGAGCGCACAGAGAGCCGGCCCTTCGAGCGAGTGGGCGCGCGCGTGCTGGCGTTCGCGCCACGGCGGTGGCGACCGGTGCACGCCGCCACGATTGCCGCCGCAATGGTGGAGATGGCCCGGCGTTCGCCGCCCGGCACGACGGTGACCGAGTCGGAGGGCATCGCGGACATCGTCGAGGGGGGCGAGGCATAGAGACGCTGCTGGCCGCTGCAGGACACGCCGGCGGGAGTCTCGACCGAATGGCGTCACACATCGTTTCTTTGCAGGGAGCGCCCCATGTCAGCCGAACGACTCGACTCCGCGAACCGCATCACGCGACTCGAATCTCGGATGCGAAGGCTCGAGCGGTCCACCCGAATTGTCGGCGTGGGCCTGATGCTGGCCGTAGTCGTCTGCGTCGGCGCCTTGCTCACGGCGGACACGCAGTCGAGCGACATTGTGCGCGTCGGTCGGCTGCAGGTCGTCGACGACTCTGGGCGGGTTCGCATCGACCTGCGGCACGACTCCACCGAAACCGGGCTCTTCGTGCTCGATGAGGACGGAACGCCGCGGGTAGGCGCCGCGCAGTTTGCGCACGGCGGGGGTGGTTTCGCCCTCCACGGAGCGGGACGCAAGGGCGCGGCAGTGCTCTATCTCAAGGGAACGGGGACGCTCACGTTCTTCGACTCGACGGGCACCGCGACCGCGCGCTTCCCGTCGCCTGCAGCGAGATAGGTCGCCCCCCTGGGCGACGGCGGCGATACACGATGGACGGCCGAATGGCATTCCGGAGTCACCGTCGGGTGAGGACATGAAGGCGGAAGACCTCCAGCGGATCTTGTCTCGCCGGCCGATCGTCCGGCTCTCGGCGGCGGAGTGGGAGGCACTCGCGCCGGCCTTCGACGAGGTCGAGCACCATCACACCGTCGTCGCCGGCAGCCTCGTCATCATTCGCGTGGGTGGGACGCTCGCTGCCGTGGAACAGCCCCGAGCCGAGGAGCGCGTCGTGCGCCGGCTCGACGACGAAGCCGCCATGCGGGCGTTCGTCCACGAACGGCTGGAGACGTACGAGCGGATGTGGGACGGGTGCGGGTGCAAGGTGGACTACTACGCGTGAACGGCTGAGGCCGGAGCGTGGAATGCCCGGTACACCGAAGACCGAGCGCCAGCCACACGGGTCCTTCGCCCTCGACTGGGTGGGCACGATCGCCGTGGCGATCCTGCTCGTCGCGCAGGTCCTGCTTCCCCGCGGAGCGGTCGGCTGGATCTCGGCCTGCGGCACGGGAGCCTTGCTCCTCGCGCCGTTCTTCATCGTACCGCCGTTCGTTACCCTATCGCGGCACGGCGGGGTCCCATCGGGACGTCCCTACTACGACACCACCAGAATCGTCGACCGTGGCGTGTTCGCGATCGTCCGGCACCCCCAGTACCTCGGCTATATTCTGCTCGCCGTCGGGTTCGCGCTCCTCTCCCGGCACCCGCTGACGCTGGCGCTCGCCGCAGTCGCCGTCATCTCGTTCGTCCTGTACACCGTGCGCGAGGACCGGGACTGCCTGCGGCGCTTCGGCCAGGACTACGCCGACTATCGCCGGCGCGTGCCGCGGTTCAACTTCGTGGTGGGGATCATCCGCCTGTTGGCGAGGCGGTCCAGCCACGCCGCGTCACTCGGCACACCGGGAGTCGCCCGGGACGAACCGTTGACGGCGATGCCGCATGGCATTCGGAGGAGTGCGATGACCGACCAACTGAGCGGGAGCAATCGAAGCCAGAGCCGGCCGGGTCTGCAGCTGATCGGGGAGATGGACCGCCAGGTTTTGCTCCGCTTCGCGCGACAGACGCTCGAGGAGTACCTCGGCGAGGGACAGCGACCGTCGGTTCCGACGGGCTCCGGCACCCTGCTCGCGCATCGCGCCACCTTCGTCACCCTCCGTGATCGCGCCACCGGCAGTCTGCGGGGCTGCGTAGGAGAGGTCGTGGCGCAAAGGCCGCTGGTCGAGTCCGTGATGAACATGGCGATCGCGGCCGCGACGGAGGATCCGCGGTTCGCACCGGTAGAACCGGAGGAAGTCCCGGATCTGCACATCGAGATCAGCGCCCTCACGCCGATGGAGCCGATCCTCCCCGAGGAGGTCGAGATCGGGCGTCACGGACTCATGATCCGCCGGAAGAGCCGCTCCGGCCTGCTGCTGCCCCAGGTGCCGGTATCGTGCAACTGGAGTCGCAACGAGTTTCTCGCCGGCGTGTGCCGTAAGGCCGGGCTTCCCGACGATGCATGGTCCGCCCCGGACACGGAGTTGCTCGGGTTCGAGTGCGAGGTATGGGAGGAAGAACACCACGGTCCGGCGGCGCGCGAGCCCCGGTGACGGTTCCGGATCCGGAGATCATCCGCACCGCGCGCCTCGACCTCGTGCCGGCCACGGCGGACGCGCTGCGTGCCGACCTGCTCGGCAGAGTGGCGCTGAGCGGGTACCTCGGCGTCGACGTGCCGCCTGCCTGGCCGCCCCCGCTGTACGACGAGTCGGCCGTGCAGTGGTCGCTCGCGCGGATCGCGGCAGATCCGGCGCACGAGCGCTGGGGCACCCGCTACTTCGTGCGCCGCACACCCGGGCCCATCGCCATAGGAGCCGGTGGCTTCAAGGGACCGCCGCAACTCGGGGCCGTCGAGATCGGCTACGCCGTCCTGCCGCAGTTTCAGCGGCAGGGGCTGGCGACCGAAGCCGGCCTCGGCCTCGTCGTGCGAGCGTTTCAGGAACCGACCGTGGAGCAGGTGTTGGCGGAGACGCTACCGAACCTGCGGCCAAGCATCGCCGTGCTCGAACGGATCGGGTTCCGGCTCGTGGGCGCGGGATCCGAGGAGGGAGTCGTCCGCTACGCGATCCGCCGCGAGGACCTGGGATAGGGCGGTTGCGAGGTGTAGCGACAGGGCGGTTGGGGCGGGTCAACGGAGCGAGTTCGGGAACACCATCCCACCCATGGCATTCCCCGTCCTCGAAAGTGGACGAAGTGGGCTGTGATACAGCTCACGTCGCGGCGCGTAACCTGTTAATTACCAGACACTTATGGTCACGATTGACGAATGGCACGCGCGATGCCTTTCTGTCAGTCGAGCGTGGTTACCGTATCGCCGTTCCGACCAAACCGCGGAGGACACCATGAGACGAACCGTATTGGCACTGATCGCGCTGGCGGCCCTCGGGGCGCACACCGCCAATGCGCAGGTTCGCGTGTCGGTCTCCGTGGCGCGACCGGGGATCCGGATCGTCGGGGAGTACCGCGAGGCACCGCATCCCGTCCCCGTCGAGCGCTACTGCGAGTGGGACGGCCCCACCCGCTACTGCTGGGACGCACGCCCGTACTACGGGACCGCGAGGCCGATGATCGTCTACGTCTACGGCGGACATCCGGGACGCGGCAACTCCTACAAGCACGCCCACGCGCGGGTCGCGCGCTGGATGAAGCGCTATCCGCCACCGCGCCGGTACTGGGTGGCCGGTGCGCCGCCCCGCCTCGCCGTGCGCGTGGTGTACGCCCGCTAGGGAACGGACCACCGCACGTCGGACGCGGTGGATCCCGGAGGGCGCGTCGGCTCGCGCAGTACGGAGACGCGCGTCTCCCAGGCCGAACGCACCGCAGCGGCCGAAGGGATCCACCGCGTCGTGCGGGACCGACGATCGTTGCGTGCGTACCGTGGTGCCCCCCGGCACCGCAGCGTAGTTTGACGCCAGAGCGCGTCGAGCGACCCTGCGCGAGTCGGGAGGCACCATGTTCGCAGTGGCGGAGGAAGTCGAACGGGCTGAAGCACGCATCCGGCCCTACACCCGCGAGACCTATCTCCAGCGATCCGAATACCTGAGCGCGCTCGGCGGCGCCGACGTGCACTGCAAGCTCGAGAACCTCCAACACACCGGCTCCTTCAAGGCGCGCGGCGCCATGAACAAGCTGCTCACGCTGACCGCGGACGAGCGGCGCCGCGGGGTAATCACCGCCTCCACCGGCAACCACGGCGCCGCGGTCGCGCACGGCGCGCGTCAAGTGGGCACGGCGTGCACCGTCGTCGTGCCCGAGCACGCCGAACGGTCGAAGCTCGCCGCCGTCGAGCGGCTGGGTGCCACGGTGAGGATCCACGGCGACGACTGCGTCGAGTCGGAGCGTTTCGCCCGCGACTGGGCCGACGAGCAGGGCGTCACCTACGTCTCGCCGTACAACGATCCGCTCGTCGTGGGTGGGCAGGGCACCGTCGGCTTCGAGCTGCACCGCCAGCTCGAGCACGTCGACGCGGTGTTCGTCGCAGTGGGGAGCGGCGGGCTCATCTCGGGCACCGCGGGCTATCTCAAGGCGCAACGTCCGGAGGTCGGTTTCATCGGCTGCTCGCCAGAGAACTCCGCGGTGATGGCGGCGTCCGTGCGAGCGGGCCGCATCCTCGACCTGCCGTCGCTGCCGACCCTTTCCGACGGCACGGCCGGCGGCGTGGAGGCGGACTCGATCACCTTCGACCTCGTGCGCGCCCTGGTGGACGAGTGGGTGACCGTCACCGAGGACGAGATCCGGGACAGCCTCCGCCGCTTCGTGGACGCGGAGCACATGCTGATCGAAGGTGCCGCGGCGGTGGCGGTGGCATCGTACGAGAAGCTCGCCCGACGATTCAGAGGCCAGACGGTCACCATCGTGATCTGCGGTGGCAACATCAGCACCGAAACGCTGCACACGCTTCTGTGAAAGGCCTCCGATGCTGATCGCCACGCTTGCCGACATCGAGCAGGTGCTGCCGCGGCTCGACCTGCTCCCCGCCATCGAACGCGC